>ENA-OQOA01000790-OQOA01000790.1-human-gut-metagenome-genome-assembly--contig:-NODE-790-length-11845-cov-2.578426_pt1 | contig 11845 bp, 10 predicted proteins | sample MGYA00242633_ERZ504888 | MGnify/ENA primary metagenome ERZ504888 (study PRJEB26092, sample SAMD00036372) | human gut metagenome | host: Homo sapiens | study: EMG produced TPA metagenomics assembly of... | reverse complement strand
AATGCAGTACCTACATTCTGAACTACCGCACCCACATTGATAGGAATAGCGGGAGGAGCAGGAACCTGGCGACCGATCACAGCATCTATCAACTGTTTCTCACCACCTTGCGGATATTTCACCTGCAAAGGAACTACCTCTATACCGGGATACTGAGCAGCCTTTTCAGTCATCAACTTAATAGCATCCGGTTTATTATTTTCAATACCGATATATCCCTTGGTCACTTTTGCAGCTTTCATCAGGATGCTTACGCCCACCAGTACTTCGTCTGCCTTTTCCAACATCAAACGATGGTCGGCAGTGAGGTAAGGCTCACACTCTACAGCATTGATAATTACACATTCCGCCTTGCAGCCCGGAGGAGGAGAAAGTTTCACATGAGTAGGGAAACAAGCACCGCCCATACCTACTACACCTGCATTTTTCACTTTAGCAACGATTTCTTCGGGTGTGAGAGCACACTCTTTCACCAATGTCGAACTGCGGTCTATTGATTCTTCCCATTCGTCACCATCCACATCGATAAAGATAGCCGGCTTGCGGTAACCGCTTGCATCGATTACGGCGTCTACCTTGTTCACTTTACCGGATACAGACGAGAAGATGGCTGCTGAAACAAAGCCACCCGCCTCAGCAATCTTCGTACCTACCTTCACCACATCGCCTTTTTTCACGATGGCAGTAGCAGGAGCACCGATATGCTGTGACAAAGGAAATACCGCTTGCTTAGGAAGTGCAAGGGTTTCAATGGCTTTGCCTGCTGACAATTTATTTTCTGCTGGATGTACTCCACCAATTCTAAATGTCTTCACTGTTATATCTTTTTAATTTTTACTTACTTTGAATTTTGATTATGCTTCCGCTTTCGGAGCCTCAGCTTTCACCGCTTCCGGAGTTTCCACCTTTGAAGCCTCTACTTTTGCAGCAGGTTTTGCAGCAGCCTCACCAGCCGGCACTTCTACCTTCGGTTTACGTGGCGGGAAATTAATAGCTTGGATAGCCCCTTTCGGACATTCCGATTCACATTTACGGCAAGATTTACACTTAGCCGGATCAATGTATGCCAAATTATTCTCTAACGTAATGGCTTCGAACGGACACACTTTCACACACTTTCCACAACCAATACAACTAGCCTTGCAAGCCTTGTTGGCAACAGCTCCCTTATCCTTGTTCACACACATCACCACTACGCGACGGTTGTTCTTTCCTTTCGGACGAATTTCAATGATCTTACGCGGACAAGCTTTGCTACAAGCCCCACAAGCTGTACATTTTTCTTCGTCCACTTCCGGAAGGCCGGTTTCAGGATTCATGTGAATAGCATCAAACTGACACGCTTCCACACAATCACCACAACCCAGACAACCGAATGTACAACCCGTCTCACCACCTGAAGTGGCATGAGCGATGGCACACGATTTAGCTCCGTCATACAGAGCAGTACGAGGGCGATTTTCACAACTACCGTTACATCTTACCACCGCAACTTTCGGTTCGGCAGCAACGGCTTCCAATCCCAAAATGGCAGCTACTTTCTCCATTACCGGAGCACCACCAACCGGACATAACTTACCCTCCAGCGAACCGGCATCGGCAGCCTTCACGCAGGCACCAGCAAAACCAGAGCAACCGGGATAACCACATCCACCGCAATTCGCCTGAGGAAGCACTTCGCTCACCTTGGCAATCCGCGGATCTTCATACACAGCAAACTTCTTAGAAGCGGCATACAAGATTACCGCGGCAATCAAGCCAATCGCTCCCAACGAAATTACTGCAACCAGAATTAAATCCATAAATTTTAGTTAGTTATTTATTAATTATTTTTATTGGTTCAAGCGTAAATGAAAACTTCTTGCTCAACTTATTCCTGCATACATATATGATAAGGTAATACGGAGCAAGGCTGACAAAGCAACAAGCGCCGACCTTAACTCATCCCCCCCCGTAAAACGCATGGAAATAAATAAAGTAATCAGCAATACCAAGAAAGGGATACCAAAAGCCAGCAATACGGCTTGCATCCCCATGGAAGTGGTACCATAAATCATCACCTCCTCACCTATGCGGTAAGAAGATGCCTTCATGTCAAAAACATCAATCAGTTTCTCTTTACTTTCAGATGCATTGCAATGCCCTTTCACACTACAAGCCGAACAGGCAGAAGTTTGTACGATTCTCACCCGCACATGAGAACCTTCAATGTTTTCCACAATACCACGATGTTTGATTATATCGGTCATTTTTGCAAACTCTACATTACAAAACTGCGGCAAATGTACGATTTTAATTGGATTCTAAGAAGTATAAAATGATATTTTCACTATAAAATCGATTTTTTGTGTGGAGAAATTAAATTAGAAACAAGAAGGAGGAAATTTTAAATTCCCCCTTTCTACTTGTAAAGTATATAATTTATTTCATTATCACATAGCCTGCATCCAACAGTTTTTGACGAATGGATGCTATATGTTCCTCGTTTCTGGTTTCCATAACGACACGAAGGGCACATCCGGTGACATCTGCACTCTCACTATTTCGCTCATGATGTACAGAAATTACATTTCCTCCCTGCTCTGCGATAATTTTGCTGACTCCCAACAGCTGCCCCGGTTTGTCTATCAAGTCCAAAGTTACTGCATAGGTACGTCCCGACTTTGCCATACCGCGACTGATGACACGGCTCAATATCGTCACATCAATATTACCTCCAGACACCAGGCAAACAGTTTTCTTACCCTTTACCGGTACCTTATTGAACATGGCTGCAGCAACGGACACAGCTCCCGCCCCCTCTGCAACAATCCGCTGGCGTTCTATCAATGCCAGAATAGCTGCGGCAATCTCATCCTCGGTCACAGTTACAATTCCGTCCACATACTGATTAACCAAGTCAAAAGTATTTGTTCCCGGCTCTTTCACCGCGATTCCATCGGCAAAAGTGGAAACAGAGTGAAGACGCTCAATACGCGAATGAAGAATAGAATTTGCCATACTGGCCGCACCCAACGCCTGTACACCATATACCTTGACAGACGGTTTCAAAGCCTTCAACGCATAAGCCACTCCCGAAATCAGTCCGCCCCACCAATGGGGACAATGACTACCTCCACATCCGGCATTTCCTCCAATAACTCCAAACCGATAGTACCTTGTCCGGCTATCACATTCTCGTCATCAAAGGGATGAACAAAAGTATATCCCTTTTCATCACGTAATTGCAGAGCTTTCTGATAAGCATCATCATAGACTCCCGGAACCAAACAAACTTCCGCCCCATAATGCTTCGTAGCCTCAACTTTAGATATAGGTGCTCCCTCTGGAAGACAAATCAACGACTTGATGCCACACTTAGTGGCAGCCAATGCCACCCCTTGCGCATGATTACCGGCAGAACAGGCTATCACACCTCTCGCCTTTTCTTCATCAGACAATTGGGAAATCTTGTAATAAGCACCACGCACTTTAAACGATCCTGTGAATTGCAGGTTTTCGGGCTTCAGATAAACTGTACTCTCAGGATTTATCTGAGGAGCATAAATCAAATCAGTGCGACGGACAACCTCTTTCAGGACATGAGCCGCCTTGTATATTGCATTTAATTGTAGCATAGGTATAACACTCTTGTTTTTTAATTGGGTGCAAAGCTACAAATAAAATTGATTCCTTACACTCGCTTTCGATGTAAAGTTGCATTCTTTTTTTTCGCTCATTCATTTGCCGGTAAGTTTCTTTACATTACACACCGCGATAATTTTTTTCTTAGGGTCCTAGACTTTTTTCCCGGTGTCTTATCTGGATTTCGATATAATCTGTTTTTCACTTTTACTCTCGGCCACCTCTACCAGATAAACACTGGCACAAATAAGAACAATCGCCGCCAACTGCGTCCATGAGAAGCGATCCTGCCCCAAAATAAAAGAGGCCACCGTAGCAACAATCAAAATTAAATATCCATAAATAGCTACCAATGTAGTTTTCAGATATTCAATCCGAGGGAAGTAGTAAATAACTAATAGTGGTAGGGAATACCAAAACAAAAAGCAAGACCAACATAGGAGTAGAGAAAAGTGACATTCTCAGTATAGGAGCATCAAAGCCGTAAATTGTATTGACAATAACAGCCATGACAGCCGCCCCTAAAAAGGTATATTTCAACATCGTCATATTTCCCACCCCTTTTAACAGACGATTGCTGAGAACAAGATAGACGGCATAAACCAGCGAACTGACCAAACACATTAAATTACCTAACGGAGCATTAGAGGCAAGATCGTCACTAGGTTGTGTAGAAATGCAAAGAATAGCTCCTCCCAACCCCATTCCAATACCAAGCACTTTCATCCAAGTTACTTTTTCCTTATAAAACAATACAGCAATAATGAATACCCATATAGGCTCCAAACTGACAAAGATGGAACTGGAAACCGGAGTGGTCTTACTGATACCCAGCAGATAAAAAAACATATATCCGTAAATACCTAAAGCCCCTAACATAAAAAGCTGCCATTTCTGACGGGTAGTGGAGCCTTCGGGTTTACAAAATATATCGATAAGCCAAAAAGCGGCGGCCCCAAATACCAATCGGAACGTAACCCCTGTCACAGGAGCTATCCACAAAGGTAAAAGATATTTCAATGCGTTCATATTAAGGCCTCCCAACGCTTTGGAGACAACCATGCTAAGGTTTGCTTCAACTTGTTTATTCATACTTCATGCTGTTATTACGTGGGTATTTTTCTTATAAACTCAGTTTTTCCTGCTTCATCACAATAAACATACCCATCAAGGCTACCATCAGATTAAGCCAGAAAGCAAAGGTTTGCGAATGAGAATGGAACAGATTCTGAAAAGCATCTACAATAAAAGGACAAAGCAGGATAGCCACATAATTCATAGCCATCACAAAGGCAAGTGCCAATGTCACCTTATGAGGTACGGCCACATCAGAAGTCTTATCATAAATCAACGGCTGGATGATACCGTATGAAAGACCGTTCAGGACACACCCCAAAGCAATCAATATCTCAGAACGGCTGAGCAAAATAATTCCCATCCCACAAGCTATCATCAACAAACAAACCATATAGATGCGACGCCCCAACACTTGCATTATCTTGTTCAGCACAAAGCCCGGCGCCATGATAGCAAGGAAAAACAAGGAAATCAATATTCCTGCCCTGCCACTGGAAAGCCCGTACTCTTCCATCAGAAAAGGAAGGTTGAAACTGATAATGATTACCAGATAAGTAGCCAGACCGTAAAAAGCCATCAGCTTGATTAAGGCCTTGACATTCATTCCCCTCTTGCCCATTTCTTTGGCGGTATCAGACGGAATATCATCAGACGGATGATAGCTGGAGAGGTCTTTCTTCAGATAATGAGTAAGAAAAATGGATATAAAAGGAAACAGATAAACCAAAAACGGCAAATGCCAGTTCACTTCCGCCAGATAGCCAGTCAATGTAGTGGCCAGTACCAAGGTGATATTGGTTATGGCAGAACTGTAACCGAACTGTTTCGTACGGTAAGCTCCCACAAAATAACGGGATATCAATCCGGTGGAAAGCGGAACAATCAACCCGGACCCTATCCCCAACATGGCGCTGATGGCTATCAGTTGCCACATCTTATTGGAGAGCAGATAAAGGATACCACTCACCCCAAAGATGGTCAGGCCGATTTGCAGCAGCAAGAGGTTGTTCACTTTCTCTGTCAGCTTACCCGACAACAAGATAAAAGGAATAATAAGAAGTGACGGCAACGAGGACAGCATCTGGATTTCCAAGTCTGTAGCAGACGGAAAGATTTTATTCAAATCGCCCAAAATGGGAGAAACCGCCAATCCCCGGCAATGCATTTAATGCCGAAATGGAAAATATACCTATTAAAGTAATGAGGGGAATAGTCCCCTGCCCTGTCTGTACTTTCATACTTGTAGTAATTTATTGTATGAGATACACAACAAGGCAAAAGACGTTTGGTTCAAAGCGACATATCGTTTATTCCTTTACTTTCCATTCCAAAATATTATGCCGGGTAGTGTCAAAGTTTACGCCTATGTTAATTTCCTAAACGCAGTTTATCAAATTACATACCCCTAAAATATCGGATACGGGCATCCAATGATTTTATGTATAAACAAAGGTATCTCTTTTTCGTTCATAGTACAATGATTCCCATCGTTTTTTTGTATTCCCCCTACTTACATTAAAAAACATAAAATCAAGGAACTTTTCACCAACCCCTATGTTGAGGGAGAAAAACGCGGGAAACTCCCACGTTCTTCATTGTATTACTAACCTAAACTTTAAGTAAAAATGAAAGATTGTAATTGTGATTTGAGAGACGGTGACGCAAAAACAGCCGTGTTTGGTTCAAACGAAATGCTGCAACCTGCTCCGGTAGACACCATTCCCATGGAACCTACCACTCCGCAGATTGCTTATCAAATGGTTAAAGACGAAACATTCGCCCAAACCCAGCCTCGTCTTAATCTGGCTACTTTCGTTACCACCTATATGGACGATTATGCTACCAAATTGATGAACGAAGCTATCAACATCAACTATATTGATGAAACAGAGTACCCGCGTATCGCCGTGATGAATGCCAAATGTATCAACATCATGGCCAACCTATGGAATTCCCCCGAACAGGCAAAATGGAAATCAGGAGCGTTGGCCATCGGCTCCAGCGAGGCTTGTATGCTGGGTGGTGTAGCTGCCTGGTTGCGCTGGAGAGACAGACGTAAAGCCCAGGGCAAACCGACCGACAAACCTAACTTCGTCATTTCAAGCGGTTTCCAGGTTGTATGGGAGAAATTCGCCCAACTTTGGCAGATTGAGATGCGCCAAGTACCTCTTACTCTGGACAAGACCACCCTGGACCCCGAAGAAGCCTTAAAGATGTGTGACGAGAACACCATCTGTATTGTTCCTAATCCAAGGTGTGACATGGACAGGTCTGAACGATGACGTGGAAGCATTGGACAAAGCGCTGGATGCCTACAACGCCAAAACCGGCTATGAAATTCCTATCCACGTAGATGCTGCAACCGGTGGCTTCATCCTGCCGTTCCTCAGCCCCGAAACGAAATGGGACTTCCGTTTGAAATGGGTTCTTTCCATCAGCACTTCCGGCCACAAGTTCGGACTGGTTTATCCGGGACTGGGATGGGTAGTATGGAAAGACAAGAAATACCTTCCGGACGCCATGTCATTCAGTGTCAATTATCTGGGTGCGAACATCACACAGGTTGGTTTGAACTTCAGCCGCCCCGCCGCACAGATTCTAGGCCAATACTATCAGTTTATCCGTCTGGGATTCCAAGGATACAAAGCCATCCAATACAATTCCATGGAAATCACCAAGTACATTCACAGCGAAATAGCCAAGATGGCTCCGTTCGTAAACTACAGCGACAAAGTGGTAAATCCTTTGTTCATCTGGTACATGAAACCCGAATACGCAAAGAACGCCAAATGGACTCTGTACGATTTGCAGGCTAAATTACAACAAAGCGGATGGATGGTTCCTGCCTACACCTTGCCGGAGAACATTCAAAATTATGTGGTTATGCGTGTTGTGGTACGTCAGGGATTCAGCCGTGACATGGCAGATATGTTGTTGAACGACATCAAGAATGCCATCAGCGAGTTCGAGAAACTGGAATATCCCACTCCTACCCGCATCGCCCAAGACAAGAATATCGCTGTAAAAGGTACTGTGTTTACTCACAATGCCCATAGCAACGCCGCTAAAAAATAAGCATAAATAACAATAATGCAACCATCCGCCGTTAAGGTGGATGGTTACTTCAATCAAATTAATTTATGGAAAGAACTATAACTATCCAGCAAATAAAGGATGCTGCACAAGAGGCCTACAATCTGTATAAAGACAATACAGACGGTAAGAACGCCGACTACATTCCTTATCTGGCAAATATTGATCCCAAACTGTTCGGAATCAGTATCTGTCTGATGAACGGAGAAATCATCCAACTGGGTGACTCTCAGTACCGTTTCGGTATCGAGTCTGTTTCCAAGGTGCTGACCGCCATCCTGGTACTCCGCCAATACGGCGCCCCCAAGGTGCTCGAAATGATTGGTGCCGACGCTACCGGACTGCCGTTCAACTCCATCATGGCTATCCTGTTGGAAAACGACCACCCTTCCACCCCACTGGTAAACGCCGGAGCCATCTCGGCAGACAGCATGGTACAACCCCTAGGCAACAGCGACGGCAAATGGAAAGCCATCGTAGACAATATGACCGAACTATGCGGAAGTGCCCCGCAACTGATTGACGAATTGTACAAATCGGAGTCTGCAACAAATTTCAACAATCGTTCCATCGCCTGGTTATTGAAAAATTATAACCGTATCTACGATGATCCTGATATGTCGCTTGACCTATACACCCGTCAGTGCTCTATGGGCATCACCGCGGAACAATTGTCCATCTGCGGAGCCACCATCGCCAACGAAGGATTGAACCCGAATACAAACAAACAAGTGTTCGACAAGGCCCTCGCCCCGAAAATCACCTCCATGATAGCTACCGTAGGTTTCTACCAGCACACAGGCGACTGGCTTTATACCTCAGGAATCCCTGCCAAGACCGGCGTAGGAGGCGGTGTGATGGGTGTGATGCCGGGTGTAATGGGTATTTCGGCCTTCGCGCCTCCTTTGGACGATGCCGGCAACTCCGTAAAAGCGCAGCTTGCCATCAAATATATTATGAACAAACTGGGCATGAACGTATTCAACGGGCACCGCATCCACGTGCAATAATATATTCTATTCTGACAGAAAAGCCGATATTTCTCTCACCCCGAGAGAAGTACCGGCTTTTTAACTAAAAATTTTTTCCGCTAAATATTTCTCACACTCTTACATTATGCCTATCTTTGCACAGACAAATTCATATATTATGAAGAACAAAGTCATCCGTAAAGAACTGGGCCAATGGATGAACTCATGCAGAGAAACCATTTATGGTCCCCTAGCGGAGAGATTGAAAGAAAATTGCTGAAACAGCCCAAAGCGCCCGATGACGTTGGTTATGTGATTGAATTAACTATTAAATAACTTTATGAGTAACAAATCAAAAATCGAGATTTGCGCCAACTCCGTGGAAAGTGCTGTGAAGGCACAACAAGCCGGTGCTTATCGTGTAGAATTATGTGCAGGTATTCCGGAAGGCGGAACTACCCCGTCTTTTGGCGAAATCCGTATGGCCCGCCAATTATTGAATCAAACCAAATTGCATGTCATTATCCGTCCCCGTGGCGGAGATTTCCTATATTCTCCCATCGAGCAAGAAATCATGTTGCATGATATTAAAGTGGCACGTCAGTTGGGTGCGGACGGTGTGGTGTTCGGATGTCTTACCGCAGAAGGCAATGTCGATGTACCCTTGATGCAGAAACTGATGAATGCGGTAGGCGAGATGAGTGTCACCTTCCACCGCGCTTTTGATATGTGCAGCAATCCCAAGGAGGCCTTGGAACAGATTATCGGCCTGGGTATCGACCGGGTCCTTACTTCCGGACAAGAAGCGACCGCCGAAAAGGGTATCCCTCTTTTAAAAGAATTGGTAGAACTGGCCGACGGACGAATCATCATCATGCCGGGATGCGGTGTGAATGCCGGTAATATCCGTAAGATTGCCGAAGAAACCGGAACTTCGGAATTTCATTTCTCCGGACGGAGCAGCGTAGACAGCGGCATGATTTATCGTAACTCAAAAGTATCTATGGGAGGTACTGTAAAGATAGAAGAGTATCTGAAGGATGTTACTGACCCCAACAAAGTAAAAGCCGCCTTGTCCGAACTGGCATTGAAAGACGAAAACGACAAAGCACTGGAAAAGAAAAACAAAAGCCTCACCCCCAAGAAATCAAAGAAAGAGGATGACTGGGACGATGACGATGATGATTTGGATGATGACAAGTAATAAGCAAGCATAAACGTTATTATCATATTAAACGCGGATATTCAGGGTTTCAAGCTGAATATCCGCGTTACTTTTTGTTTATACCGGATTCTACAACTTATGTATCACCTTCATCAGCTGCTCACCCAGCCCGATGGTATATCCTTGTGACACGAATACCACCCGGTTAAAGGTATCACCAATGATAAACATAGGCAAGATAGTCTTGTTAGACAACTTCATGCCTTCTGCAATCTGCTTCTGGATGGAACCGTCCACATCAATACCGTAAGTAATGGTAGCCGGTAATCCCGGGAATTCCTGCGGACGGAACTTCTTGTACTGCTCCTCATTGGGGAACAACAGCACGATTCCTCTGCCCCATTCATCAAAGTCCTTGCCCAATGCCGCGATATCGCGCAATGCATGGTTGGTAGGTTCTTGTCCGGCGCCCAGTACGGCTACAATGTAGTAACCACGTCCTGTAGTGGCAAGAATGGACTTCAGTTCATCGCTATCCATCGGTTTATAAGTAGATTCTGAATTGAAATTACCGATCACCTGAATATCATCCTTACTTTCACGCATCACCAAGTCCACCGTAGTCGTTTCTCCCGGCTTGATGGTAAAGAAAGTCAGCTGGGACAATACGCCGCCGTTAGCCAGACGAGTACCGGTCACCATCACATAATTGCCGGCATCCAGTGCCGTTCCGTTCTTCAACAGATTAGCCCAAGTAGCGCCGCCACCCATATCAATATCGCCTTCATCATAATTCAGCAATTTCAAAGTTCCGGCAGGAGTCAGTCTGGAAATAGAGAAATGAGAATAATACTTCGGATCAGCCAAAGACTTGATCGGCGTATATCTGGCAATAAACTTGCCGGTAGGCGCACTGGCCTGTTCCATTGCTTCGAAATTCACATCAATAGCACCTTCATCGCCTATCAACTGCACTTTTCCCGTCACTTCGTCTATACGTGCAGGAACACCCATGCTGCGTGCCATGGATACAAAGAAGATATCACGGCTGTGCGCATCGGCTGTACGGGCCTTCCACACCCCTTCCGGAGTGATTGGCGAGCCGCCCAGGTTGCAATCCTTGTCCACACGGATATTCCCGGCAACCCATGCAACCAGCTTCATCGGATCGGCAAGGTAAGCCTCACGATCCTGTTCGGGCACTGCTTTCTCAAAGAACCCTTTATACGGAGTAATCATTTCGTTGCTCACGCGCGGATTACGCACAAATCTGCGGAAATAATCAGCATTGGCGCACAAGTGTGAATTCATCATGTGGTCTATCAACACTTCGGAGCTTACATCACGAAGGTCTTTGGCAGAAATCTGCTGAAGCAGGTCAATGCCGCCCTTCTTTGACTTGTCCGAACGGAGACGGGCCATAAAGTCACGGATGGTTTCGTAGTTGCCACGTGATGCCACCAGCAATTTGGCAACGGCATCCTCATCCAACTGGTATTCTTTAGCGAAATGACGGGCCGATTCATCCGTCATGAATGTAGCCACGTAGGCATTGCGGATAGAGTCCTCCAAAGCCATGCGGCGATTGTTCTCCGCACGTTGTTCGGGAGTCACTTCGGGCATATTGGCGCCTTCCATCGGAGGAATGATATCCATATCCAGTGTATAAGCCTCGCCGGCCGTTTTGTCCAATTTCACGGTCAAGGCATTGTCCTGTCCGAAAGACAGTTTGGAATAACCGAATTTTCCATCTTTGGAAGCCCATACCAGCATATCCCCTTTTCCGGCGGTCAGGAACGTCTTACCGTCCGCATCCGTCTGTTTGGAAGCTACGGTATAAAATTCGGCATAGTTATACACCTTGAATTCCACTTTGGCGTCAGCCACCGGTTTGCCGTCCGCATCCACGATGGTC
>ENA-OQOA01000789-OQOA01000789.1-human-gut-metagenome-genome-assembly--contig:-NODE-789-length-11847-cov-5.368430_pt1 | contig 11847 bp, 10 predicted proteins | sample MGYA00242633_ERZ504888 | MGnify/ENA primary metagenome ERZ504888 (study PRJEB26092, sample SAMD00036372) | human gut metagenome | host: Homo sapiens | study: EMG produced TPA metagenomics assembly of... | reverse complement strand
TTAGAATAGAGAAGGAGAAGGCAAATGAAACAGTACAAAGGAGCCATTTTTGATCTGGACGGAACACTGCTCGACTCGATGTGGGTCTGGGATGACATCGATGTTGCATTTTTAAAGTAAGAGAGGACTTGAGGTTCCGCCGGATTATCAGGAGGCGATTACACCGCTCGGCTTTCTGGAGGCTGCCCGCTACACGATCAGACGGTTCGGCTTTCCGGAAACGCCGGAAGAGCTGATTCAGGAGTGGCATCAGATGGCGGTCGACGCCTATACGTATGAAGTGGAGTTAAAAGACGGGGCAGCAGAATATCTCCGCTATTTAAAAGAAAAAGGAATCCGCATGGCGGTTGCTACCTCATCGAGCCCGGAGCTGTATGAGCCGGCCTTAAAGAGAAATGGGATTTATGAGTATTTTAAAGCATTTGTCACCGTCTCGGAAGTAAAGCGCGGCAAGGGCTTTCCGGATATCTACGAGAAAGCGGCTGAAAAGCTGTCTCTTCCGCCGGAAACGTGTGTGGTATATGAAGATATCCTAGCGGGAATCCGCGGCGCCAAAATGGGCGGATTTGCGGCTGTGGGCGTGTATGACAGAAGCGGGGAAGGAAACCGCGCAAAGATGGAGCAGGAAGCAGACCGCTACGTGACTTCTTTTAAGGAGCTGATGAACGGAGGAGATTCTTTCTTCTAAAGAAAATCTTGCTATTCCGGGAAGAAAAATGATATAATAAAATACTGTGCCCCAAAAGGGGACAGACAGAAGTATTTTTAAGAGAAAAAGACAGTAACACATAAGTGAGGATAGAACAGTTATGCCAAAAAAAGAACGTATGATGCCAGCAGTATTTCCGTGCTGGAAGGTCTCGAAGCAGTGCGTAAGCGCCCTGGTATGTATATCGGAAGTACCTCGCGGAAAGGCCTGAATCATCTGATTTATGAAATTGTAGACAATGCGGTGGACGAGCATCTTGCGGGCTACTGCGACACCATTCACGTAACACTTGAAGCAGACGGCTCGGCGACCGTGACCGACAACGGCCGCGGAATCCCGGTCGGCATGCATGAAAAAGGCGTTCCGGCGGAGCGTCTCGTTTTTACAACCCTGCACGCCGGCGGTAAATTCGACAACAATGCGTACAAGACAAGCGGCGGTCTGCACGGTGTCGGTTCTTCGGTTGTCAATGCGCTTTCCACCTATCTTGACGTACAGGTCAGCCTCGGCGGCTGGGTTTACCACGACCGCTACGAACGAGGTGTTGCCGTACAGGAACTCGATGAGGATGGGCTGCTGCCGAAGATCGGAAAAACGAAGAACAGCGGAACCCGCATCAACTTCCTGCCGGATCCGGAAATCTTTGAGAAAACACGTTTTTCCGCAACAGAGGTCAAAAGCCGTCTCCATGAGACTGCATATCTGAACCCGGCGCTTACCATTTATTTTTCCGATCTGCGCGATGGAAAAGAGGAGCACCTGACGTATCACGAGCCGGACGGCATTGTTGGTTTTGTGCGCGATCTGAATAAGAACAAAGAGGCAATCCACGATCCGATTTATTTCAAAGGGGAATCTGAGGGCATTACCGTAGAATGTGCGTTCCAGTATATCAACGAATTCCAGGAAAACGTGCTCGGCTTCTGTAATAATATCTACAACGCTGAGGGCGGTACCCATATTTCCGGTTTCAAATCGACCTTTACGACGATTATGAACAGCTATGCCAGAGAGATCGGTGTCTTAAAAGAAAAAGACAATAACTTTACGGGATCGGATATCCGAAACGGTATGACCGCTGTTATTTCGATCAAGCACCCGGATCCGCGGTTCGAGGGCCAGACAAAAACGAAGCTGGACAACCCGGATGCGGCAAAGGCCGCCGGAAAAGTAACAGGCGAGGAGATTCCGCTGTATTTCGACCGCAATCTCGAAGTGCTGAAAAATGTTCTTGCCTGCGCTGAGCGATCTGCCAAAATCCGTAGAAGCGAAGAAAAAGCCAAGACAAATATGCTGACCAAGCAGAAATATTCGTTTGATACGAACGGCAAACTGGCAAACTGCGAGAAAAAGGATCCGTCGCTGTGCGAGATCTTTATCGTCGAGGGAGATTCTGCGGGTGGTTCCGCAAAGACGGCGCGTGACCGTAATTTCCAGGCGATTCTGCCGATCCGCGGTAAGATTCTGAACGTAGAGAAGGCTTCTATTGATAAAGTTCTGGCAAATGCCGAGATCAAATCCATGATCAATGCATTCGGCTGCGGCTTTTCCGAGGGTTACGGCAACGACTTCGATATCACAAAGCTCCGTTACGATAAAATTATCATCATGGCAGATGCCGATGTCGACGGTGCGCATATTTCAACGCTGCTGCTGACATTGTTCTACCGTTTCATGCCGGAGCTGATCTACGAGGGACATGTCTATATCGCGATGCCGCCTCTTTACAAGGCAATGCCGTCCCGCGGAAAAGAAGAGTATCTGTACGACGACAAAGCACTGGAAAAATACAGAAAGACACACAAAGAAAAATTTACGCTGCAGCGCTACAAAGGTCTTGGCGAGATGGACCCGGAGCAGCTCTGGGAGACGACACTGAATCCGGAGACGAGACTTTTGAAGCGTGTGGAGATCGAGGATGCCCGTATGGCCTCCGATGTGACGGAAGTACTGATGGGAACCGAGGTTCCGCCGCGGAAAGCATTTATTTATGAGCATGCAACCGATGCAGAGCTGGATATTTAACAGGAAGGACAAAGGAAGATGAAAGAAAAATCAGAAGATCAGATTATACGGACCGAATATTCTGAGGTCATGCAGAAATCTTATATTGATTATGCGATGAGCGTCATCATTTCCCGAGCGCTTCCGGACGTGCGGGACGGTTTAAAGCCGGTACAGCGCCGTACTCTGTATGACATGTATGAGCTCGGCATCCAGTACGACAAGCCGTTCCGAAAGTGCGCGCGTATCGTCGGCGATACGATGGGTAAATACCATCCGCACGGCGACAGTTCCATTTACGATGCTCTTGTCGTAATGGCACAGGATTTCAAAAAAGGGCAGCCGCTTGTGGACGGTCACGGAAACTTCGGGTCGATTGAGGGTGACGGTGCCGCTGCAATGCGATATACCGAGGCGAGACTGCAGAAAATTACACAGGAGGTCTATTTAAAGGATCTCGACAAAGACGTTGTCGATTTCGTACCGAACTTCGACGAGACGGAAAAAGAGCCGTCTGTTCTGCCGGTGCGCGTGCCGAACCTTCTGTTGAATGGCGCAGACGGTATCGCTGTCGGTATGGCAACAAGCATTCCGCCGCACAACCTGTGTGAGATTGTGGATGCGGTCAAGACCTACATGAAAAACAACGACATCACCGTTAAAGGTCTGATGAAATACATCAAAGGACCGGATTTCCCGACCGGCGGTATTGTCGTCAATCAGGATGACCTGCTGTCGATCTACGAAAAAGGTGTCGGAAAGATTAAAATCCGCGGAAAAGTGGAAGTGGAGAAAGGCAGAAACGGAAAGCAGTATCTTGTGATCACCGAAATTCCGTACCCGATGATCGGTGCGAACATCGGAAAGTTCCTGAACGATGTGGCGGGGCTTGTGGAGAGCAAGAAAGCGCCGGAAATCGTCGACATTTCCAACCAGTCCTCGAAAGAAGGAACACGCATCGTGCTCGAACTGAAAAAAGGCGCGGATGTGGAGCGGATCACGAATCTGCTGTACAAGAAAACACGTTTGGAAGATACGTTCGGTGTCAACATGCTCGCCGTGGCAGATGGAAGACCGGAGACGTTAAGCCTTAAACAGGTGATCGAGCATCACGTTGATTTCCAGTTTGAAGTGGCAACCCGCAAATACCAGAACCTTCTCCGCAAAGAGATGGAGCGCCGCGAGGTGCAGGAAGGTCTGATCAAGGCATGCGATGTGATCGATCTGATCATTGAGATCCTGCGCGGAAGCAAGACACAGAAGCAGGTCAAAGAGTGTCTGATTATGGGGGTGACCGATGGTATCCGCTTCAAATCAAAGTCAAGTGAGCGTATGGCAGCACAGCTCTGCTTTACGGAACGCCAGGCAACGGCGATTCTGGAGATGCGTCTGCAGAAACTGATCGGACTGGAAGTGGAAGCACTCTTAAAAGATCATGAGGCGACTGTGGCGAAGATTACAAAGTACGAGGATATCTTAAATCATTACGACTCGATGTCGGAAGTTATTATGGAAGATCTGACGCAGATAAAAAAGAGTACGGCCACAAGCGGAAAACGGCGATTGAAAATGCTGAGGCGATTGTTCTTGAGGAGCCGAAGGTCGAGGAGATGGATGTTGTCTTCCTGATGGACCGCTTCGGTTATGCGAAGACGATCGATACGTCTGCTTACGAGCGGAACAAAGAGGCTGTGCACAACGAGAACAAATATGTGTTCCAGTGCAAAAACACCGATAAGATCTGCGTCTTTACGGATCTTGGCATGATGCACAGCATCAAAGTAATGGACATCCCGTATGGAAGATTCCGTGACAAGGGAACGCCGATCGACAACCTTGGAAATTACAGCAGCCAGAAGGAGCAGATGATTTACGTCGATGCACTGGAAAATATCAAGAACAATAAGCTGCTGTTCGTCAGCGCGGCCGGTATGGTAAAACTTGTCGATGGATCCGAGTTTGATGTCGTAAAACGAACGATCGCGGCGACGAAGCTTTCATCCGAGGAGGACCGTCTGATTCTTGCCGAGGTCTGCCAGGAGCAGGAGTATGTGGTTCTGCAGACGAAAAACGGTGTCTTCCTGCGCTTCCTTACGAGTGAAGTGCCGGAGAAGAAAAAAGCAGCCGTTGGTGTGCGTGGTATCCGTATGGCAGAGGACGACGCGGTAGAGCATGCGTATCTGCTGGCAAGCCGGATGGATTACACGATCACGTATCACGACAAAGAGATTTCTCTGACAGCGAAGATTAAGCTGGCAAAACGAGACACCAAGGGAACAAAGATCCGGGTATAACGCAGAGTTTTGTTTATAACCATGAGAAGCACGCTCCGCGGGTTTTTCGAGAGATCACTTGGCAATAAAAGGACACCTGCCCGATACCAGAACGGTACGGGGCAGGTGTCCTTTTCGCATAATTTTTTAGTTATTTGAAAAACTGTGGGAAGTCTTTCTTGGAGTTCTTCTTTCAATGGCAACGTACGGACGATGATGACCGACATATTTATAAGCCGGACGGATGATCTTTCCTTCGTTGACAAGCTCTTCGATCCGGTGTGCGGACCAGCCGGAGATACGGGAGATAGCAAAGATCGGGGTGTAGAGCTCTTTTGGAAGGCCAAGCATTGCGTAGACGAAACCGCTGTAGAAATCAACATTTGCACAGACTGGTTTGAGCAGACGGCGCTTTTGGGCGATACACTCGCCGGCAATGCGTTCTACAGACTCATAGAGAGCAAATTCTTTCTCGCGGTGCTTCTCAGCGGAAAGCTTCTTTGCATATTCTTTCAGAATCACACAACGTGGATCGGACAGGGTATAAACAGCATGGCCCATACCATAGACAAGACCAGTTCCATCGAATGCTTCACGATCAAGCATTTTGGTCAGGTAGGTGCGCAGTTCGTTTTCGTCTTCCCAGTTTGTAACATTCTCTTCAATATTTTCAAACATCTCCATAACCTTCAAGTTGGCACCGCCGTGGCGCGGTCCTTTTAAGGAACTTAAAGAAGCCGCAACAGCAGAGTAGGTATCGGTTCCGGAGGAGGAGACAACGTGTGTCGTAAATGTTGAGTTATTTCCGCCGCCGTGGTCTGCGTGAAGAATTAACGCAACATCGAGAACCTTTGCCTCCAGAGCAGTGTAATCTCCATCCGGGTGAAGCATCTGCAGAATGTTTTCAGCCATCGACAGCTCCGGTTTCGGATTTCGGATGATCAGGTTCTGATTTTCGTGGTAGTGGCGGTATGCATGGTAGCCGTAAACGGCGATCAGCGGCATTTTGGCGATCAGACTCAAAGCCTGGCGGAGGACGTTCGGAATGGAAATGTCATCCGGCTTTTCGTCGTAGGAATACAGGGTCAGCACACAGCGCTGCAGAGTATTCATCATGTTTTTGCTGGTTGCCTTCATGACAACGTCGCGGACAAAAGTGTCCGGCAGCTCGCGGTAGATACTTAAAATTTCGTTGAAATCATTTAACTGCGGTTCTGTCGGAAGAGAACCGAACAGAAGAAGATAGGTAATCTCTTCAAAACCGAAGCGTCGTCCTTCCATACCTTTGATCAGATCTGCGACGTTATAGCCCTGAAAATAGAGACGGCCATCGGTCGGAACTTTTTCGCCGGTGCGCTCATCAATATCGAAGCCGATAACATCGGAAATTTCGGTCAGGCCGGTGAGAACACCTTTACCAGTGGAATCACGCAGTCCCCGTTTTACATCGTACTCAGTGTATAAAGATAAATCAATCTTTCCGGAATCTTTCGTATACTCTACAAGCTGACTGAGCTTGTCTTCCAGATTATCGTATTGCATGGTCATGACAACAGCCCCTTTCTTCCTTTAGTTAAAAACTATACTTACTTTTTTGGCGGTTGTCAATGCTTTTCTTTCAAAATACATTAATTTTTATAAGGAAAAGGGATGGTTTTCCTTAATTTTTGAAAGTAAGGACAAAGTTTATGCATAAAATTTGCGTCAGGGATGTGAAAACAACAAGGATGAAAACGGCAGGAAATCAGTGGGGCGGAACAAATTCTAGAAAAAGATTCATAAATTTCAAAAAAAATGCTTGCAATTTCAAAAAAATACGGTATAATAATGATTGTGTCATTCAGGAAATGAATTTCACAGGCCGAAATAGCTCAGCCGGTAGAGCACTTCACTCGTAATGAAGGGGTCGTCAGTTCGAATCTGATTTTCGGCTTATTCTTTAGAAACCCGCAGGACGTAAGGTTCTGCGGGTTTTCTGGTATCATGAGAAATATGACAGAAATACGAACGCCCTTTACAGGAAAAAGATCTGCTGCAAAGGGCGTTTGCTGTTATAAGTTTCAGGAAGATCAGTTCGTACAGCATATCCTGACGGAGCTTTCAGCCGGACACTTCAAAGAGCACATCAGCTGTTGCCATTTTCCTGTGCTGCCACCCGTGCGTCGCGTTCCCGGCGGGAAAAGACGCAGCCGCAGTAGTCCTGGCGGTAGAGGCCGTATTCGTGGGAAAGTTCGATGGAACGCTGGTAGCCGCCCCGTTTCTTGAAATCTGAATTGAGATATGGGATCCCGTATTCGGCGGCAAGCCGTTCTCCGATTTCATTCAGCTTTTCCGCGTTTTTCAGCGGGCTGATGGAGAGGGTTGTTGTAAAATAGTCGAGTTTGAGCTGCTTTGCCATTTCGGCCGCTTCGCGGAGCCGTATTTCATAGCAGACAAAACAGCGCTCGCCGCCCTCCGGCACATTTTCCATCCCGCGTGTCAGCTCATAGAACCGGTCAGAATCGTACGGACCGGGGCAGAAGGAAATCGGATGCACGGCGGGAAGAGAATGGATCAGACGCTGCTGTTCCTCCACGCGGTGCTCGTACTCCGTCGGCGGATAGATGTTGGGATTATAGTAAAAGAGCGTAATGGAAAAATACTGCGACAGATATTCCAGCACGTAACTGCTGCACGGCGCACAGCAGCTGTGCAGCAGCAAGGTCGGAACTTCACCGTGAAGTCCTGCAATCTTCGCATCCAGCTCCTTCTGGTAATTTCTTTTATTGGCCATAATGTATCTTCAAACCTCCTGGTATCTTTCAATCCTTTCTATTATAGCCTCAGCGCGGCTGGGATGCAAGCTGCATATGATATCTTATAGATAGAGGAGGATGCAAAAAATGGATGATCAAATCCTGTCATTAGAGCATATATCACTGTCCTATCACACCATGAAAGGAGAAACACCGGCGCTGTGCGATCTGACCTTTTCGTAAACCGGGGGAATTTGTTGCTCTTGTCGGACCGAGCGGCTGCGGAAAGAGCACGATCCTGAACTTGATTTCCGGTCTTTTAAAGCCGGAGGCGGGAACTCTGCTGAGCCGCGGACGGCCGATCACGGAGGCGGATCTCCATATCGGCTACATGCTGCAGAGAGACCATCTGTTTGAATGGCGGACCATCTACAGCAACGTTCTGCTGGGCCTTGAGATTTCGCGCACGCTGACCCCCGAGCGGAAAGAAAAAGTCGGGGAGATGATGGAGACATACGGCCTGAAATCCTTTTCCAATGCCCGTCCGTCCGAACTTTCCGGCGGTATGCGGCAGAGGGCGGCACTGATCCGTACACTGGCGATGGAGCCGGATCTTCTGCTGCTTGACGAGCCGTTCTCCGCTCTCGACTACCAGACGAGGCTGAACGTCTGTGATGATATCGGAAAGATCATCAAAAAAGAGGGAAAGACAGCAATTCTCGTGACACACGATATTTCGGAGGCCATCAGCATGGCGGACCGTGTGATTGTTCTGGCGGCACGGCCGGCGTATGTGAAAAAAAGATTCCGATCCAGTTTGCGATGGAGGAGCGCACGCCGATGAAAGCGCGCAGTGCGCCGGAATTTAAAACGTATTTCAATGCCATCTGGAAGGAGCTGAATGAAAATGCGTGAGCAGGCAAAAACGCCGGAGAGCAGCTTTCAGAGGGCGTATCTCCGACAGAAAAAAGAGAACGGGAGCAGGTGCGGGTGTTTCGGGCTTTTGCTTCTCGTCAGTTTTCTGGTATTATGGGAGGTGGCGGCGGATCTGAGATGGATCGATCCGTTTATCTTTTCCAGCCCTGTGCGGGTGGGAAAAACGTTCGTGACCCTGCTGACGGAGCAGAACCTTCTGCGCCATATCGGGATCACGGTGTATGAGACGGGAATCAGCTTTCTGCTCGTCTCGGCACTTGGCATGGCGTTCGCTGTGCTTTTGTGGCTCTTTCCGCGCTTTTCTGCGGTGATGGAGCCGTACCTGGTAGTCCTGAACAGCCTGCCGAAATCGGCGCTCGCCCCGCTTCTCATTGTGTGGATGGGGGCAAACGTGAAAACGATCATCACGGCCGGCATTTCCGTTGCGATATTCGGCTCGGTGATCAGCATTTACAGCAGCTTTCAGAGTGTGGAGCCGGATATGCTCCGCCTGATTGCAACACTCGGCGGAACGAAGAAGGATATGCTGTTCCGCGTTGTGCTGCCGTGGTCGTTTCCGGGGCTGCTCGCCGTGTGGAAGGTCAACATCGGCCTGTGCCTCGTCGGTGTTGTAATCGGAGAGTTTATCGGGGCAAGAGAGGGGCTTGGCTATCTGATTATCTACGGCAGTCAGGTGTTCAGATATGCACACGCAAGAGAAGGGATGATGACAGATGATTGGAATCGTATGTCTGGAAGAACGAAGAGGAATGCAGTTTGGCGGACGACGCGTTTCGCGGGACCGCGTGGTAACGGAAAAAATCTGCGAACTGTGTGAGGGGAAAACGCTCTGGATGAATCCGGCTTCGGAAAAGCTGTTCGCGGAGCAGAAGGAGAGTGGGAAGGTAACACTTCAGGCGGCGGCAGATTTTCTGGAGCAGGCAGGCGAAGGAGAATACTGCTTTGTGGAGAATACGGGACTGCAGGCTGTGGAAGCGAAGATAGAGAAAATCATCGTTTTCTGGTGGAACCGGCATTATCCGTCTGACCGGAAATTCGACCTGGATCTTTCCAAATGGAATAAAGTGTCCGAGGAGGAGTTTGCAGGCTATTCCCATGAGAAAATAACGAAAGAGGTATATGAGAAATGAAAAAACCAAGAAAACAGCTTCTGCTGCTGGCGGCGCTTCTTGTTCTGATACTGACCGGCTGTGAGGCGCAGGATCTTCTCTCGACGGAGAGAGCAGATTCCGGTTCGGAGGTTACGGCCGCTTATACGATGACGGAATCCCAGATTACCGATCAGGCACCGACGGCTGTTTCAGTTCTTGATGTTCCGGAGTTTTCCAGTGAACCGTATGTCGTTTTAAACGGAAATGAGCCGGATTTTACCGATGAGGAAAAGACGACCGAGTCGTACGAGCATTACAGCGATCTGGACAGCCTGGGACGGTGCGGCGTGGCAGAGGCGAATATCGGCCAGGATCTGATGCCGACGGAGAAGCGCGGCGCGATCGGCCAGGTAAAGCCGACGGGCTGGCATACGGTAAAATACGATCAGGTGGAAGGTAAATATCTGTACAACCGCTGCCATCTGATCGGATACCAGCTGACCGGTGAGAATGCAAACGAGAAGAATCTGATCACTGGAACACGTTATCTGAATGTCGAGGGCATGCTGCCGTTTGAAAACATGGTTGCCGACTACGTCAAAGAGACCGGAAACCATGTGCTGTACCGCGTTACACCAATTTTTACCGGGGACAACCTTGTAGCGGACGGTGTGGAGATGGAGGCACTTTCCATGGAAGATGACGGCGAGGGCATTTCCTTCCATATCTTCGCATACAACAATCAGCCGGGCATCTCAATTAATTATGCAACGGGAGACAGCACGTTAAGCGAAAGCAGCGGAACGATGACGGATCAGCAGGAATATGTCATGAACACATCCAGCATGAAATTCCACCTGCCGTCATGCTCCAGCGTCAGCTCGATTAAGGATGAAAACAAGGCGACATATCAGGGACCGCGCGAGGACCTGATTGCCGAAGGCTATGAGCCGTGCGGACGGTGCAATCCGTAAAAGAAATTACAAAAAGAGGGTCGGAACTTTCCGGTCCTTTTTTCTATATAGTAAAGAGAAGCATCTGGAAAGTGAGACAGGAGATGGAAGAGGAGAAGCTGAGTGCGGTTTATTATGCAAGGTGCAGCACCGAGGAGGAAAACCAGAAGGATGCGCTGGTAAGGCAGGCGGCGGAGGCAGAAGAGGCAATCCGGGCAAGAGGATGGAGGCTTGTGGATGCCTACGTGGAGAGCCGCTCCGGTACGAGCCGGAAGGGCAGACGGGAATATAACCGCCTGTACGAGGATCTCGAGCAGAACCGGTTTGATGTCGTCGTAATCAAGTCGCAGGACCGCCTGATGCGGAACACGCGGGACTGGTATCTGTTCGCAGACCGCTTAAACTGCGCCGGAAAGCGGCTGTATTTTTATCTGGAGAACACATTCTATTCGCCGGAAGACGCGCTTCTGACCGGCATTAAGGCGATTCTGGCGGAGGAGTACAGCCGGGAGCTGAGCAAGAAGATGAATCTGGCGCACCAGAAACGGCAGCAGAATAATGGAAAGCCGGTGCTGACCTCAAAAAGTTATGGTTACCGGCGGACGGCAGACGGAGCGATTGAGATCATCCCGGAGGAGGCCGCAGTGAAGCGCCGTATGTACGAACTCTGTGCAGACGGTCTCGGCGGACGGAAAATTGCGGCGGTTCTGGCAGCGGAGGGCGTCCGCAGCCGCGCCGGAAAACCATTCTCTGGAACAGACATTATCCGCATGGTGCGGAATCCCATGAATAAAGGCACCGTAGTCATGAACAAGAAGCATTACGATTTTAACACCGGAAAAACGCTCCCTACACCGCCGGGCGGGCAGTACGTCTATGCGGGGAAAATTCCTGCTATCGTCTCTGAAGAGCTCTGGATAGCGGCAAATCGGGCGGCTGACGAGCGTCTCTGTCGCAAAAAGGTGGGCAAATCTAGGTTCAGACTTGACTGGGTAATCCTGTCCATCCTGATCCTCTGCCTCGTTGCGGCAGGATTGTACGGCATCTTGGGCTGGCTGGAAAAAAACTCACAAAACGCCGAAATTCGGGAAAGTAGGTGATTTGACTTGCAAAGGAGTTGAATGCTTGTATAATAATGCATGATAA
>ENA-OQOA01000788-OQOA01000788.1-human-gut-metagenome-genome-assembly--contig:-NODE-788-length-11875-cov-7.274685_pt1 | contig 11875 bp, 13 predicted proteins | sample MGYA00242633_ERZ504888 | MGnify/ENA primary metagenome ERZ504888 (study PRJEB26092, sample SAMD00036372) | human gut metagenome | host: Homo sapiens | study: EMG produced TPA metagenomics assembly of... | reverse complement strand
CCTCAATTCTTGTTTTAATATGATAATCACTGATTGCCTGTTTTGGGCGTTTCAAAATGTACACATCCCGGAAAATACCACTCATACGGAATTTGTCCTGATCTTCCAAATAGGAACCATCACACCATTTCATTACCAACACTGCCACCGTATTCTTTCCATCCTGAAGTACATCGGTAACATCAAACTCACTGGTCATATGTGAAACCTGGCTGTATCCTATGTAAGAGCCATTGATCCATACATAAAAGCAGCTGTCTACTCCTTCAAAGTTCAAAAAGCTTTTGATGCTTTCTCATCTCTGCTGTACTCAAAATTATGTACATAAGCTCCACACGGAATATCCTGTGGCACATATGGTGGATCAAACGGAAACGGATACCGGATGTTTGTATACTGGTGTGTATCATATCCTGCCATCTGCCATACACTTGGAACCTGAATCTCATCAAAATTTTCTGTATCATAATTCTTCTCAAAGAAAGAATCCTGAATGTCATAGATGCTGTTAAAATACTGGAATTTCCAAGTTCCATTCAATAACTGCATACGATCTGATTCTTCTCTGTGTTCCACCAAGTTATCCATTCTTTTGGATGCCGGAATATAATAGGCTCTGGCTGGCATTGTGTTTTCGTGCAGTACGCTTAGATTTTCATAATAACGTGGTACGATCATAAATAACTCTCCTCCAATACATATACTTTTTTGTTCTTTGTTTCCCTAAAGCAAACCTTATACTTTATTTTTTGTTTACGTTCCTTAGTTATGCTATATATATAGCTTATCCTAATCCGCAAAACATGTCTATAAATTGGATTAGACAAAATATGCACTAAATGATACAATGATAAAAAGTGCGAAAAGAGGTGCTGTCCTATGTATTTGAACACCGGTTATTTGAACCACTCACATATGGATTTCAAAGACAAAAGTCGTCCGCTGATTGTAGGTAGCTGTGGTACTTACCGTCTTTCCAGACATCCCAAACTTCCTACCTACCGTCCAAGGGGTCGTCTGGATTATCAGATTATATATATCACTGCTGGTTGTGGGCATTTTCATTTTGATAATGTAAATAACGAAACGATTGTTCCAGCCGGCAACATTGTACTGTACAGACCGAAAGAACTTCAGAAATATGAATATTACGGAGAAGATAAGGCAGAAGTATACTGGATTCACTTCACAGGAAGCAATGTGAAAAATATCTTACGTCAATATGGGTTTCAGGATAAAGAACGTGTCTTTCAAGTGGGTACATCTAATGAATATGAACAAATTTTCAAGCGTATTATTATCGAGCTCCAACGCTGTCAAGACAATTATGAGGAAATGCTTGTCCTTTTGCTACGTCATCTTCTGATCAGTTTCCACCGGGAACTGACAAGAGAGCACATATTAAAAAATGAATATCTTGATCATGAGATGGATAATGCTGTTACCTTTTTCAGTGAAAACTACAATCAAAATATCAATATTGATGATTATGCTGCCTCACGAGGCATGAGTGTCAGCTGGTTTATCCGAAATTTCAAAAAATATACCGGTTCTACACCAATGCAATTCATTGTAGGAATCCGTATCAACAATGCTCAGATGTTACTTGAAACAACAACTTATTCCATCAATGAGATTTCTAAGATTGTCGGATATGATAACCAGCTTTATTTCAGTCGGCTTTTTCACAAGTTGAAAGGATATTCGCCGAGAGAATACCGAAAGCTGAGAAACAAATTCTGAAATCCACAAAGAGGATACCACCGAATTATTAAGACAATGATTTGTAATATCCTCTTCTCACTTTTGCTATTCTTATTTTACAAACTCAGCCGAATAATAATACATATACTCATTATCTGTATCTATGTATTCTCCTGTAATGTCCTGTATCGGCAACGAACTCACTCCTTGTTCGCCATAGATCAGTGCTGCCAATCCTTGCTCTGTTCCGTACTCTATCGTGCTTTTGTTCTCTATAGAGGTCGCAGATCTTCCATAATATTCTCTGTTTGCAACACCTTCCAAGATTGGCGTTTCTGTCATATATTTTGAATATTCATCTGCTGCAATAAGCTTTGCAGTAAAATTATCAAAATCCGGAGTGATGACAATCAATCCATTTTTTGCAGATTTCACGTCCTCATAGGAAAGTTCCAAAACTCGTTTATGAGAAACTCGTTTTCCAGAATGATATTCTGACAAGTAAACGTATAATGCTTGAAATGTATCTTTTGAATTGTATCGAAACATCATGGTTCCATCAATTCCGGACAACAATTCAGCCGTTTTCATTTCTACACTATCCGGATCTACTGCTTCTATATAATTTTGTGGTTGCCGCAATTTATTACATACCATGATTCCAAGAGTAATAGCAAATACTCCCACAGCAATAAGAAGTACAGCAATAATCTTCTTTAAATAACGCTGTTTATGACTACTATCTTTTGATATCTGTATCAGTGTATCTTCCGATTTTTTTTCTACATTAGTTACCTCAATATCTTCACCTGCCAAAAATTCATTTAGACTGATGCCTAATATTTCACATAATTCTAAATACACAGACACATCTGGTAAACAAATCCCACGTTCCCATTTGGAAACTGACTTATCACTCTTACCCAGTTTCTCAGCAAGCTGTTTTTGAGTCATACCAAGTTTTTTCTTTTTCTGCAATATAGCTTCCGATTTTCACAAGGTCCATAAATACTTCCCCCTTTCAGAATTATAGTATCTATTTTGTCCCAAAAAGTACACCCCTTAATGGTAGAATCGTATTATATAGGCAGAATCTCATCCAATTTCATAAAATAAAAAGGACGCTGTATGCTCTCGTTTCTTTCGGGGCTGCAGCGTCTTTTCTGCTTTCACGGCTCGCGCAGACCGCAGGGCAGTCAAACAGATTTTTCAGCAGACATAGTTTAAGCCCGATCGATTGTTTTTTCTCTCGACCGGGCTTTTAATGAATTTCCAGTAATTTCATTTTATACACCTGCTGCTTTCATTGATTTCGGGGTATTTCGTTATGTTCCTTTTGGACCGTACCTCCTGGATTTTTTGTTTTATTTTTTCCCTATGGGCCTCTGCCTTTCATTGGAATCATCTCCTTTAGGTTCTATATGTAAACTCTTCAGAGATTTTTTTGATGTTCAGATTAACTATGCCATTGGACTATACCTCTTACTTTCTTAGATTTTGTCTTGATGTTTCTTTTTCGTTTTTATTTTTGTTCTCTTTTCTTTTGTTGATCTTATATTAACTCATCTTCTCCGTTTTGTCAATACTTTCTTTTAATTTATTTTACATTTTATTATTTTCAGAATATTATGACATCAAGATCGAAAGATCAGAAACCTGATGCAGTCTCACTTACAAAGAGGCGGCCGCAGGCTTTCGCAAAATTCAACCCCCGGCTTTTTTTGACCCACCGCAGGGCGATCCTGCTCCCTCCGGAACTCCACAGAATCTTCTTTCCAAAAGAGGAGAACGAAAGACTCCGCTGTCTTTGCCTTTCGCAAAGTCCAGCGGAGCATTTTTCCTATATTCTTTCTTCTCTTCTTTATTTCTTATTTGCAAAGTTCTTCGGCCAGTGCCTCGATCTCTTTTACGTTCTCTTCCTTCACAGCGGACATTACTTTTACATTATTCTCTGTCCAGGTGATATTTTTGCTCTTCTCAAACATACCTTTCATCACTTTCGCTGCGGTCGGTGCCCAGCTTCCGTTTTCGATCAGACCGATGGTGCGGTTCTGGAAGCTGCGCTCTGTCAGACGGTTGATGAAATCCTGCATGAACGGGTAAATGCCTGCATTGTAGGTCAGCGTTGCGAGAACCAGCTTACTGTAACGGAAAGCATCCGCTACGGCGGCAGACATATCGTCTCTTGCCAGATCGTAAATAACGACATTCGGACAGCCTTTTTCTTTCAGCTTAGCCGCAAGCAATTCGGCAGCTTTTTTTGTATTGCCGTAAACAGAAGTATAGGCAACTACAACGCCTTCTTCTTCCGGACGATAAGAAGACCAGATATCGTATTTTTCAATGTAGTGGCCAAGATTTTCCGTCAAAACTGGACCGTGCAGGGAACAGATTTTCCGGATATCCAGCGTACCTGCTACTTTCAGGAGCTTCTGTACCTGCAAACCGTATTTTCCGACAATACCGATAAAATAACGGCGTGCTTCGTCATCCCATGGTTCCTCGCGGTCGAGTGCACCGAATTTTCCAAAACCGTCTGCTGCGAACAGAACCTTGTCCGTGCTGTCGTATGTAACCATAACCTCCGGCCAGTGTACCATCGGAGCGAATACGAAGGTCAGAACGTGTTTTCCAAGCGTAAGGGACTCGCCATCCTTTACTTCCAGTTTCTTTCCGGCGAGATCCATCTTGGGGAAAAAGTTTTTCATCATGGCAAAGGTTTTTGTGTTTGCAACAACGGTTGCTTCCGGATATGCTTTTACGAAGTTTTCAATATTCGCAGAGTGATCCGGCTCCATATGCTGCACGATCAGGTAATCCGGTTTTCTGCCATCCAGTGCTTTCGCAACATTTGCCAGCCATTCATCCGCAAAGTTTGCATCTACGGTATCCATAACTGCCGTTTTTTCATCGAGAATTACGTAAGAATTGTATGCCATGCCGTTCGGCACTCTGTACTGACCTTCAAAAAGGTCTACCTGATGATCGTTGACTCCCGCGTAGATAATATCCTCTGTAATCTTCATAAAAATCCATATCCTTTCCATCTTGTTTTTTCCTGCCCGGAACCTGCTCCGAACCGTATATTTTTATATTATCCTATGATGGAGAAAAAAGCAAGTAAAAATAGTAAAGATTACTATTTTTACTTGCTCTCCTCCGTTTACACACACGATATCCCTTTTCCACAGCTTGCAAATCATCACAATACTTCTATTTTACAGGCATGTTCTTTTGTTTCTTTATCATAACTGATTCCAACCGCCAGTATACGCCCGGTATATCGTTCCGTTTCCGCCATCTTTCCCTTGAACCGCAAAGCATATTCTTTCTCTTTAATCTGCGCAATCGCTTCTTCCGGTGTATGATCTACCTTCAGTTCGAGATAACAGTTCTGTATTTATCGTATGGTTCCCTGCTGTTTAAAAACTGTCCCATGTTTTACGGCCTCCTTCTTATGCTACATGTGCTTTCAGAATCTTTCTGTGCTTGATTTTGTGAGATGCTTTTCCGTCGGTCGCAAAAGCAAGTACAGAAAGATTCCGAGCGTACATGCTGATACTATGAGTATAGTCTTTTTCTGTGGGAGGCGCAAGAATGGAATCCCGTTTCTCACTTCTTATTTATTTTCCGGGAAAACAATCTCTTTCTCTGGTACGCCTTCTGATTTGATGACGTAGCCGTCAACATCATCAAAATGAATCTTGTACTGATATTCGCTTTCACGTCCCTCTTTTGCGTCATCGGCATCAGCGTAATAGGTAAGGCGAATTTCGAAAGTATTTTTGTTTCCTTCGCGCCAGGACTCATCGCCGATCAGCCAGTCGTTTTCGAGGTTTTTGTTTCTTTTCAGCAGCACCTCGGCGTACTGCTGTGCGCCGCTCCAGATTCCTGTGTTTTTGTACCCGGTTCTGCATGGTGTTCTGATACTGCCACAGTGTTACAAACATGATCGTCGCCATAATTGCCGTGAAAAGAACGGTTTTGTATTTCTTTCTTTTTCTGTCTCTGCCGGCGGATACATCGAATGGTTCCGATCATCATCATTACCAGAACAAACAGATTACCACAGGGGTTCCAGAAGATCTGCTCTTTTCGTTCCAGACCGCCGGGAATGAATTCTGCCAGCTGATCGCCCCAGACGAAATTTACCAGGGATGCCAGAATGCCGATAGACAGAATGGATGCTGCCCCATAGACTTTCCGGCTTTCTTCATCATCGAGGTTCTGGAAGAAATACCACAGCGATACAAACGCTGCTGCCACCAGACCGCCTAGAATCAGGCCGCCGCCCACGTTTACGATCTTTGCCGCCCACGCTGCCGCTGCCACACCGATCACCAGAAATCCCGCGATCACGTTTGCGTTCCGGTCCTGTTTTTCTGCTGCCTTGAAATGTCACCTGCGTTCTGCAGCATTTCGGCCACCTCCTTCTGAGTATACTGAATTTCCGGCGCCGCCTCTTCCTTCGCCTTCTCCTGCCGTTCGGAGCGCATCAGTTCCAGCACGGAAATCCCAAGTGCCTGAGCCAGCGGCTCAATCGTCTGGATATCGGGAAAGCCAAGTCCCCGCTCCCACCGGCTGACGGCTTTATCCGTCACATGAATCTTTTCCGCAAGCTCTGCCTGCGTCATCTTTTTCTCTTTTCGCATTCCGGCAATAAACCGCCCGAACTCTTTCGCTTCCACGTCGTGTCCCTTCCTCCTGCTGTTCCCGCACCGTCTCATGTTGCCCAGCGGAGCGTTTTACAGTCTCAGAATAGGCGAAAATAGGCTGTTTTGTCAATCTACGAATCCTTTACCTGCGTTTTTACGCCAAAAAATCCCCGATTCAGCACAAAAGTGCCAAATCGGAGATCTTGTATTTTCCTGTATTTACAGCCCGATCATATTTGCAAACAATACGATCAGCGGAATGGCAATGATGGTTCTCTCCAGAAAGATCACCAGCAGTTTCCAGAAATTCAACGGAATTTCACTTATAAATGCCGGGGCGGGAACTTTTTGTTAAAAATATCGGAATCTGCCGAATTCTGCGATTCCCCCTGTTTCTTTCGTTGCATAGGCAAACAGTCCCACTCTGCATCCTGTGAAATGATCCATTTTGAAATAGAGCTGATGCCATGGTCCGATCTGTTTCCATTTTTCATCGCTCCAGTATAAAAACCGGACTTTATCGTGCTGGTTCTGGAAATCCGCTTCCATCCGGATTCTTATTTTCGATGATTCAACCGCCACTGCTTCCCATTCGATTTCTTCACTGTTGCCCTGGTTTCCTTCTATGCTGTCATATTCCGCTTCGAGAGATCTCATAACCAGAAGCATCTGTCCATCACGCTTTGTAACGGCCGCTATGCCGTAACATCCCTGTAATGCACACATTCCTGCATAATCTCCGTCCTTTATTCCTTCCGCATCAACGGTTACTTCTGTTATGCACACCGGAAACTTCATTCTCTGGGTGATCGTATTGACTGCCTGCGTGACATTTTTGCACTGCTTTCTGCAGACCATTCTAAGGCATCCTTTTTCTGCATCATTCTCAATCCAGGAAAGTTCCGGTTCGTGGTTGAACTGCCAGCAGCTCTTCCATCCAAACGTTCCAAACAGCCGTTTCTGTTCCGGATTCCATTCCGAAAAATCATCACTCTCCACAAGCGGATGATATTGTGCATCCGGTCTTGTGCTTTGTGTTTCCACTTCACAGAGTGTCCTTCCCGAATCACCCAATACCGGATAATTTTCTTTTATGATCTGCTCTTTTTGTTCGCCCGGCGCCGGCATACAGGTAACTCTGACATTTTTCTCCCATTTTACTGGCACAAGAACCGGGATTCTGCCTACGGCACCTCTGTCCTGAAAAAGCACGGCATACCATTTATGATCCGGCGTATCCACAATTCCTCCCTGTGCAACGCCCTGCCCACAATATCCCATGGTGTCACACAATACATCTCCGCCTTTAAATTCTCCCGTGAGGCTGTCTGATACATAGCACGCCTGCGTCCGCATCCACCTGTCCGGAAGGGAATGAATCAGGAATAAATAATACATTCCATCGATTTTATAAAAATGACTTCCTTCAAAACCAAGCCCCGGATTCCGACTGTCACTGACCAGAATCCGATCCAGTCCGCCTTCCTTTGGACCGCTCAGATCTTTTTTCAATTCCTGCAGACGAATATTTCTATTGCCGGAAACAATATAAACATGATCATCCTCAAACAAAAGTGAGCAGTCATGATAAAAGCCTTCCATGATGCGTTTTTCCCATGGTCCTTCGATATTATCAGCAGTATAAAGGTATGTTTTTCCGGTATCATTCGCCACAAAGCAAATATAATACATCCCTTTATGGTATCGGAGCGATGCAGCCCACATGCCTTTTCCATAGCAGTTTTTCTCCCCGACAAGTCTCTGTTCCTCTGTGCTGTCCAGTCTTTCATACACATAGCTCAGATGTTCCCAGTGAACGAGATCATAAGACCGCAGGATTTCACACCCCGGCACAAAGTGCATTGTGGTGCTTACCATGTAATACGTATCGTCTACCCGGATGACATCCGGATCCGGATAGTCCAGCCCTGTAATTGGATTTTTTCCTATTATCTTCATATAGTCTCTCCTCGTATGATATTTCAGGGTCATACTATAGCAATCTAATAAATTATTGCACATAATTACACGAATGAAACCACCCTATGCAGTCCGTTGGACGAATTGTTAAAAATCCTTTTGAAATAGCTGATGGTAATTCCGATGCCATCCGTATCTTTTCTTTCCTTAAAAATGCTTTGAGTTTTGACCACATCTTTTCAATCGGATTCAGATCCGGACTATATGGGGGTAAATACAGATAGGTTACTTTTGAGCTGTCCAGTAGCTGTTTCACGCATTTGTTTTTCTAGGCGGTAAACAGTACTGGTATTCACAGAAAAACACTCTGCGATTTCTTTTGCATTGTGCGTTTTATTCCAAGCTTCAATAAGTAGTTTTCGTGTTTCATCATGTAACATAATAATCACCTCTTGACTCTATCATAGGCCTGTTATCAAGAGTGTACAGTATTTTTTTGGAGTGCTATAAATTGAAATTCTGTTTTCGATTCTCTTCTTTTTAAAATTTCTTTTTCTCTTGTGATATCCGTTTTACTGTATTATGATGATATCAAATTTACAGCAGTCCGGCGGAGGCAATATTATGATTGAACATTTAGACGGGATTCATGAAACCGTAACGTATAAAGAAAACAGCAGTCTGCGGCTTTTTGTAAATACAGACTGTGAAGATTATCCCATTCACTGGCATACTCCCATGGAAATCATTATGCCTCTGGAAGGAACTTACACAGTCTTTCTTGGGGATAAGCACATTCTTCTTCAGGAAGGTGATATTATTTTCATCTGTCCAGGAGTCCTCCACTCTCTTGCAGCACCGGAAAGCGGAAAACGAATCATTCTGCAGATTGAATGGTCTGTTGTCTCAAAAATCCGTGATCTCAATTCCATTCTCTCGCTGATTTCCCCCATTCTCACCCTTACACCACAGACTGCTCCTGATATTTATTCCGATATTTATCATCTCATCTGCCAGATTCTTTCGGAATACGAAAAGGATTCCTTTCTTTCGGAAGCCGTTATCTATGCGCGCATGCTTGATATTCTTTCTCTGATCGGCAGATACCAGGCCTTTGCATCCTGCCGTTTTGATGCCGGACCGCAAAAACAGAAAGAATATCTGGATCGTTTTCTTTCCATCTGCAATTATATTGATGAACACTGCACGGAAGATCTTTCCCTTGATCACGTTGCAAAAACAGCAGGCTTCAGCAAATACCACTTTACCAGACTGTTTAAGCAGTTTACAAATACCACCTATTACAAATACCTTAATCGCCAAAAAATTGATCATGCCATGCTGCTCTTATCCGATCCCGATATTCCTGTCACGGAGGCAGCACTTCAGTCTGGTTTCTCCAGTCTTTCCACCTTTCTTCGCGTCTTCCGTTCTGTCAAACAATGTACGCCTACGGAATTCCGCGATATGTATATTCATCCGGAAAAACTGCAGAAAAATCCCTAATTCCTGCTGCTTTCGTTTCTGTTCCTTTGATACACGTTACAACACGAAAAACTTTCTGTTCCTGCTTTTTTGCGATTTCCATCCTCAAATGATTCTCATGATTCTGGTAAAGAACCAGACCTGCTGTTTCCGCTTCAAAGCGATAGCTTTTCTGCCGTAATCCAAAATAGGAGCAATAGGCTGCTTCTGCAATACTTTCTTTTCGGTGATACAACCGTAGCATTCCCTCTTTTTCTTTCAGCGAATAAATCATGCACTTCCGCTTCTGTAAAGCCAACATACGGTGCCATTCTTCCGGCATCCATCATGCACCACTGGACATCAAAATGAATCACATCATACTGATTCAGATGTTTTTCAAAGGACTCCGCCTTATGAATCGCATAGTCCGCAAACAGTTCTCTGGAATCACTGCCTGATAAGCAGCGCCCGATAATCCTCTATGATTTTCTCCATCGTAACAGACTCCATGCTGGAAATCACATCTTTTTTTAAGGTATCATACGTTTGGCTCAGCACGGTTCCGATATTTCTGCCGACCGGGCAGAAAGGGGATGGGGTTCCATGTATACTGATCATTTTCTCAATGGCTGCCGGATCTACAGCATGGCAGATCCGATACAGCGAAATTTCGGAAAGTGGAACCGCAAGGGTGGCTCCTCCGGTTCCTGATTTTACTTCTATGATTCCGTCTTTTTTCAAGGCACTTAAGATATTTCGTATGGTTACCGGATTGCATCCCGTAGATAATGACAGCAGCTCACTGGTCACTTTCTTTTCTGTACCATATTCAAAATAAAAATCAGACAATGGACCGCGATCGAACATTTATTACTGATATGCATAATTTCAATCCTCCATTTGCAATTTTATCATATCCCATTTCCGCTGTAAATATTGACACCATCTCTTGATGCTGTTATACTCCAATTGTAGCTGTAGTTTTATTTTTTACATCATAGGAGGAATTTACCATGCATGCTTATGAAATTCTGTTCAGTCCAACCGGCGGTACCGCAAAGGTTGCCGCCGCCCTCACCACTGACTGGTCTTCCGTTAAAACCATCGATCTCTCTATTCCATCCACCCATTATGAAGATATTTGTCTGGAAAGCGATTCTTTAGCCGTAATTGCGATGCCGGCTTTTGGAGGTGCCGCGCCACAGCTTGCACTCGATCGTCTCTCCCGTATCCATGGAAACGGAGCTCTCTGCGTGATCGCTGCCGTCTATGGAAACCGTGCCTATGAAGACACCCTGGTTCTCCTGGAAGATTATGCACAGACAGCTGGTTTTCAGGTTATTGCTGCTGTTTCAGCAGTTGCAGAGCATTCCATTATTCACCAGTACGCTGCCGGAAGACCAAACAGTGCTGACTGTCAGGAGCTCGCCGCATTTGGCAGGCAGATTCTTCAAAAGGCAATTTCCGGCAATCTCTCTGTCCCGGAAATTCCCGGTAACCGCCCCTCGAAACATTCTGAAACCGGCATGGTTCCAAACGTAAAGCACTCCTGCACTTCCTGCGGTCTGTGTGCACAAAAATGTCCTGCCGGTGCAATTCCTCCGGACAACTGCAAAACCACGGACAAAACCAAGTGCATCTCCTGCATGCGCTGTGTATCCCTCTGTCCAGTACACGCAAGAGAAGTAAATCCTGTTATGACTGCAGTTGCCGCAAAAATATTGAAAAAATCCTGTACGCAGGAAAAAGCAAACGAGCTGTTTTTGTAAAAAAATACCGCCGGACTCAAGTGTCACCGACAGTTTTTTACATAAAACACATCAAAAAGCAGAACAAAATGTTGAAAGTGAAATGCTCCTTCCTAAATGACAAGTTTTTCTTCTTTCACCTGTCTGTTCAGAAGGGAGCATTTCACTTCACTTTCGTTCTGCTATTTTTCTTTTACAGTTTTGCGCGGAAGAATGCACAGATTTCGTCCCACACTTCCTTCTGGAAGAAATGGAGATCTGCGTGGTCGGCATCCTCGATCGAAAGCAGTGTGACGTCACATCCCGCTTTTTCCAGCTCGTCGTGCAGTTCCTCTCCCTGTCCGAACGGAACGGTATGGTCATCCTCTCCGTGGATGATCA
>ENA-OQOA01000786-OQOA01000786.1-human-gut-metagenome-genome-assembly--contig:-NODE-786-length-11902-cov-2.469554_pt1 | contig 11902 bp, 12 predicted proteins | sample MGYA00242633_ERZ504888 | MGnify/ENA primary metagenome ERZ504888 (study PRJEB26092, sample SAMD00036372) | human gut metagenome | host: Homo sapiens | study: EMG produced TPA metagenomics assembly of... | reverse complement strand
GGGTGTGTGGATTGAAACTACTCGAACTTGCCGTTTAATGACGGAATGGCGTTCCAAGGTCACACCCTACGTGGGTGTGTGGATTGAAACTCTCGAACTTGCCTTTAATGCGGGATGGCTTCCAAGGTCACACCCTACGTGGGTGTGTGGATTGAAACATCAATGGCCCAGTATTCGGCAATATCGAAGATGGTCACACCCTGCGTGGGAATATATGGATTGGAGCATTGTTCACTCGTCGGTCAAGTTTATGGAAGAACTGTAAGCATTCGGCCTCTTATGTATTTCTCTCCAGGCTTTTGATTTTGTTATGACTGGAAAAAACACGTACAAGCCCGAATGCTTATCTTTTGTCTGTTTTTTTTGTGTTTTCACCTAGGTGACAATACATTTGGCACCTAAGTGGAGAGGCGTAGTCACCCAAGTGATACGATTGCTTCACCTTGGTGAAACTATAAATTCAACTAAGTGTTTGCACGATAAGGCCTTGTAAATGAAGTAAATGGATGAACCATCATGTAGGACACATCAAGAGGAAAATCTATGAGTCTTCAGAAACAATGGTAAAAATCCACATACATACCAGTTAAGGGGAATTACGGATCCTTTTACACCACAAACCGTTGAAAATAAAATGGTTTGTGGTGATAGAACAAAAAAAGAACAGATGCTTTTTAATACGCTATCTTATCCAATATCCCGTTCAAGTGTGCAATGGCCACTCCATAATTAGTCATGGGAATCTGTTGCTTACGGGCATTATCAATCCGGTTTAGTACATATTTGCGATTGAACATGCAGGCTCCGCAATGAATGATTAAGTGATAGGGTGTCAAATCCTCCGGAAAGTCTGTACCTGCAACGATATCTATTTGTAGCTCTTCGCCTATCTTTTTACGCAACATACGTGGAAGCTTTACTCTGCCTATGTCCTCGGTGGCAGGGGCATGAGTGCAGGCTTCCGCTATCAGTACCCGTGACTGTGGGGTGAGGCAGTCTATGGCTGAGGCTCCTTCTATATAATAATGTATATCTCCCTTATATCCTGCCATCAGGACAGAGAAAGAGGTGAGAAGGCTATCTGCCGGCTTTTGTTCATAAACGGTATGAAAAACCTGGGAGTCGGTTATAATCAGTTTCGGAGGGCGGGACAGAGCCTGCAAGGTGGAAGCTATTTGGTCTGTTGTACAACTCATCACCAGGCATTTCTTGTCCAATAATTCGCGCATCGTCTGTACTTGTGGAAGGATGAGACGGCCTTTGGGAGCCTGTATATCTTGCGGCATGACTAAGAGCACTAAATCTCCTTCTTTAACCAGATTTCCGGTAATGGTTTGTTGCCCGAAATCTGCCGGTAACTTTTCCAGAATCGCCTGATGTATCTTCTTTATACCTGTTCTTTCCTTTGCGCTGATAACGAGAGGCTTTTGACCGCAATCTTTTTCTATACGGAGTAGGGTGGATGCTATGTCTTTTCGTATGTCAGCCTTGTTCAGTAGCAAGATGACAGGGATGTTTTTTTCCTCCAATTGCTTCATCCACTTCTTTTCCTCTTCATGGGCTTCGTCTTCACAAAGAAGTAAGGCTATGTCTGTTCGTTCGATGGCTTTCAGCGTGCGGATGATGCGCATTTCTCCTAATTCTCCTTCATCGTCAAATCCCGGTGTGTCGATAAAGAGACAAGGGCCGATTCCTTGAATCTCCATGGCTTTGCTCACGGTGTCTGTCGTGGTACCGGGGATATCCGATACAAGGGCAGTATCCTGTCCGGTCAAGGCATTGATTAAAGAGGACTTGCCACTGTTGCGCCGCCCGAAGAGGGCGACGTGCAGGCGGTTGGCAGATGGGGTGTTGTTTAAACTCATATGTGGTTACTTTATCAGTCTGGAAACATCGCCCGGCGCGTGGGCCGGATTAGAATCTGAAATCTCGTTTCCCTTCTTCTATCTTTTTCAGGTTACGGGTTGCTATTTCTTTTATTTTCGGATTGGGAACGTGTTCCAATTCTTTTTTATCAATTGGATTCCCTTGGCTCGTGTATCCGCTGTCGCATAATCTTCCAGATACTCTTTCAGTGTCATCAATGCATTGGGTGCACAACAATTAGCAATTTGTCCCGATTTGACTAATGACATAAAGCGGTCACCTGTACGTCCTTCTCGGTAACAAGCTGTACAGAAACTGGGAATGTGCCCTAAATCGAGCAACCAGTTCACTACTTCATCCAAGGTACGGGTATCGCTGATATCGAATTGTGCCGAGTTTTCTTCCGGTGTTTCCGGAATGGCATAACCGCCTACGCTGGTCCGGGAACCACCGCTGATTTGTGAAATTCCCAGATTCAAGACCTTACGTCGGGTTGCAGCCGATTCCCTTGTAGAGATAATCATGCCTGTATAAGGAACAGCAATACGGATTACTGCCACAATCTTACAGAATATCTCGTCCGAGATGGCGTCCGGAAAGTCTTGCGTGGCGATATCATCTGCCGGACAAATACGAGGAACGCTGATGGTATGCGGACCTACTCCGAAAGTGGCTTCCAGATGTTCGGCATGCATTAATAATCCTACAAAGTCATAGCGGTAGGTATTCAGCCCGAATAAAACACCTAGTCCTACATCGTCAATGCCCGCTTCCATGGCACGGTCCATCGCTTCGGTATGATAAGCATATTTGCTTTTCGGACCGGTAGGATGCAGGGCTTCGTAATTTTCTTTATGATAAGTTTCCTGAAACAAAATATAAGTGCCGATACCTGCGTCTTTCAGTTTGCGATAGTTTTCTATGGTGGTGGCGGCTATGTTGACATTGACCCGTCGGATGGCTCCGTTTTTATGCTTGATGCTATAAATGGTCCGGATGGATTCCAATATATATTCTATAGGGTTCCGTAGCGGGTCTTCTCCTGCTTCCAGTGCCAGACGTTTGTGTCCCATATCCTGCAAGGCAATTACTTCCTTACGAATTTCTTCTTGTGTCAGTTTCTTGCGTGCTATGGTCTTGTTCTTCAAATGATAAGGACAGTAAACACATCCGTTCACACAATAATTGGAAAGGTACAGGGGGGCGAACATCACAATACGGTTACCGTAAAACTTATGTTTGATTTCCTGTGCCAGATGGAAGATACGTTCTATCAAATCCGGTTGGTCACATTCCAATAGTAACGCTGCCTCACGATGGGATAGTCCTTTGCATCGGGCGGCTTTGTCAATCAGTTGCTCTATCAGAGCACGATTACTTTTGTTGCTGCGGGCATACTCCAGTGTTTCCAGTATTTCCTGGTGGTCAATGAATTCTTCCGCTATTTTAGAATCTGCTTTATACATATTTATTAGGGGTTAGTGATTATAATCACCTCTATCTGTTGATATCCGGTAACCGATTGTTTCCAATCGTTGTGCCAAGTTTCGTAGACCTTCGGCGGCTTCGGCGCCGAAAGCTGCTTTGTTGTCATACAAAGCATATTTTTCTCTTTGCTCCCGAGGGGAGAGATTGGGCATCACTACATTAGCTCCTGCCAATATCCCTTTTTCCCGTCCGTCCGGTGACAAGGTGGCAAGGGCGGTGGTCGATGGAATCAGGGCGGACGGGTGCATCAACCGGAAAAGGGATAATAGCTTGAGAGTCATTTCCACACTTCCGGCCGGTTCCATTCCGAATGGTGTTTCATGGTGGGGGATAAAAGGACCTATACCAATCATCTGGGGATGGAACTGTTCTATGAACAACAGGTCTTCTACCAGATGGGGCAGAGTTTGTCCCGGACTACCTACCATGATTCCTGTTCCGGTTTGATATCCTATTTCTTTCAGCCATTGTAAACATTGGAGGCGATGCTTTAGTGACATTTCTTCAGGATGGAGTTTCCGGTAATGCTGTTCGTTATGTGTTTCGTGCCGAAGCAGGTATCGGTTCGCTCCTGCCCGGAAAAAACGCTCGTATGCTTCCCGTGATTTCTCTCCTAACGAAAGGGTGATGGCACAATCGGAGAACTCATTGCGGATGGCGGCTACGGTTGCTTCTATCCACTCGTCTGTCAAGGCAGGGTCTTCGCCGCCTTGCATTACGAAGGTACGGAACCCGAGTGCGTATCCTTCACAGCAACATTCCAAAATGGTTTCGCGCTTTAATGCGTAGCGGGCCACAGCAGGATTTCCTTTTCTTATTCCGCAATAATAGCAATTGTTACGACATCGGTTGCCCACCTCGATAAGCCCACGGATAAAGATGGCATTCCCGAAATGCGCTAAAGTAACCTCTTGGGCCTGTTGTTGGAGATACATTAAAGTATCAGCGTCCTGACAGGTGAGGAGAATAGCATATTCTTCGCCGGTCAAGCTATGTTTATGGCGCAATTTATCAATCAGTTGCTTCATTCGTACTTTTTTATTAATGGAAAACCTGAAAAGCTCACCAGCTACTGTAGGGGCGGCCTCCATGCGTTTGCCTAGTGGCACACAATGAACTTTATACATTCAAAGGTGTGTCAAAATGATAGATTGTTTTCATTTTGACACACTTCCCTATGGTGAAGGATTGCGAATAACGTCTTTCCGCTAAGGCAGTTTTCTACTTTTAATACGTCTTTTCCTGTTTAGCCAGTTCTTGTACCAACTGACGTTTCCCGTTACTGCCGCTATGAGTACTGGGTCCTGTGATACACCCCCCCTCGCAGGCCATCACTTCGATGAACTGTCCGGGAGCTTTTCCCGATTTTGCGTATGCACGTAATGTTCCGATATTCTTCTTGTTTAAATCGGATACCTGTATGGCATTGATTTTGTCCGCTTCCATTTTCAGGAATGCCTTTACGGCTCCCATCACGCCGCCGGCTTGTGCAAACCCATGCGCTTCGCGAACAGATGAGAATTCCATGGCGTATGGCTGTACAATCTCCAAGTTGACTTCGAAAGCATCGAAAATAGAAGAAACTTCCTCAAACGTCATCACAAAATCCACAGCTTCATCACGTTGGGCCTCTTTACGTTTGGCTACACATGGGCCTACGAATACGATCTTTGCATCAGGATACTTCTCTTTGGCTATACGTGCTGCATAATACATAGGCGAACCTGTGCCGGAAACGTATTTTTTCATATCGGGAATATACTTGTTCACCAGCTCGATGTACGATGGACAGCATGAAGTGGTCATGAATTTCTGTCCTTCCTCCAACTTCTCTATCAGTTCGTGTGCTTCGTGTTCTACGGTAGACCATGGCGCCTTGTGCCACTTCAATTATATCGGTGAAACCGATTTGTCTGAATGCACCATATACCTGTTCGATAGTTGTGCTGAATTGCCCTAAAATAGATGGCGCGACAATGGCTACCACTTGTTCTCCTTTACGGATGCGTTGCAACACATCGAATGTCTGTGATATTTCAAAAATGGCCCCGAAAGGACAAGCATTCATACATTTACCGCAATAAATACATTTGTTCTCGTCGATATGCTCTATACCGTGTTCATCTTTGTTGATCGCTTTGACAGGACAAGATTCTTCGCAAGGAACAGGAATATAAACGATTGCGTGATAAGGACAGCTTTTGTGGCAGATGCCGCAACTGATGCAGGTATCATGGTCGATCCATGCCTTGCCGGTGTCAGCATGTACATGTACGGCTCCTTTAGGACAATTGTACTGGCAACTGCGGGCGGTACATCCCCGGCATAAGTCGGTGATTTCGTAATTGATCTGTACGCAGGCCGAGCATGCTTCGTCTATAACACACATAATGTTGTCTTTGGGCTTTCCATTGTTTGCACGTTCTATAGCACGTGCGGCATATTCGGATAGTGGAGTGAGCTCATCGGTTTCGTCATCCATATCCAGCCCCAATAGAGGAAGGGATTTGTATTTCCATACAGCGCGTTCTTTGTGTACGCAGCAGCGCCCTGCATGTTTTGAACGTCGGGGGCTGAGTTCTAATGGCAGACGGTCTATTTTGTCTGTTGTCAGTTCTCCGTTTTTCCACAATTTTACAAGTTCTGTCAGCAATCTGTGGCGGACAATCATAATGTTGTTCGTAAATGCCATATAGTTAAAGGGGTTAGTTATTAGGTTTTGCAAAGATAGTGATAGTTTGTGTCCTATGGAAATATTAAAAAAGAAAAATCACATTTTCCTCTTTTTATATTCAGATTTGTTCTGTCGCTGTGGAATGTAGCCGACTGGTTTATATATGAATCTTTATAGGTAAAATAATAAATTTCGTAAAAGCAACTGATAATGGCAGGGGAAGAGGAAACCATTTTAGTGAAAGATATGTTATAGCTGTGCCAATTTGGCAGAATAAAACTGTCAATTTCTCCTTTTTCATGTTTGGCACGTTTTTCGCAAGATATTTTGCGTCACTGCTTAAAGATGACGGATAATTGATATAATTAAAAGTATAACATATAAAAATTAAGAACTATGAACATTAAACCATTAGCAGACAGAGTATTGATTCTTCCAGCTCCTGCGGAAGAAAAAACAATCGGTGGTATCATTATTCCTGATACAGCAAAGGAAAAACCATTGCAAGGTGAAGTTGTCGCAATAGGTAACGGAACGAAAGACGAGGAGATGGTGTTGCATGTAGGTGATCAGGTATTGTATGGCAAATACTCGGGTACAGAATTGGAACATGACGGTAAGAAATACCTTATCATGCGTCAGAGCGATGTTCTCGCTGTTTTGGGATAATTAAATAGTACATTGTAAATCATTAAATTGTAAATAGAATTATGGCTAAAGATATTAAATTCAACATTGATGCCCGTGACGAATTGAAGAAGGGTGTAGACGAATTGGCTAACGCAGTGAAAGTAACTCTTGGTCCGAAAGGACGTAATGTGATTATTGAAAAGAAATTCGGTGCTCCTCACATTACTAAGGATGGTGTAACTGTGGCAAAGGAAGTGGAATTGGCTGATGCGTTTCAGAACACAGGTGCGCAATTGGTGAAATCTGTTGCTTCAAAGACAGGTGACGATGCAGGTGACGGTACTACTACTGCTACTGTGCTGGCTCAATCAATCGTAGGGGTAGGTTTGAAGAATGTTACTGCCGGAGCAAATCCGATGGATTTGAAACGTGGTATTGATAAAGCTGTTGCCAAAGTGGTTGAATCTATCAAGTCTCAGGCCGAGATGGTAGGTGACAATTATGACAAGATTGAACAAGTAGCTGCGGTATCTGCCAATAACGATCCTACTATCGGTAAGTTGATTGCAGACGCTATGCGTAAAGTTTCTAAAGATGGTGTGATTACTATCGAAGAGGCTAAAGGAACGGATACTACTATCGGTGTGGTAGAAGGTATGCAGTTTGATCGTGGTTATCTGTCTGCTTACTTTGTAACCGACACAGAAAAGATGGAATGTGTGATGGAACATCCGTACATCTTGATTTATGATAAGAAGATTTCTAACTTGAAGGATTTCTTGCCTATTTTGGAACCGGCTGTACAGAGCGGACGTCCTTTGCTGGTGATTGCAGAAGATGTAGACAGCGAAGCTTTGACTACATTGGTTGTAAACCGTCTGCGTTCTCAGTTGAAGATTTGTGCTGTGAAGGCTCCGGGCTTCGGTGACCGTCGTAAAGCTATGTTGGAAGATATCGCAGTATTGACCGGTGGTATCGTTATCAGCGAGGAAAAAGGTTTGAAGTTGGAACAAGCTACTCTTGAAATGTTGGGTACTTGCGATAAGGTAACTGTTTCTAAAGATAATACTACTATTGTAAACGGTGCCGGTGCAAAAGAAAACATTCAGGAACGTATCAATCAGATTAAAGCTGAAATAAAGAATACTACTTCAGATTATGATAAGGAAAAGTTGCAGGAACGTTTGGCTAAGTTGTCAGGTGGTGTAGCTGTTCTTTATGTAGGTGCGGCTTCGGAAGTCGAAATGAAAGAAAAGAAAGACCGTGTGGATGATGCGTTGTGCGCTACTCGTGCAGCTATTGAAGAAGGTATCGTTCCGGGCGGTGGTGTAGCTTACATCCGTGCTTCTGAAGCGTTGGAAGGTCTGAAAGGCGATAATGAAGATGAAACAACCGGTATTGAGATCATCAAGCGTGCTATCGAGGAACCGCTTCGTCAGATTGTGGCTAATGCAGGTAAGGAAGGTGCTGTTGTCGTTCAGAAAGTACGTGAAGGTAAAGGTGACTTCGGTTATAACGCTCGTACTGATGTTTACGAAAACCTGCATGCTGCCGGTGTGGTGGATCCTGCTAAGGTAACTCGTGTAGCTTTGGAAAATGCAGCTTCTATTGCAGGTATGTTCCTGACTACAGAATGTGTAATTGTGGAAAAGAAAGAAGATAAACCAGAAATGCCGATGGGTGCTCCCGGAATGGGTGGCATGGGCGGCATGATGTAATCTTTGCCCCATAAATGATTAACGGACTCCCTGTTGGCGAAATGTTGACAGGGAGTTTTTTTATAGACCATAGTGGATTATCTCCTCAAGTTTTATTTACTCCCTAAATTTCGGTTCATCCGAGAAATAATGAGGAGACTGTCACTCTTGAAAGATTATGTGGTTTTATTTCAAATTGAATTGTCTTATAAAAAAAGAAACTGTTTCTGAATGTTCAGAAAACAGTTTCTTTTTAGTGAGCCTCTTGTCGGATTCGAACCAACGACCCCGAGATTACAAATCACGTGCTCTGGCCAACTGAGCTAAAGAGGCGGGTGGGTAAGCTTACTATATCGCGCCGCTACAACCAACTACCTTTGCTGCGATCAAGCCCTGGAGGATTCATCAGGAGCTGGCCGTATAGGACTTACCCATTTTTGTTTTGCGAGTGCAAAGGTAGACATTATTTTCAAAACTACAATACTTTCGAATACTTTTTTTGATTTTAGCAGAAAAAATACATTTTTCACCCATAACTATAGGACGGATTCCCGTAAAAGAAGTACTTTTGTGCACTTATTAATAAAGAATGACGAATTATAAACCGACTTTGCAGGAATGCGCCATGCGCTATGGTACGGGCATGGGTCTTTTATGGGCCTTCAAATTCATGCTCTTCCCACTAGGATTGAGAATACCTTTCCTACAATTACTTTTTATAGTCTTAACTATAGGAGTACCCTTTTTAGGATACATATTTGCCAAAAAGTTCAGAGAACGGCATTGTGGCGGAAGCATCACTTTTTCACGTGCGTTTCTATTCACTACCTTTATGTATATGTTCGCCTCTCTATTTGTAGCGGTAGTGCATTACATCTACTTCCGCTATATAGATGGCGGGTTCGTATTCGAGGCATACCGCTCCATCTTAAATCAGTTCAAAGAACTGCCGGACCCGAACTGACAACCTCACTAAACCAATTTGAAGAAGCGATAGATTTACTGTCGGGACTTACCCCGCTGGAAATGACATTTCAACTGATATCACAAAATATGTTTTACGGGATGCTAATGGCTATCCCTACGGCATTGATCGTGATGCGTAAAAAGAAAAATGAATAAAAGATGGATATATCTGTAGTTATTCCTTTGTATAACGAAGAAGAATCTTTGCCGGAACTATTCGCATGGATTCAACGTGTAATGGATGCCAACCACTTCAACTATGAAGTATTTTTGTCAATGACGGCAGCACCGACCACTCCTGGCAAGTGATTGAGAAACTACGCTCGGAATCGGACAACGTAAAAGGTATTAAATTCCGCCGGAACTACGGCAAGTCCCCTGCTTTGTATTGTGGTTTTGAAAAGGCGCAAGGTGATGTGGTGATTACAATGGATGCCGACTTGCAGGACAGCCCGGACGAAATACCGGAATTATACAGAATGATTACAGAAGACGGCTACGACTTAGTATCAGGATACAAGCAAAAACGCTATGACCCGTTATCAAAACCATTCCGACCAAACTATTCAACGCCACAGCACGTGCCGTCTCAGGCATCAAGAATCTGCATGACTTTAACTGCGGACTAAAAGCTTATCGTCGTGATGTTGTAAAGAACATCGAAGTATACGGTGAAATGCACCGCTATATCCCCTATCTGGCAAGAATGCAGGTTTTCCTAAGATAGCCGAGAAGGTAGTACACCATCAGGCACGGAAATTCGGTAAAACAAAATTTGGCGGATTAAACCGTTTCTTCAATGGTTATCTAGACCTCATCACTCTGTGGTTTTTATCCAAATTCGGTATCAAGCCGATGCACTTCTTCGGGTTTATGGGATCATTGATGTTTATTCTTGGTTTCATTTCCGTCATTATCATCGGAGCAAACAAGCTATATGCCTTGTCACATGGTTTACCTTATATATTAATTACTGATTCTCCTTACTTCTATCTGGCCCTAACTTTGATGATTTTGGGAACCCAACTGTTTCTGGCAGGATTCATAGGAGAACTGATAGCCCGGAATGCTCCTGAACGCAATAATTATAAAATAGAGAAAGAGTTTTAAAATGAAGAGACTACCAGCCATTATCTTATTGCTCCTGATTACCGTAAGCACCTTGATGCAAAGCTGTGGGGAAAGCGATTGTCCGCTTACCACCAATTCCTTTGCCCATTTCGACTTTCTGGATGCAGAAACACACCAAGCTGTGAAATTCAGTCCAGCTTTTGACGTCACTGGATTTATCACTACCGATGTGATTGTACGTGACACACTGGAAGATGGAACTATTAAGGAAACTGTAGTAAAAGACTCATTGATGAATGACACGATATTCAATAAAGCGGAAAGCAGTATGAGCCTGCCTTTGAGTTATACATCAAAAACTACCTACGTATTCCATTATACGGAAAAGATGCGTGACACCATCATACTCATTCACCAGAATATCCCCTACTTGCAGAATATAGAATGTGGCACCATGATGTTTTATAAAGTGGAAGACATTAAATACACCACTTATAACTTAAAATCTATCGAGACTGTAAATCCGGACATCAATAATGAAGAAAAAAAAGAATTTCAACATATATTACGTTGTTAATGCTACTGAGTAGTATGCTATTGTACAGCCCCACACTGGCGGCACAAGAAAAAAAAACAACCATAGAGGAAGAAAAGGTACCCTTCTATCAGGGAACTACTATCGGTATAGATATATTTGGCCTGGGAAGCAAAATTTTTGGAGGTGACATTACAAGTACAGAAATCAGCGTAGAGGTCAATTTGAAAAACCGTTATGTCCCCGTAGCTGAAATTGGATATGGAACCACCGACACTACTGATGACGGTACCAATATACATTATAAAGCCTCAGCTCCCTATTTCCGTATAGGTATGAACTACAATTCTTTTTCAAGAAGCCCTATCTGCCTGGTTTTCTGTATGGAGGCATACGTTACGGATTCACCTCTTTTTCATACGATGTAGATGCTCCGACAATGAAAGACCCTACATGGGGATTTCCGGAAATCCCCTTCAGTTATGAGGGAGTTAAAACCACAGTAACCTGGGCCGAACTGCTGGCAGGAATAAAAGTAAATGTATACAAGAATTTCTATATGGGCTGGTCACTGCGCTACCGCATACGCATGAACATGAAAAAGACGGAACACACCGAGCCTTGGTATATTCCCGGTTTCGGAAAGAACAACTCGACTAACTTAGGAGTAACATACAGTTTAATATACAAATTACCATTTTAACTAATGACAACTTTAGAAATATGGCTCCTTGCCATCAGCCTTGCTATGGACTGTTTCACTGTTTCCATAACAAGCGGAATTATCATGCGTCGCATTTGCTGGCGCACTTTTTTTTATATGGCATTCTTCTTCGGTCTTTTCCAGGCCGTCATGCCGCTTATCGGTTGGTTTGCCGCCAGCCGCTTCAGCCACCTGATAGAGGATTTACGACCATTGGATCGCTTTTGGGTTATTGGCATTCCTGGGAGGCGTATGATTAAAGAGAGTTTTCA
>ENA-OQOA01000785-OQOA01000785.1-human-gut-metagenome-genome-assembly--contig:-NODE-785-length-11919-cov-4.001611_pt1 | contig 11919 bp, 11 predicted proteins | sample MGYA00242633_ERZ504888 | MGnify/ENA primary metagenome ERZ504888 (study PRJEB26092, sample SAMD00036372) | human gut metagenome | host: Homo sapiens | study: EMG produced TPA metagenomics assembly of... | reverse complement strand
CAAGGGCCGCGGCCCGCTGGGCTGTGAAGAGCTGGACATCACCGAAATTGCGGGCGCAGACGAGCTGTACGAAGCCGAGGGCATCATCGCTCAGAGCGAGGCCAACGCCACGCAGCTCTTCGGCACCGCCTGCACCTATTACAGCACCGAGGGCAGCAGCCAGTGCATCCGGGCCATGCTCCACCTTGCGCTCCAGATGCGGCCCGCAAAGGCAGGCCGTCCTGTCCTGCTGGCGGCGCGGAACGCCCACAAGGCCCTGCTTTACGCGGCGGCTCTGCTGGACTTCGACATCCAGTGGCTCTGGCCCGCGCCGGACGCCGCCGGGGCGCTCTGCACCTGCCCTGTGGAGCCGGAGGCGCTCTCTTCTGCGCTGGACGAGCTGGCCGCCGAGGGCCGCACGCCCTTCGGCGTCTACCTCACCAGCCCGGACTATCTGGGCTTCGTGCAGGACATCGCGGGGCTGTCGGCGGTATGCCACGCCCACGGCCTGCCCCTTCTGGTGGACAACGCCCATGGCGCCTATCTCCACTTTTTGAAGGAGGGCAGCCGCCACCCCATCCAGCTGGGCGCGGACCTCTGCTGTGACTCGGCTCACAAGACCCTGCCCGTCCTCACGGGCGGTGCCTATCTGCACCTTGGTTCGTCCGTGCAGGCCGACGAGGCCGCGGTGCGCAATGCGCTGGCCCTCTTCGGCTCCACCAGCCCCTCTTATCTCATTTTGCAGTCGCTGGACGCCGCCAACGCGGTTTTGGCCGACGGCTTCCGGGAGAAGCTGGACATCTGCCGCTGGCGGCTGGGGATGCTCTGCCGGGAGCTGGATGCCCTCCGGCCCGGGCTGGCACTCCCCCTCACCGGGGCGCACCGTGAACCCCTCAAGCTGACGCTGGACGCCTCCGTGCTGGGTCTTTCCGGCCAGCAGCTGGCGCAGGCTCTGCGGGAGCGGGGTGTGGAGTGCGAGTATGCCGACCCCCGTTACGTCGTGCTGATGCCCTCCGCCGAGAGTTCTGCGGCAGAGTTTGCCTGCCTGCAAACGGCCCTGCACGCCATCTGCGATGAGGCCCCTGCTGCCGATGTCTCCGTTACGGCTGACGATCCTGCCGCTTTCGCGGCATTGGCCGGGGCGCTCGAGGCACAGCCCCGCCGCTTCACCATCCGGGAAGCTGTCCTTGCACCGCAGGAGATGATCCCTGCCGCCAAGGCCGTGGGCCGCATCTGCGCCGCACCGGCGGTCTCCTGCCCGCCTGCCATCCCCATCGTGGTCAGCGGCGAGACGGTCCCGCCGGAGGCCCTCCCCCTCTTTGTCCGCTATGGCATTGAGAAGGCGGCCGTTGTAAAAGAATAAAGTGCAAAAAGCATTTTCGTACTCTTCAGCCTCTTTTTTCACTCTATATTCAGAGTTCCCCCTAAGATTCAGCTAAAAGTCCCGCACATTTCTTGACAGGCTTCGCATATTCTGGTTTAATAGAATTGGATAAAAGGGAGTAAAGGGCGCTCCACCTTATGGGAGCGCTGCATGGCAGCGTCAACACGGCAGAAATGCCCGATGTCATGTGTTCGCTTGAGACTTTTGTCACAGTAATTGGTGCTGTGGCGGAAGTCTCTTTTTTCGTCATTGCGCCGCAGATTTCAAAGGAGGCAATGACATGGATTTCTGGAACGCATTCGCCAGTCTCTTTTCCAATTTCGGGAACCTGACCTGGCAGATGGTGGTGATGTGGGGCATCGGCGCCCTGCTCATCTACCTTGCCATCGCAAAAAGATGGAGCCGAGCCTGCTTCTCCCCATGGGCTTCGGAGCCATCCTCGTCAATCTGCCCTTATCGGGCGCTATCACGCAGGGCGACACCGTCGGCCCCATCTCGGCTCTGTTTGAGGCCGGAATGTCCAACGAGCTGTTCCCTCTGCTGCTCTTCATCGGCATCGGTGCGATGATCGACTTCGGCCCGCTGCTCGAGAAGCCGTGGCTGATGCTCTTCGGCGCAGCGGCGCAGTTCGGCATCTTCTTCACCCTCTTCCTCGCGGGCTTCTTCTTCGATTTGAAGGACGCCGCTTCCATCGCCGTCATCGGCGCGGCAGACGGCCCCACGGCCATCTTCGTGGCCAACGTCCTGCACTCCCAGTACCTCGGAGCCATCATGGTGGCGGCCTACAGCTACATGGCGCTGGTCCCCATCGTGCAGCCGCCGGTCATCAAGCTGCTGACCACCCAGAAGGAGCGCCGCATCCGGATGCCCTACCAGAAGGGCAGTGTCAGCCAGCTGACCAAGATCTTGTTCCCCATCGTCGTGACCATCATCGCCGGGCTCGTGGCTCCGGCCAGCGTAGCACTGGTGGGCTTTCTGATGTTCGGCAATCTGCTGCGGGAATGCGGTGTGCTGAACACCCTGAGTGAAACGGCGCAGAACATCCTCGCAAACCTCATCACCATCGTGCTGGGCCTGACCGTGGCCGGCCAGATGACCGCCGACAAGTTCGTGCGGCCCGACACTCTGCTCATCCTTGCGCTGGGCCTCGTGGCCTTTGTGTTTGACACCGCCGGCGGTGTGCTGTTCGCAAAGCTGGTGAATCTCTTCCTCCCGGAGGGCAAAAAGCTCAACCCCATGATCGGCGCAGCCGGCATCTCGGCCTTCCCCATGAGCGGCCGCGTCGTCAACAAGCTGGGCCTCGAGGAGGACAACCAGAATTTCCTGCTGATGTACTCCATCAGTGTCAACGTCTCGGGCCAGATAGCCTCTGTCATCGCCGGCGGACTGCTGCTGACCCTGCTGAGCTAAAGGAGGGACTGATATGCTGCATCTTACTTCGTGGATGACGACTCTGCCCATCATGGTCATCGGGATGGTGAGCATCGTGCTGGTCATCGGCGTCATCGTGCTGGCTGTGATGTTTTTGAACAAGCTGACGAGCCGGAAATAACTGCAAAGGGCTGCTGTACGACGCTGTACAGCAGCCCTTGTTTTATTGATCCGCCCACGCCTTTCCGATCGCCGCTCTTGGCGTTCTGCCCGGTGTCATCCGGCTCGTCGTAGCCGTCGTGCGGCTCCTCAGAACAGGTCGAGCATATTGTCCAGATAGATGGCCTCCCGGACATGCAGCTGGTATTCCGGTTTTGTCATGTAGTAGAGCAGAAATTCCAGTACCAGCGCACTGCCCAGGCCCCGGCCCTCGATCTTGAAGTTGGAAAATCCCATCGGCATATAGACATCCTGAATGTCCCTGATGCCGATAAACCCCGGATTTTCCATCGCCTTCGAGAAGCGGTAGCCTTCCTCCGCACCCGGCGCGTGACAGATGTGGTCAGGGCAGGCTTCGCCGAGATTCTTCCGGCTGACATTCTCATAGCAGCGCTTTCTGTCCCGGCATCCGACCCAGCAGCACTCGTTGCAGAGAAATTCCACCTTGTCTTTCTGCGCCTGCGGCAGACTGTCCAGCGCTTCAAAGGCTTTGTTCAGCCGGAAATCCGGCACCACATAGCGGAACTCTTCCCGGGCCGTCTCCGCCCGGAGCTGCTGAAACTCTGTCAGCACCTTGGTCGTGGAGGACACGAAATAAAGCCGCGGATAGTGTGTTTTCAGGTAGTCCAGCAGCAGCTCCGAGTGGACGATGACGCCGCTCTGTACCTGGTCTTCTCGCTCAAACAGGGCGCAGAGGGCGTTGCACTTTTTATCCGAAAGGTGTTCCTCCCGGAGGAGCGAGTTGCTGAAGGTCAGCCGCGCCGAGATGCCGTATTCCCGCGTCAGGGCAAGGACTTCTTTGGGATCATGCTCCCCGAAGCCAGCCCGTCCCCCGCCCCAGACGCAGTCGGCCGGTGCGCCGTAGATGGAGCCGATGTCGCACCAGTCATAAAAGTATTCTCTGTGCGCCCTGAACAGGGGCAGGAACTCCCGGTACAGCTCGTAGAACTCGAACAGTCCGGGCAGATGATAGTAAGCTTTTTCTTGTTTCATTTTTCACTTTTCTTATGCGTTTTGCGTCCTGACCTCTACCGTCCGGCCGCCGAGGTTCTCATAGATGCGGTGGGAGACGGAGAGCACCGTGCGCCCTTCGGACGCGCGGCGAAGCGCTTCAAGGACACGGGCCTCGGTCTCAGCATCGAGGTTGGCCGTTATCTCGTCCAGCAGCAGCACGGCAGGGTCTGCCGCTGCGGCGCGGGCGATGGACAGAAGCTGCCACTCGCCCTGCGAAAACATCCCGTCAGTACACACCGTATCATAGCCGTTCGGCAGGGTCTGGATGGCGGCATCCAGACCGGCAAGCTTCGCGGCGTTCCTTGCCATTTCTTCGGTGATGCCGGGGTCGCCCAGCGTGATCTGTTCCAGCACCGTACCCGGCACACGGGCAAAATGCTGCTCCACACAGCCGATGCAGGTGCGGCGCCTGGCGTCCGTGATGTCCGCCACGTCCACGCCGCCGATAGTCACCGACCCGGCTTCCGGGTGATAAAGTCCCAGCAGCAGCTTGAAGACTGTGCTCTTTCCGGCACCCGTCCGGCCCACCAGCGTCACCTGCTCGCCCTGCTTGACGGTCATGGAAAAATCGTTCAAGACGTGCTTTTCGCCGTAACCGAAGGTCACATGGGAGAGCACCACATCGCCCCGGGCAGAGGTCTCCCGCTCCTTGGGGATGGTGCGTTCCGGCTGGTCAAGGAAGGCGTCGATGCGCCTGACGCCCGCCATCGCCGACTGGATGGTCTGTATCTCCATGCCAAGGCTCTCGATGGGCGCAAAGATGCGGGAAATGTAGTTGATGACGGCCACCGAGGTGCCGACCGACATCCCGAACAACGTCAGGACAGCCGCATTGCCGGAAGCCGAGAGGAGCATGACGATGCCGACCACGGCGGCATTCAGCACCAGCACGACGGGCGAATAGATCGCGTTGTAAAAATTCGTCCTCTCCATCGCGGCATAGCTTTCGCCGATGCACCGGTCATAGCGGCGCTCCATGTAGTCTTCCAGACCCAGAGCCCGGATGGTGCGGATGTTGTGCAGTGTTTCCGGGACCTGGCCGGACACAGCGGCGGCCGCCCGGCGGTTATCCAGCTGCGCTGCCAGCATCCGCGTCTGCACATGGCGGGTGAACGCGGCGAACAGCGGCAGCACCAGCAGCAAGATCAGCGCAAGGCCGGTATTCTTCACAGCGATGACCGCCATGATGGAGAGGATGCGGCAGGCGTCTGCCGCCATGCTGATGATGCCGGAGGTGAACAACGCCTCCACCGTATCCACATCGCCCGAGAAGCGCGCGGCCACCTCGCCGGGGTTCTGCCCCACCAGCGTGCCGGCGGGAAGCCTGGTCAGCTTCCGGGACATTTCAGAGCGCAGGGCGTGGGTCATTTTCTGGCCGAAGAGCACCAGCAGGCTCGCCTGCGCCGAGGAGAGCATCCCTTCCAGCGCCAGACTGCCGAAATAAAGAAGCACCGCGGGGAATGTCAGCGGAAGCCCGGCCGTCAGCCCGTCGATGATGCGGGCCAGCAGCAGCGGCGGCACCAGAGACGCCGCCACCGATGCCGCCGCACACAGGACGGTCCCCGCTGTGAGAAGGCGGTGGGTCACGGCGGCCATCCGGATGGCCTCAAACACACCATTTTTACGCCTGTTCTCCATCCTGTTTCCCTCCTGTCTGGCTTTCGTACAGCTGACGGTAGACCGAGGCCGATGCCATCAGCTCCTCATGGGTGCCGACAGTGGTCTTTCCTCCATCCATAAAGACGATCTTCTGCATCTGCGGGAAGTGGTACAGGCGGTGCGAGATGAGAAAGACGACCTTATCCCTGGCATATTCCTGCAGGTCGGCAAAGACCGTATTCTCCGTGTCCCGGTCGAGGGCTGAGAACGGGTCGTCGAGGATGAGGACAGGGCGCGGATGGGCCAGCGTCCGGGCCAGTGCCAGACGCTGGGCCTGTCCGCCGGAAAGACGGGTGCCGCTGCTGCCGATGACGGTATCGAGGCCGTTCTCCATCGCCAGCACCTCGCCTTTCAGCGCAGCAGCGGCAAGATAGGGCATGGCGTCCTGCTTGCTGCCGCAGAGGACATTGTTCTGCACCGTGTCGGCGCTCAGCTCCGGGTCGTGGCCCAGATAGCCGACGGTGGCCGAAATCTGACGCGGGGTCAGCGCGGAGAACTCCTTTCTGCCAAACTGCACCGAGCCTTCATAAGGGGCCTCGCAGAGGAAGACCCGGCCAAAGGTGGATTTGCCGCAGGCCACCGGGCCGGTGACACCGATGATGTCGCCGGGATGGGCTGTCAGACTCAGACCAGAGAAGATGGGGGTGTCGCCGTAGGCGAAGGAGAGGTTCCTGAGGGTCACATCTTCTGCCGCCGGGACATCCAGCGCGTCCAGCTGCTCCGGCGACTTCATCAGAGGTTTTGATGCGCTTCCAGGAGACCTCGGCCTTCTGCACCACGTTGAAGAGCTTGGCCACCTTGGAGGATTTGACCACCAGCTTGGTGAAGCAGGAAAGGAAGGTGGTAAAGGCCGCGATGTCCCACACACGCCAGCCGGTGCCGAGGACATTCTTTGCGCCGAACCACAAAATGAACAGTACGCCTGCCTCTGACGCTGCCAGATAGAGCGGCGGCAGGGCCGACTGCCACACGTTGTTCTTCACTGCCCTCTTTTCGTAGGTATCCAGTGCCTCTTCGTACCGCTCCACGCGGGCGTCTTCGCAGCCGTAGATGCGGTAAGTCACGGCGTTCTGGGCGCGGTCGAGGGTGGCGGCACTCAGTGCGCCCGCCGCCTTTTTGTAGGCCGCACCGGCCCGCTGGACCGGCTTTTTCATCCATGCCGCGCAGACGTAGGAGAAGGGCGTGAACAGCAGGCTCAGCAGAGCCAGCCGCCAGTCGTACACCAGCAGCATGACCACATGACCCGCCAGCGCCACGCCGGTATCAAAGACTTCGGTGGTGAACTTGCGCATACCTTCCACGCAGTCGTCCACATCGGAGATGGCCTTGGTCATCAGCTCACCGGCGCCCTCTTTTTCCAGCGAAGCCCGGCTCTGGCGCACCAGATTGGCGTAGAGGATGCCCTTCATCCGGCGGTTGATGTTGTTGGCAAAGCGGCGGACATAAAAGCGCTTGATGAACCGCGACGCCTGCACCAGCAGGGTGACGAGGATATAGGCCAGAACCAGCAGCGCCATTTGGGCCGCTGGTTCGCTGCCGCTCAGGATGTCCGCCAGGCACTGGGCCAGACGGCCCTCGAACCACGGAGTGGCCAGCAGGCCGATGTTATAGATGAGGCCCGACAGGGTCACGAAGGCCAGCAGGAGCCACTCGGCCCGGAAATAAGAGAACACCCGGTCCGGGCGGAAGGTCTTCTCATTTTTTCATCGGTAATATCCATAGACGGCCTCCGGGTCTTATCTCAAAAAGATGTATCTGCATCGTTGTATGTACAACAATCATAGTACAAAACCACTCTTTGTCAAGAGCGGCAGTGGATTCTTTCGTCTTCTTGCCAAAGTCGGCGACCATGGGATGAAAATGCAGGTCGTAAAGATGGAATGGAGGTTTTGATATGAAGTATCTGAGAATACCGTGGGGAATGCGGGCGATGAAGGAGCTGGGCCTGACCCCTGCCCTATGCCATCCGGATCACACCATGCTTTTCCCTGCCGAAAAGATGCCGGAACGCAAAAAGCCCCCGGAGAGCCTTTGGGCAGCTCTCCGGGGGCAAGTTCTATGCACCGGTGTTCCTCACACCGATGCACAGGCGTTATTCAATTTCAATGAGGTTGGGATTGACCGGCAGAGCCTTCTGCTGCTGAGGTGCGGGCAGCGTGATGTGCAGGATGCCATCCTCGAACTTTGCGTGGATGTCCTCCTTCTTCACGGCGTCGCCCACATAGAAGCTGCGGGCGCAGGTGCCGGAGAAGGTCTCGCGGCGCAGGTAGCGGCCCTCTTTATCCTTCTCGTCATTGCTGTGGCTGCGGACGGCCTGAATGGTCAGGTAGCCGTCGTTCAGCTCCATCTGAACGTCTTCCTTCTTGCAGCCGGGCAGGTCAACGGCAACGTCATAGCTGCCGTCGGCGGTCTGCTTCACATCGGTCTTCATCATGTTTGCACCGCGCTTGCCGAAGGTCTCACGCTCTTCACGGTTCATCGCACGCTCCAGCGCACCATCGTTCCAGAACGGGTCAAAGAAATCATCGAACAGGTTTTCATGGAAAATAGTCGGCATAAACATAAATCATTCCTCCAATCCCGGCGTTCGGGTCGGGTAAAAAATTTATGAGATGTGCATCAGGAGCGGAGTCTTCCCGGGAGCCTTGCGGCTCCCTCATGCCCCTCTCTCCTGAGCACGGCATAGTTATAGCACATATTTTTAGCACTGTCAAGCTCTGAGTGCTAAAATTCACAGAAGAATAATATTTTGATAAGATCTCATGCAATCTTTTCGGAAATCAGTCGTATCATCGTTTTTATGCAGCAAATGCGCCGGATACAGCAGTTCTTTGGGCACCATTGGCCTGATGAAAGCCGTAGATACCTTCGACTCCACCCGCCGGGCGCGCTTCTCCACTTATGCCAGCCGGTGCATCGAAAACCCGATCTTCTTTGCATTCCTGCTGGGCGTGTGGTTCTTGCTCCGCTGAGCGTGGCAGCAGGCAGCGCTATGAACATCTTTTCCTGCTGCCGGGCAGGAGGGTGCATATAAGTATCGGAAGGTCTGATCATACCAGTTTTATAGCAGTTTGCGTTTTTAATGCACAAGCAACATCCGCAAACTGCATATCGCAAATATGCCATTTTGATAGGCACTATTTTTGAAAATTGCGATAGGGGATGGTTCTGCGGAGCCATCCGTTTTTTCTTGCTCCAATCGCATTTTTTTCTGTTTTCTCTTGACGATGCCCCGCCAATGGAGTAGGATTGGTGCTGCAAAAACGAATTGCAAAAGAGGAGTTCTAAATGCAAATCAGCCTTTTATTGATGCAGCAGATCGCACAGCTATTTCTGGTTCTGCTGATGGGATATGCCGTTGTAAAAACCGGCCTGTTGAAGGCATCGGACAGTAAGGTGCTGTCTGTGGTCTTTTGTCTATCTGGTCATGCCCTGTGTCGTTCTGAACGCCTTTCAGATCAAGGATACTCCGGAGATCCGCACCGGGCTGCTTTATTCTATGGGCATCGCCGTTGGAATGCACGTTGTATTTCTGCTTCTGAATGCGCTGTTCCGCAAAGCTCTCAAGCTGGACGCCGTGGAGCAGGTCAATATCATTTACAGCAATGCCGCCGCGCTGGTCATTCCCATTGTGCAGGCCCTGCTGGGAGAGGAATATGTTGTCTACTCCTGCGCCTTTGTCATTGTACAGCTGGTGCTGCTCTGGACCCATGCAAGCGCCTGCCTGCAGGGGTCTGCCCGGCTGGAATGGCGCAAGCTCCTTACCAATGTCAACCTGATCGCCATTGCAGCCGGTGCTCTGCTGTACCTGCTGCACGTCTCGCTGCCCGCCCCGATCACCAGCACACTGAGCAGTGTCGGCAATATGATCGGCCCCATGGGAATGCTGCTGGCAGGCATGGCCATTGCGGATGTCCCCCTCAAAAAGGTTTTCTGCACCCCGCGCAACTATCTGCCGGTATTTTTGCGTCTGCTGGGTGTTCCGCTGGTCATCGTTCTGCTGCTTTGGGCAGTTCACGCATCCCACTGGATCCCGGACGGCAAGTCCATCCTGATGACGGTCTACCTTTCTGCCATTACCCCCGCCTGTGCAACAGTCACCTCCATGGCACAGCTCTATGACCGGGATGCTTCTCATTCCAGCGCGATCTATGTCCTGAGCACGCTGCTTTCCATCCTGACCATGCCGCTGATGATCGGGGCGTTTGAGCTGTTGCTCTGAAATACGAAAAAAGGCCGCCCGGCATCGCAGCAGGGCAGCCTTTACAACTACAAGGATGTGTCTCTATGAAACTCAAACAATTCATTCAGCAGGAAACGGTCCTCACCGCAGCCGCTGTGCTGGCCGTTGTCTCCGCCTTCTTTGTTCCGCCGGATGCGCAGTATCTCGGCTACATCGACCTGCGCACGCTGGCGATCCTGTTTTCCCTGATGACGGTCATGGCCGGGCTGCGGCGGCAGGGCTTTTTTGATGGACTGGGCCGGGCATTGCTGTCCCGCACCCACAGCACCTTTCAGCTGACGCTGGTACTGGTCGGGTTGTGCTTTTTCGGAAGCATGTTCATCACCAACGATGTTTCCCTGCTGACCTTCGTTCCCTTTACGTTCGTGGTCCTGAGCCGTCTGGGAGCGGATGTCCGCCGCTCTCTTCTGATCCCGGTGGTCTGTATGCAGACCATTGCGGCAAACCTTGGCAGCATGCTGACCCCCATCGGCAATCCGCAGAACCTCTATCTTTACGGAAAAAGCGGCATGAACATCGGGGGATTTGTGCTTCTTATGCTGCCCTACACACTGGTCTCTCTGCTCCTGCTGCTGGCTTGGGCAGCGCTGGTCTGCCGGAAAGCCTCTGCCGCCCTCTCCGTGGACGAGCTTGTTTCTTCCTCTGCATCTCAGGGAGATCAGAAGATCATCCTGCTGTATCTGGTTCTGTTTGCCGTCTGCCTGCTGTCCGTGATCCGGGTGCTGCCCTATGGCATTGCCTTTGCCGCTGTACTCGTCTGCGTTCTTTTTGCAGACCCACGCACCTTACGGGCAGTGGACTATTCCCTGCTTCTGACCTTTGTGGCTTTTTTCATCTTCATTGGCAATCTTGGCCGCATTCCGGCCTTTTCCGGCTGGCTGCAGGAGTTTCTGACCGGCCGGGAAGTTCTGGTGGCGGTTCTTGCTTCGCAGGTCACCAGTAATGTTCCCGCCGCCCTGCTGCTGTCCGGGTTCACGGCAGAGACACAAGCCCTCATCATCGGCACCAATCTGGGAGGTCTTGGCACTTTGATCGCATCCATGGCCAGTCTTATTTCCTACCGGCAGATCGCACGGGAGCTGCCACAGGGGAAGAAGCAGTATTTTGGGCTGTTCACCCTATCCAACCTGATCTTCCTTGCGCTCCTGCTGGGCGTGTGGTTTTTGCTCCGCTGAGCGTGGCAGATGACTTATGGTTTTTCTATACCCTTTCTTTTTGTACCCGCAGTCGCAGTAGGGTCCGCCGGAGGCAAGGGTGTACTGCCGCACAAAGTCAGTCGCGCCGCCTGCCTCGCTCATGGTGTAGTCCAGACGGCACAGCGCGGGAGTCAGGTCATACAGCCCCAGTTCTTTCATCAGCACCCACATCCCAAAGGGCATCCCGGCATACTTCATTGTCTGTCTCCAAATCCGATCTTCACGACCTGCATTTTCATCCCGTTGTCCCCGACCCTTGCGAGGAAGCGGAAAAAGCTGCTGACGGAAGGGTCTTTCAAATCGTTGTACCCCAGCATATAGCCCCGGCTGGACACCTGCAGGCGGCTGTCCCATGGGGAAAGCTCCCTTTCAGCATCCGAAACCGCGAAATATGCTCCCACATCCTTGATTTTCGCCGTCCTGAGCCACGTTTTGGCGATCATCTTTACCGCCGTGCGGTTGGCGGCATCGAACACCAGCACACCGCCGGGGAAAGTGTCAGCCATCCCCCGCACCAGTTCCCGGACCTGCCGGGTCAGGAAGTAATAGAACACCCCGGAGGCAAAGAACACCGCCCCGCCGGAGGCATCGATCTTGTCAAACCATGCGGGGTCTTTCAGGTCGCAGGGGATGTTTTGCTCCCGTTCCCCGGCAGGCAGAAGCTGCTGCCGCAAGGCGATCACATCGGGGAAGTCCAGATTGTAGATCTTGCATCTGCCGTTGTCGCAGGCTCTGCCGGTGTTATCCAGCCCGCAGCCCAGATTGACCACTGCCGCGCAGGGGTGGTTTTCAGGTACGCCCGCACCTCAAAGGCAAGGTCATTCTGCCGCATGGCGACCTCCAGCGCACCGAAG
>ENA-OQOA01000784-OQOA01000784.1-human-gut-metagenome-genome-assembly--contig:-NODE-784-length-11936-cov-3.577526_pt1 | contig 11936 bp, 10 predicted proteins | sample MGYA00242633_ERZ504888 | MGnify/ENA primary metagenome ERZ504888 (study PRJEB26092, sample SAMD00036372) | human gut metagenome | host: Homo sapiens | study: EMG produced TPA metagenomics assembly of... | reverse complement strand
TAACCTCTTCCCCTGGCTGTGGAACCTGATAGTGCTTATGGCAGCGATATAATGCTGGTGCTTCTAGTGAATGATCACAGCCGACAAATGTACTTTCACCCCTAATCTGCCGGCAGCATAGCGGAAGGTATCGATAAATTCGACCTGATCTGCCACGCTTGAAAATAGATCTTTAAGTGTCCTGCTTTCTTGTATTTGGAAAACTGGTCTTTCTTTGTTCCCTGAAAGGCATACATTGTTACAGATTCCTGTGCACTGATCCCTGCTCTTTTTAAGACTTTGGTCACGGTCTTGAGTATGATCTTGATATCGGTAAGAAATGAAATGCTATCCACATATTCAAGGTCAAATTCAAACTTTTCTTCCCAGCTGATGGCATTTCTCCCATTCACCTGTGCAAGTCCTGTCAGTCCTGGTCTTACATCTGCACGTCGTTTCTGTCTTGCACTGTAGAAATCTATGTATTGTTTCAATAATGGTCTTGGCCCGACAAAACTCATATGTCCAAATAAGATGTTGAAGAATTCAGGTAATTCATCAAGGCTTGTGGATCTTAACATCTGTCCAAATCTTGGAAGACGTTCTTTGTCTGGCAGCAGATCACCATTCTCATCGACGGCGTCTGTCATACTTCTGAACTTGTAGAGTGTAAATATTTCGTTATGATATCCCGGTCTTTCTTGTTTGAAGATCACGGGGCTCCCTAATTTTGATCCTTACTAACAGTGCTGTGACAAGCAGAATCGGGCTTGATACAATGATACAGCACAGTGACAATATGATGTCAAAAAATCGTTTGATATATTTGTGATACATCTTTATATATACTCCGTTTACATTTTGTTCTTATCGGTCCAGTACGGATCTTATGATCCCTATGATCCGATCCATATCTTCTTTTGTATTCTTAATATCACTTGGAAGACATAATCCGCGGTCAAAGATATCTTCTGATACTGGCTTCTTATCATCTTCGTAATGAGAATAGAATTCGCACCCTTTAAATACTGGTTGTTGATGTAATGGTTTCCAGATCGGACGGCTCTCGATATTCTCTCTTTCCAAAGCTTCTATGATATCTAATGGTTTTGTCTTACTGTCTTCATCGATCGTCATGCATGATAACCAGAAGTTTGGTTCACTGCATGTTTCATATGGATTCATATGCACTTGTTTATAATCTTTGAAAGCATCTTTGTATGCCTCATAGATTGCTTTTTTCTTCGCAATGTGTTCATCCAGATGCAGAAGCTGACCTCTTCCAACTCCCGCTGTGATATTAGACATTCGGTAGTTATATCCGATCTCCTTGTGTTCATAATGTCGGACCGGTTCTTTTGCCTGTGTTGCCAGGAATGTTGCATGCTTGATGTATTCTTCATTCTCTGATGCGATCATTCCACCGCCTGATGTCGTGATGATCTTATTTCCATTGAATGAAAATCCTGCCATGACTCCGAATCTTCCTGTCTGGACTCCTTTATATGTTGCTCCCAGACTTTCTGCAGCATCTTCGATCAGTGGAACTTTATATTCTTCACAGATTGCTTTGATCTCGTCTACCTTGGCTGGTGTTCCATAAAGGTGTGCAACGATCACTGCTTTTGCTTCTTTATGTTCTTCCAAGGCTCTTTTCAATGCCTGTGGTGACATATTCCATGTCTCTGGTTCAGAATCCACGAATACAATCTTGCCTTTTTCGTAGGCGACTGGATTCACTGTTGCAACAAAAGTCAGCGAAGGACATATCACGGTATCTCCTTCCCCGACTTCTAATAATTTCACCGCCAGATGCAGTGCTGCGGTTCCTGCGCTTAGTGCACTGCAGTGTGCGATTCCTGGTATACGCTTCCATCTCACGTTCAAAGCCATTGACATTTTGGCCCAAGTGGTGCGATCCAGTTGGTGTCAAATGCTTCCTGCACAAACTTCTGTTCTTCCCCATGCATCGTTGGTGATGCCATATATATACGTTCTTTCATGCTGTCTCATCCCCCTGTCATTTTGTCTGTTTATATGTATACTCTGGAACTAATCTTTTTACAACTTCACGAATATTCGGATCTTCGGAAAATGCCGCATGATCTAATTCAGCGATCAGTTCACTAAATTGTTCTGTCTCCATCATCCTTGGACTTCCAATGAAAATTCGTTTGTTCTTTGTCTCTTTTTTATTCTCCTCATCGATCAGAAGTTCTTCATACAGCTTCTCCCCTGGTCTTAAGCCAGTAAACTGGATTTCTATATCTTCTCCTGGTGTAAGTCCTGATAAACGGATCATATTCTTCGCAAGATCTAAGATCTTGACTGGTTCTCCCATATCAAGGATAAATATTTCCCCGCCTTCTGCGTAAGCTCCTGCTTCTAACACCAGACTGACGGCTTCTGGGATCGTCATAAAGTACCGGATGATCTCTGGATGTGTAACTGTTACCGGACCACCATTGGCAATCTGCTTCTTGAACAACGGAACGACACTTCCGTTACTTCCAAGAACATTTCCAAATCTTACAGCAACGTATTCTGTATCGTATAAGCTATTCATGTATTGAATGACCATCTCACAGATCCGCTTGGAAGCGCCCATGATATTTGTCGGTCTTACTGCCTTATCCGTGGAAATCAGTACCATTCTCTTTACGCCGCTCATTCCTGCTTCTTTGGCTATGTTAAATGTACCAAATACATTGTTCTTGATCGCATCATGCGGGCTGTCTTCCATCAATGGCACATGCTTATGTGCTGCTGCATGAAATACGATATCAGGCTTATAATCTTCGAAAATATTGTGTATTCTCAGATGGTTCTGGACAGATACGATCAATACTTTCAGATCTAGTTCTGGATGTGTTCTCTTTAATTCCATCTGGATCTCGTAGGCGTTGTTCTCATAATTATCAATGATCACTAACTTCTTCGGCTGATATCTTGCGATCTGTCTGCAGATCTCACTTCCGATCGATCCGCTCCCCCTGTGACAAATACGACTCTGCCTTTGACATAGCTCATGATTGATGGAAGATTGGCTTTCACTGGCTCTCTTCCAAGCAGATCTTCTATCTCTACTTCTCTTAGAGCAGATACTGTAACTTCACTGTTGATCAGCTGATATAAGCCCGGAAGAATACTCAGACGGCATCCTGTCTGCTTGCAGATCTCAAGGATGTCCTTTCGGTCCTTGGGTTCTATTGTCGGAATTGCCAAAATGATCTCTTCAACATCAAATTTAACTGCATTGCGCAGGATCGTATTACGATTGCCAACCACTGGTATCCCAGATAAATATGTTCCTTTCTTCGCTGGATCATCATCTATGATGCAACGGATCGTTTTAGTCACATATGTACTCTTTTTGATCTCATTTAAAATGATGCTTCCTGCTTCTCCTGCTCCGATCAACATTACCGGAACTTTCTTCTTGCCAATGTCATTCACTTTGAGTGGTTCACTTCCCTGAATCAATCGGACAAGTAATCGGATAAAAACATTCCCAACAGTAGATATACCAAATACAAGAAATAGTAACTTCTTGGTATCTCCCATTGTAACATATAAATTCCGATCAGCTGGAAAGCTGCTGCGATCACAGCTGCTTTAACGACATTAATAAAATCGGAGATTCCTGCATACTTCCATTGCGTTGAATACAATCGATATGCCATAAAGATCACAATACTGCAAAAGAGATTCAACGGCATGTATTTTGCAGCATTTTTCAAAAAAATCAATGCAATCTGTGATGGATAGAATTCAAATCGCGTTAATAATGCAAGATATGATGCTATGATCATCATTATGATATCTGAAATCCCAAGTATCATATTCCATTTCTTTCTTTTGATGATTATTTTTAATTTCTTCATATACTTTCCCCTAACATATGCTCTCACATATTTGTTTTAAATCTATTATACCATTCCTTTTCTTAATTTCCTATATCTACTCCTGCTCATTTCCTGCTTTTTGGTAATTTTTTCTTAAAATACAGCAAAAAGAGATGGAAAAATCTATATTGTTTTGATCTTTCCATCTCTTTTTATATTAAAATTTTATCTTATTATACGTTGATCTCAGCTGTTAATCCGAGTACTTCTTTATTCTCTTCCAGAATTGGATTGATCACTTCATTCACAAATTCTTCTGTCTGCTGTGGTGCACGTCCTACGAAGTTCTCTGGTTTCATGATCGCCTGTAACTGCTCCATGTTCATACCAAATGCTGGGTCTGCTGCGATTCTTTCTAACAGATCGTTTGCTTTTCCTTCTTCTTTGACTAACTTTTCCTGCTGCCATAGAATGTACACGGATCTTCTCATGAAGTTCCTGTCTGTCTCCACCAGCTTTTACTGCATCCATCATGATATTCTCTGTTGCCATGAATGGAAGTTCGCTTCTTAAACGGCTTTCGATAACCTTAGGGTATACAACTAATCCGTCTACAACGTTTAAGTAAAGGTCTAAGATACCATCGATCGCTAAGAATCCTTCTGGTACAGATAAACGTTTGTTGGCTGAGTCATCTAATGTTCTTTCAAACCACTGTGTAGATGCTACTAATGCTGGGTTCATAGCATCTGACATTACGTAGTTTGCTAAGGAAGCGATTCTTTCACTTCTCATTGGGTTTCTCTTATATGCCATTGCAGATGATCCGATCTGGTTCTTTTCAAATGGTTCTTCTACTTCTTTTAAGTGCTGAAGAAGTCTGATGTCGTTTGAGAACTTATGAGCAGACTGTGCGATCTGGCTTAATACGTTGATCACGCGGGAATCAACTTTTCTAGAGTATGTCTGTCCAGATACTGGCTGGCATTTGTCAAATCCCATCTTCTTGGCGATCATTCCATCAATCTTCTTGATCGTTTCGTGGTTTCCTTCGAATAACTCTAAGAAACTTGCCTGTGTTCCTGTTGTTCCTTTTGATCCTAATAATCTCATGTTAGCGATCACGTGATCAAGATCTTCTAGATCATATACGAGATCCATCAGCCAAAGGCTTGCTCTCTTACCTACTGTTGTAGGCTGTGCTGGCTGAAAATGTGTAAATCCAAGTGTTGGAAGATCTTTGTATTTCATTGCGAATTTGGATAATTCGTTGATCACATTTAATAATTTTACTCTGACAAGCTTTAGTGCTTCTGTCATGATGATGATATCTGTGTTATCACCAACATAGCAGGATGTTGCTCCTAAATGGATGATTCCTTTTGCCTTTGGACATTGTACTCCGTATGCATATACATGAGACATAACATCATGACGGACCAATTTTTCACGTTCTTTTGCTACATCGTAGTTGATGTCTTCTGCATGTGCTTTTAATTCGTCGATCTGTTCCTGTGTGATATCAAGTCCTAATTCTTTCTCTGTCTCAGCAAGTGCGATCCATAACTTTCTCCATGTCTTAAACTTCTTGTCTGGGGAAAAGATGTACTGCATCTCTTTGCTTGCATAACGTTCTGATAATGGGCTCTGGTAACGGTCGTTCATAAAAATCTCCTTATCCTTATCTTTCAAAATTTCCACGAATATCTCTTGTTGGCGGTTTCATTGGATACTCACCTGTGAAACATCCTTTACAGATTGATAATCCCTGTACCATCTGTGAAAGTCTCTCTTCTCCTAAGTATCCTAAACTATCTGCTCCGATCACTTCACAGATCTCGTTGATCGATCTGTTATATGCGATCAGCTGTTCTCTCTCTGGAATATCAGTTCCAAAGTAGCATGGCCACAGGAATGGTGGGGAACTGATCCTTACGTGAACTTCTGTCGCTCCTGCATCGCGTAACATCTTCACAATGCGGTCACTTGTTGTTCCTCGTACGATGGAATCATCGATCATGATGACTCTCTTTCCTTTGACTGCTTCTTTTAAAACATTTAACTTGATCTGCACGCTTGATTCACGGCTACTCTGTCCTGGTTTGATGAAAGTTCTTCCAACATAACCGTTCTTGACAAACGCGGTTCCATATGGGATTCCTGACTCTAAGGAATATCCAAGAGCTGCTGCATTTCCTGATTCTGGTACTCCGACAACCAAGTCTGCTTCTACTGGTGAATCCTGTGCGAGATATCTTCCTGCCTGAATTCTTGAGTGGTATACCCCAACTCCGTCAATCTCACTATCTGGTCTTGCAAAATAATGTATTCAAAGATACATCTTGCTGTTTTCTCCTTTGGAAGACATAAATCACAGTCTGACTGAATTCCATCCTTTGTGATCGTTACGATCTCTCCTGGATTCACGTCACGGATAAATTCTGCTCCGATCGTATCTAATGCACAGCTTTCAGATGCTAATACATAAGCGTTATCTCTCTTACCGATACATAATGGCTTAAATCCATATGGATCTCTTGCCCCGATCAGTTTCCTTGGTGACATAACGATCAGGGAATACGCACCTTTGATCTTCTGCATTGCTCTGGCTACTGCCTTCTCAATTGATGATGTATTTACGCGTTCTCTTGCGATATGATATGCGATAACTTCGGAATCGATCGTTGTCTGGAAAATAGCTCCTGTCTTTTCTAATTCTTCGCGAAGTTCTATTGCATTGATCAGATTACCATTATGTGCAAGTCCTAAAGTACCTTTTACATAATTTAAAACCAGTGGCTGGGCATTCTCAGGAACACTCTCTCCTGCTGTTGAATACCTTACATGCCCCACACCGATATCTCCCTTTAATGCCTGAAGGGAATCTGGTGTAAACACTTCATTACATAATCCCATACCTTTTTGAGATGTGACATTACGTTTTGGACCATTCGTATCAGAAACTGCAATTCCGCAGCTTTCCTGACCTCGATGCTGAAGTGCAAACAATCCATAATAGATCGTTGACGCTACATCATTGCCATCGAAATCGTAGATACCGAAAACTCCACATTCTTCTCCCAACTTATCAAAGTTCTCTCTGCTCATCGTGATCTTTTGACCTTTCTGTTATACAATCTTTAGTTTCGTTTGTAAAATACACATTTTTGATAGTAACATATTCATTTTAAATCTGCAAGCATCCCTGTTATTGATTCTCTTTTAATAATGTAGTATCTGGAGGGATCTCTCCTCGCTTAAGCTTTGTATATATGATCCTTCTTACAGATTTATCGATTCTTGATTCTTTGATCTTGCCACTTTTTAGTGCCTTCTTAATTGCCTTGTATGCTTCTTTATAGTTATCCGGCATCACGATCAGGTCAACTCCTGCCTGAATTGCTTTCACTGCTGCTTCTCCGGAACTATAGTTATCTGTGATTGCTTTCACTGTTCATCGCATCGGTCATGATAACGCCCTTATATTCAAGTTCATCTCTTAGAATATCTGATACAACTCTGCTGCTTAGGCTTGAAGGCTCCTTCTCATCTGTCACATTAGACAGCATCAGATGTGACACCATCACTGCATCAGCTTTTGCCTTGATCCCTGCTTTAAATGGTTTAAAATCTGTATCTCTTAATGTATTGATCGTCTGATCGGTCTCTGTGCTTCCGCGGTGTGTGTCTCCTCCAGTCTGTCCACTTCCTGGAAAATGCTTTAATGTCGCTGAGATCTGTTGTTTCTGCATGTTCTTTACCAGTGTTGTAATAATATCAGCAACTTTCTTTGAGTCTGTCCCAAAGCTTCGGTCTCCAATCTCTGTGTTATTCTTATTCGTTAAAACGTCTGCGACTGGTGCCAGATTCATGTTAAATCCAAGCTCTTTTAATTCCTTTCCCTGTGTCTTTCCCATCTGCGCGATCTTCTTGTTATTGTAAGTTCTTCCAACTTCCTGTGCAGATGGATATACTGTCATCTTCATCTTGGGATTTGATGCGACTCTTGAAACCTGTCCACCTTCCTCATCCACTGCCATAAATAGTGGGATATAGGAGGCATCTTGAAGCTCATCCGTCATCTTCTTTGTCTGATCAGGTGTGTTGATATTCTTCGCAAACATGATCACTCCACCTGCTGGATACTTCTTCAATGTCTTCTTCATCTGGCTCGTCACGCTTGTCTGATTCTTGCTTTCTGCCTCATCTAATTGATAAACAGATACCATAAATAGTTGTCCGATCTTATTCTTTAAGGACATCTCCTTTGTGATATCTTTTGCCATTCCCTGCAGGGTTGTTTCATCCAGATCTTCTGTCTTGAGTTTCTTTGTTGTACTCTTCTTCCCGCATCCTGCTGTCATGACAAGCATCAATACAAGGACAAGGCTGATTAAACGTCTCTTCATTCTTTCGTGTCCTTTCCGTGCATGCTCTTTTCTTTTTATTATACCAGAAGCATTTGTTTGTATCAAATGCTGTTACGTCCTATTTCTATAGAAAAAAAGCCCCTCCAGATCTTAATGTCTGAAGAGACTTTAAAAGCAGATGTCTCCAAATACGCAACCGTTCCATAAGTCACCATGTATCAAAACTTCATGAAAAAAAAGGATTTAAAAACCACTCTCTCAAATGGTCTATTTGCATATTGTCGACACCACTAGTATATACTTTTATATTTATGTTTTCTACCCTTTCAACATAGTTTTTTTCAATTTTTACAATTTTGTCAAAAAATATATGAAATCTATTTGTTTACATCTAAATGTTGTTTAAATTGTATAGTAACCAGGAATTGATCTCCGTCTATTCTTATCGAAAACTCTCCTCCACAATTCTTTGTAAAACTGTCTGCGATGGAAAGTCCTAATCCGTTTCCTTCGCTGGTACGTGATTTTTCCGCTCTGGCAAACCGTTCCATGATCTCTTCTTCTGTAAAATTCATCTCATAGGATGCTGTGTTTATAACTTCTAGTTTTATATTTTGATCTGCTTCGGTGATCCTTAAGAAGATCCTGGTTCCTTTCAGGGAGTATTTTAAGGCATTCTCTATGACATTTTGTACCACTCGGTACATGCGGCTGCTGTCTCCGATAAATCTTGTGTGTGTAGCTTCGCACTGATATCTGATCGCAAATCCAGATTCTTCTATCTGATCTGCCATATCCCCCAGTGTCTGTTCTACCAGACGTTTCATATCCATTTCTTCCAGATCTACTTTCGCATCTCCACTTGTTGCTTTCGCAAGTTCAAACAGGTCAGAAATGATAGATTTTAAGCGTTCGGTCTTGTTGATCAGGATGGTTACATAATCTCTTGATTCTGCAGATAATGTCTGATCTCTGCTTAAGAGATCGACGTATCCGATGATAGAAGTCAGCGGTGTCTTAAGATCATGTGATACATTTGTGATTAGATCGATCTTCATTCTCTCGCCCTTCATCTGTGTTTCTAATGCTTTTTCCATTCCCTGCCCGATATTGGTCAGTTTCTGACTGTATTCATAATACGCAGATTCTTGTGAAATATCGGTCGTTGCCGTCAATTCTCCATTGGAAATACGTTCGATCTGATCGACCAGCATGCTTAAATCTCTCTGTTCTTCTGCATATTTGTCTGAATATCTTGAAAAATATCTAATAAGAAAAACAAAGATGACTGCTGCTATAAACAAGAGTGGGGATGGAATATTCATTCCACTCACTCCCATGATGATACAAGCAGATGTACCGACAGTTAAAATATATCGTAAGACCCTGTACTGTCTGATCCTGTCTCTTGCATGTTTTTGTGTAAATGACATCGCTTCATCTTCCAGCTTTCTTCTTGTCTTTGCCTGACGGCTCCATTTTCGAATATATCCCAGACAAAATGTTGAATCGAGAAGATTCTTCTGGCGAATCCTCCATACCGTAGTCTGAATACATACGGCAAATGCCATGATAAAAAATGGGACTGAGATATAACTCAGCGTCATGATCATCTCGATCGTTGAACCTGTGATCCCGCCCTGTGTATATTCTATCGTATATTCCCAGATTGCAAAGCATAATGCGATCGCCAGTCCAAGCAGCGTAGTTGCTGTCACTAGTATGATCTCCCACCAGAGCCTGTCAAGCCCTCTAAAAAATCTGGTTCGCTTTTCCTGAAGTGCAAATAAGATGCACAGCAGGATCGTTCCGATTACTTCAATGATCGAAACAACGATGATCGTTTTGATTCCCGTCGTGATCTGTTTTGTTGATCCTTTTCGGAAATTTTCAATCTCTGTTAGTGCTTTTTTTGTCAAAGAAATCTCAATGTCTGCATTTTCCAGACGCTGATTCTTCTCATCATTGATCAGAAGCTGTTCCGGGAATATATCCTGCAATGTATAATTATCCCCATAGAATTCATAGTATTCTGTCTGATCCGCATTGTACTCATCGTATTCGTCATACGGATCCCATCCTTTGAAACTTCCGTCTTTGTTTAGTTTCTCTGTCTTGCCTCTTTCTATATGAAAATGTTCAATCCTGCCCCCAGTATAGTTCGCATTTTCTGTTCCATATGTTGATGTTGTCGTTACCATCTTTTTATCATATGGTTTGACCTTCATCGTTACTTTCACAAATGATTCTTTTTTTATCTTATTCAGTAAACTTTCTGACACATGATTTGCCTGTGTATAATAGACTTTATCACCTTCTTGATCCGCCCATTTATCAAACAGTGACATCTGTGTGTTTTTGATATAGTCTGATTGATCCTGTTCATCCAGACTGAAGCTGTTATCTCCTGTCACTGCCATGTTATGGATCGTATCGAGTCCATATATCCCTGACAGGGTCATAGCGATCATCACAAGTGTGATCAATACTTTGTTAGTCCATTTTCTCGATCTTGTATCCAATTCCCCACACCACCTTTAAATATCTTGGATTTTTTGCATCTATTTCTATTTTCTCGCGGATACGACGGATGTGAACCATAACGGTATTCTCTGTTGCATAGGCTTCTTCGTTCCATACGCGTTCGTAGATCTCATCTGCTGAAAATACTCTGCCCAGATTGTTCATCAGGAGACTTACGATCTTGTATTCGGTTGCAGTCAGTTTCACTGGCTCTCCGTCTACCATCATCCTTTTTCCTTTCATGTCAAGGATCAGTCCGCCATTGATGATCTGTTCCTTATTGCTTTCTGCGGCGTTCATTCCTCCAAACTGCATGTATCTTCGCAGCTGGGATTTCACTCTCGCTACTAGTTCATCTGGGCGGAATGGTTTGCTGATATAGTCGTCGGCTCCCATAGATAGTCCCAGGATCTTATCGCTTTCTTCTGTCTTGGCTGAAAGAATGATGATCGGGATGTTCTTGCTTTCCCTGATCTTCATCGTTGCGGATAGTCCGTCCATCTTCGGCATCATAACGTCTATGATCAGAAGCTGGACTTCTTGTTCCATCAGGATATCCATGGCTTCCAGACCATCATATGCCGTTATGATTTCATAGTCTTCCATTTCCAGACGTTTCTTGATCGCTCCTACGATCTCTTTGTCGTCATCAACGACTAGGATCTTTGGCTGGTTCATACTTTTCCTCCTCGTATCTTTGATGGTTTTAGTGTATCAGGTGGTTCTTTCGTTTCTGCGGATATAATTCTTACGAATTTCTTAATATGATGTAAGTGTCAAAAGTACAAATTGCGTTTGTGCTTGCACAAATAAGCAATTTGTACTTTTGACACTCTCATCTTAATATGACTTCCTTAATTATAGTAACTTCCAGAATAATTATCAATATCCTGTCCAGTGACCGTAGGAGCACACCTGCATTTAATGAATGACAAGATATTGATAATTATTCTCATTTGTAGTTATTGTTCACTAACCTTTCGTGTGGTATCATATCTTTCATCAGTTAGAGTTTTCTAACTACGTACACGCTATTATTTTATATTACAGAAAACGGAGGAAAAACTATATGCGTAAAAGATTAATCGGGAAAGCCTTTGCTATCGCTATGAGTGGTGCAATGGTTTTAACTGCGACTCCTGTGACAGCGAATATTTTTCATGTTGCTCACATTGTTAAGGCTGCTAATGATGCACAGCAGGATGAATGGACATATTGC
>ENA-OQOA01000780-OQOA01000780.1-human-gut-metagenome-genome-assembly--contig:-NODE-780-length-11943-cov-3.581330_pt1 | contig 11943 bp, 22 predicted proteins | sample MGYA00242633_ERZ504888 | MGnify/ENA primary metagenome ERZ504888 (study PRJEB26092, sample SAMD00036372) | human gut metagenome | host: Homo sapiens | study: EMG produced TPA metagenomics assembly of... | reverse complement strand
AATATCAGGGGGTGTTGTCTGTTGACACCACAGAGCCGGGGCGGTTCCTTGCCAGGGTGGTGTTGTATGGATGTTGAAAGTGTGGGTAAGGGAAAAGTTACATGAACACTCGATATTTTGACATTAAGGAAATGGATGCGTTTTTTTGTGATAAAGTGTTAAAAACAAATGAAAGGAGTTTCAAAATATGAAAACAAAAGATTTAAAACTGCAGTCCGCCAAAGCATTGGCAAGTGCATCTTTGAAGATTGGAAAAGTATCGGCAGACAGCGCCTGCGCATATATTTTCCATCAGCCTAAAATGCCGAAAGAACTTAAAGCATTAAAGGAAAAATAAATATGAAATATTTATCGGAGAAAATAACAGATTATGTTATTAAAACCGGTGCAGCTTCCGAGGAATCATATGCGATATATCAGTATGGATTTCAGATAGGACTTGAAATGGTAAGTTGTTTTCTGACATGCTTCTGTATAGCGATATGGTTGCATATGATTCCGGAATTTGTAGTCTTTACTATTGTTTTTATGCTGTTGAGAACTTATGCCGGTGGTTTGCATCTGAATAGATTTGGAGCATGTTTCTTGTGTTCGGTTTCTGTTCAGACGTTGATATTAGTAATAAACAGTAAGTTTACTTTTCCTGTAATTTGCTCATGGATTTGTATTGTAGTAGGTCTGAGCATGGTTTGGATGTTAGCACCAGTAGAAAATATCAACCGGGAACTTGATCAGAATGAGAAAGAACATTGTAAAAAAGTTACGGAGAAAACCATAAGCGGGATACTTGTTTTTGCTATTTTCTGTACGCTTGGCAGGTTTTTAGAAATGGTATCTTTGGTTGCTATGACAGTTTTATTGGTTTTGATTTCTCAATGTATTGGTGTATTAAAATTTAAAATTGAAAAAAATGTGTATAGCCGGGAGTGATAGCGATATTATTCCCGTTTTTTTATGTCTGTGATACATAGTTGTATTAAAATGTGGGTGGTAACTGAAACAGCTATAGAGTGCGTCCGATGGGCAATGGCTCATATGGGCGCATTTTTATATACGGAAACATTAAAAAATTTCTTCTTGTTTTTTCGATTTTTTTTAAAATTTTGACTGTCCTCGTTACAAAGGGGGCAATAAGATGTTTTCGAAAATAGCTTTCAGGCAGAGGGGAGGTGATCCCCTTGAATCTGACAAGACTGGAAAAAGCTGTTGTGCAAAGAAAATTTATCAGGTATTGCATTAAAGTGCTGGATGGTGAAGCACTGAATTATTTGGATGAAATGGACAAGATCTGGGAGCGGGAAATCAATTTCTCTGAACTTCGGGAAGAAATCCTAGACGGGTTTTGTTCTTATGACGAATTTATGAAAATTCGATATTTCCAGATTATGGGTATGGAAGTGCCTGTTAAGGATGAAGCAATCAGTGAAGCACTGTACCGTCTGCCGGAAAAGAAACGGAAGATAATTCTTATGTCTTATTTTCTGGATATGACGGAAAAAGAAATTGCAGAATGTATGAATCTTGTACAGAGTACTGTGCATTACCATAAAGCGGATTCTCTGCGATTATTAAAGAAATTATTGGAGTGATACATATGCAGTACAGAAAAAGAAAGAGCAAATTGCATTTGAAGTGATTGAGGATGCCATTGGAGGCGATGCTGTAGCAATAAATCAGATTATTGATTATTTTCAGCCCTACATTAACAGTAGATGTCGGAGAAAGTTTATAGATGAGAGCGGGCGAACAAGATATGGAATTGATGAATATATGAAGCGCCGGATGGAAACTAAACTCATCACGAAGATATTGGGATTTAAAATACAGCTTTAATACTTTTGAACATGGGAATTTGCCCCTTTTTGTCCATGTGAAAAGTAATGAGAGTTGGCGTACCTTGACAATTTCATATTTTTCCTGCAGGACGCAGAAAACAGTGGAGCTGTGTGATGGATACGCCATGACTGCCTGTGTCTGGTACTTTGCGACATCGTGGCGCAAAGTTGCCGGACATTGAAAGCGAAGGAATGCCAGTTTGGGTATTGAAGTAAAGGCACGAGCGATAAATATCCGATCACAGGCAAAGTAACGGGGACTTTGTGCGAAGATACTGCTTTCTGATAATGAAACTTCCGGAGATAAGCTGCTTCGGTCCGAGAGGATGGTGTGATACCAATGAGGCTGTGCCCGGCAGCCGCCTGCAGGAGAGTATTATTTAGAAAGGGGTATCTGATATATATGGATAATAAAAAATATTGAGATATAGTATGCAGCTATCTATGTTAAAGCAGTTGCTTTCTAAGAAGTTGATTAATGAAACTGAATATCAGGTAATACAAAAAAGATTAATGAAAGATTATGGTATCGTATCCAACATTACTGCTTGACGGTATATCTGTATTGTATTATAATATAATCAACGCTATGGTAGGAACACAAAAAGGAGGGCGAAATGGAAGTTGAATTGATTAAAGCACATGATTCATTTGACGGTTCTGCCAGACGGAAGATTGAGCGGTTGAGAGTGGCGGCTTATTGTCGAGTAAGTACGGACGATGAAGATCAGATAAAGAGTTATAACTCAATGGTTACGCATTATACAGAGTTAATTAAGAATAATAAAGAATGGATATTTTCAGGTATATATGCTGATAAGGCAATCACTGGGACAAAGGTTGATAAGAGAGAAGAGTTTCAGCGGTTGATTCAGGATTGCATGGATGGCAAGATAGATATGATTATTGCCAAAAGCCTTCCACGATTTGCCAGAAATACTCTGGACACATTGAAATATGTTCGTATGTTGAAAGAGAGAAATATTGCTGTTTATTTTGAGGTTGAGAAGATTAACACATTAAAGGACGGCGAATTTCTAATGACTATTTTAAGTTCTGTAGCACAGCAGGAAGTTGAAAATACTTCTGCTTATGTGAAAAAGGGCTTGAAGATGAAAATGAAGCGGGGGGAACTGGTAGGATTTCAGGGTTGTTTGGGATATGATTATGATGTGGAAACAAAATCTATCTCAATCAATGAGGAAGGCGCTGTGGTTGTACGGTACATTTTTGATAGATATGTGGCAGGAGCAGGCAGCACAATGATAGCCAGGGAATTGAATGAGCAGGGTCATCTGACAATTAGAGGAAATCCCTGGACTTCATCCAGTGTTATGGGAATCATTAATAATGAAAAATATAAGGGAGATATTTTACTTGGAAAAACCTTTACGGTTGATCCGATTTCAAAAAGACGCTTAGAAAATCTTGGAGAGGAAGATCGGTATTATATACATGATCATCACGAACCAATCATTACAGAGGAACAATTTGAACGGGCGCAGGAGATGAGAAGACGTAGAAACGGAAATCGGAAATGTGGAGTCACTCCTGGAAAACGTGAAAAATTTAGTCGGCAGTTTGCGTTTAGCTGTATGGTAGAATGCGGATTCTGTGGCTCTAATCTTTCTCGTAGGCGATGGCACAGTAGCTCTAAGTATAAAAAGACGATATGGCAGTGCGTTAAATCAACAAAAGAAGGAAAGAGATTTTGTCCGGATAGCAAAGGCATTCCAGAGCAGGTCATAGAAGAAGCATTTATTGAGTCTTATAGGATGTTGTGTAATGATAATAAAGATGTTCTGGAAGAATTTTTGAAGCGAACCGAGAAAGCACTTGGAGAAAATTCGATTGAAGATCAGTTACATAAGCTGAAGAAAAGCATTGACAAGGTTTCTTTAAAGAGAAAAAACTACTTGATAATTATCTGAAAGGCATTATTGAACAGGATATTTATGAGGAAACGGATGTAGAACTAAAAACTGAACTGACAAATACAAGAGCAAAGCTGGAATATCTGCAGCAACAGTCGGATGAAAAGAGTTCATTGCAAAGGAGGCTTTCAGATTTCAAAAAAGCACTATCGCATAATGAGGTGCTAGAAGAATTTGACAGAGGAATATTTGAGAGTATAGTTGAAAAAGTAATAGTCGGCGGACTAGACGAAGATGGAAACAAAGATCCTTATAAAATTACTTTCATATATAAAACAGGATTTAAGAATGAAATTGGAAACGCAAAAGAAAGATTCGGGAAGTCATCAGGTATTGGAGACAAAGTGAAAAAAATGTGTTCCGATATAAGTGACGAGGTAAAGGGTGTGTGTTCCGATGTTAGTCTCAACACATGTGGAGACGGTAGTACTGCTTTCCCACAAAAAGCCAGACGGACATATCAACGTAAAAGTTGAGTTTGGCAAGGGTGAGGGAAAAGTTCCACTTGATAATATTGCTAAAAGAGCTGAAACATACAAGCCCAAGGAGTGAGTGACCTACAAAATGATAAAGGAGTACATAGAAGCTAAATACGGTTTCAAAGTACATACCGCATATATCGCAGAGGTAAAAAGAGATTTGGGCTTGCCGATGTATGATGCTCCTAATGCAGTGGAGGAATTGAAGCAACCGAGGAAGCATCCGACGGTGGAGAAAGTGGAAGCAATTAAAGATGCCCTCAAGCATTTTGAGGTTATCTAAAATCATGAGCGTACCATTAGAAATAATGGTATACTTATGATATGGGAGGCGAATATTATGATTATACCTGTAAGCGTTAAAAATCAGAGTATTGATTCTTCTGGAATCACAAGTGATTACAAAGCTGCTATAAGTGAATATATTTGGAATGGTTTTGAAGCTAATGCTAAAAAAGTTAGTATAGAATATACACTTAACGAAGCGTTTGGAGTTAAGGAATTAATTATAAAGGATAATGGTGATGGAATAAATTACGATGAATTGGGGGAGACCTTTGGTGCTTTTCTGGCATCAAAGAAGAATTTACTGTCATTACAAATAAAATCCAAGGCAAATAAAGGGAAAGGACGATTCTCTTTTATTGCTTTTTCAAGTAATGCAGAGTGGCATACTGTCTATAAAGATAACAATGTTTATAAAGAATATGATATTAATATGTCCAGTGATAAAAAAGAGGTGATTGACTGTTCTGAACCACAGTTATCTGACAGACAAGAAACCGGAACAGAAGTGAAATTTACCAATATAAATACATTAACTGCGGAGAATATGGGCTTTGAAATAATAGAGCCAGCATTACTTAAAGATTTTGCTTGGTTTTTGTACCTATATAAAAATAAGAATGTAGAAATAGTAGTTAATGATGAAAAGATTGATTATGAAAAGTATATAAACACAGAGTTGAGCGAAAAATCTATGGTTACAATTTGAAGGATATAGATTTTGAGATTAACTTAGTTGTATGGCAGGAATCAATCTCTGAAAAATTCTGTTGTTATTATTTTGATGACAAAAACGTGTTGAAAGGAAATCGAACTACAACTTTTAATCGGAATACGGTTAACTTTAATCATAGTGTGTTTTGTGAAGTCAGAATTTTTTGATGATAAGGAAAATGTTATAGGTGATCACAATGATACCCAAATTAATATGTTCGAATATCCAGATGAGAAAAGATTCTGAAAAATTGCATAAAGAGATTCAAATGCTTATTGAGAAAAAATCAGTGTATATTTATCAGATAAAGCAGAAGAAGCAGTTGAAGCAATGATAACAGAAAGAAAAACGTTCCCGGAATTTCCAGATGATGTATATGGACAAATGCGTAAGAATGATTTGAAGAGGGTAACAAAAGAAATTTTTAAATTGGAGCCACTAATTTTTCATAAATTAAAACAAATTCAAGAAAAATCGTTATTAGGTTTTTTGAATTTGCTTTTGAGCTCTGAAGAGAGAGAAAATGTTTTAACTATAATAGAGCAGGTTGTGGAATTATCACCTCAGCAGAGAACTGATTTTTCAATGATATTAAAAAAGACATCCTTGGAGAATATCATTGATACTATCAAGTTTATTGAGGATAGGTATAAAGTAATAGAATTATTAAAAAGTATTGTGTATGATTTGACAAAGTTTGCAAATGAACGTGATCATGTGCAGAAGATTGTAGAACGACATTTTTGGCTTTTTGGTGAACAGTACAATTTTGGCAAGCGCTGATCAGAGAATGCAAAAGGCATTGGAGCAGTATAGGAATATTTTGTATGGAGAAGAGGATGTTACAGCAAAATTAAATTCAGATGCGGAAAATGAACGACGTATGGACATTTTTTTGTGTAATACGCGAAATATCGAAACAACATTTGAAACAACGCTGGAAGAAAATATTGTTGTTGAATTGAAAGCACCGAGAGTTCTGTTAACGAAAAAAGTATTACGCCAAGTAGAAGACTATATGGATTACGTTAGAAGACAGCCTCAATTCAATAGTGAATTACGGAAATGGAAGTTTATTGCCGTATGTAAAGAAGTAGATGATTATGTTAAAAGCCAATATAAAGCATTTGAAGATAAAGGAAAAGTTGGGTTAGTATTCCAAGTTGATAATTGTGAAGTATATGCACTTACTTGGGATGATATATTTAAGAGTTTTGAAATAAAGCATAAGCCGATGTTAGAACGATTGAAGTATGATAGAGAGCGGGTGGCAAATGAATTAATGGCGGAAGTAAGTGATACTGAAGGGCGAGAAAAAGCGGATACTCTTACGAAAATTGCTGTTGCAAAAGTGTTGTAAAATATTAGTTGATAATTGAAAAAGGAGAGCTAATAAATAATCTGTAAATGAAAGGATGGAGTTGATAAGATGAATGCATCTTTTTATAACGAAATCAAAAAAATTTTAATCTCGGCGAGAAATAAAGTTTATCAAACAGCCAATTTTGCAATGGTTGAAGCCTACTGGAATATAGGAAAATCAATCATTGAAGAACAGGGTGGCAATGAAAAGGCGGAGTATGGTACAGGTTTGTTAAAAGAGTTGTCAAAGCAAATGACGCAGGATTTTGGCAAAGGATTTACCGTTGCCAATTTGAAAAATATGCGGCAGTTTTATTTGACATTTCCAAATGGCTACGCACTGCGTAGCGAATTAAGTTGGACGCATTATCGGCTCTTGATGCGAGTGGAGAATGAAAATGCACGAGAATTTTATATGCAGGAAGCTGTAAAATCCCAATGGAGTACCAGACAACTTGAGCGTCAGATAAATTCTTTCTTTTATGAAAGGCTATTGTCCAGTAAAAATAAAGAGCAAGTTGCAGAGGAAATACAGACATTAGAACCGGCGAAAAAACCAGAAGATGTCATCCGCGACCCATATGTGTTGGAGTTTCTTGGACTGAAATCTAATGATGATTTTTATGAAAGCGATTTAGAACAAGCGTTAATTACACATTTGCAGAAATTTCTTTTGGAACTTGGTAGAGGGTTTTCATTTGTCGCACGGCAGAAAAGAATAACCTTTGATGGACGTCATTTTAGAATTGACCTTGTATTTTATAATTATATTTTAAAATGTTTTGTTCTGATAGATTTAAAAGTTGGGGACTTAACACATCAGGACTTAGGGCAAATGCAGATGTATGTTCATTATTATGAGCGGGAACTTATGAATGAAGGAGACAATCCGCCGATTGGTATCGTATTGTGTGCAGATAAAAGTGAGTCTGTAGTTAAGTATACGTTACCTGAAAATGAAACACAGATTTTTGCTTCAAAATACAAATTGTATTTACCAAGCGAGGAAGAATTGCTGCGTGAATTAAAACAGGAATATCAAGCATTGGAATCTATTAAGGCATTGGAGAAAAATAGTGGTAGTGAAGATTAGATTTTGCATCAAGGTGGTGCAAAATTTATATCAGTTATGTATTTGTGGGAAAGGGGATGCATGAACAGTATTCGTACTGTAGAAATATTGCTTATATTTCCGTGACTCTGTGGGGGATATGTTTTAATTTGATACTCACGTCGAGACGGTAGTACTTTTGTCCCAACAAAAACCAGATGACACGATAGAGATCGACTTAGACCTAGACGAACTGGATGCAACCAGTGCCGAGTTGAAAGCAACCTATCAGGAAATCAAAGATTATGTGCTGAAAGAATTTGGCTTGAAGGTTTCAAATTTATATATTTCTCAGGTAAAACGCAAATGTGGAATTGAAGTGGGAGAAAACTATAATCTTCCAAAATCAGAAAATGCAAGAGTTCCACAATGCCCGAAAGAGAAAGAAGATGCTATCAAGGCTGCCCTGAAATATTTTGCGATGATCTAAGGACATCGCTGATTTCAAGGAGGAATAACACATGAAAAGCACATTTGAAAAATGGGTGGAACCTACACACTTGGCGCAGACGGAATTTACTATCCGAATCTTGTCAGTACAGATGAAGAACCGCATTATGGGAAATATGGAATGATGCGGAAAACATATCTGAAAGAGTATCGTCCGGCAATGTATTCACTGTATATGTTGGAAGACAGATTGACAGAACATCTGAATGCTGTGGACGATGAAGCACAGGAGAGAATGGACATTCTAGTGCGTCAGATGATGGAAAAGGAAGGCATTACGGAAGAAATGAAAGCTTGTGACCAGATGGAATGGGTCAGGGCTGTAAATAATATCCGAAATGTAGCAGAAGAGATTGTGTTAAAAGAATTAGTGTATATTTAAAGCGTGGAAAGCTCCTTCGGGAGCTTTTTACCGTTTCTACAAACAATTTTTTCGCGTGCCGGAAAGCAATCTATTTACATGGAACAGATGCAGAGAGAGAAAATATTGGAAGGTTATGATTCTTGATCAGCTTTTTTGCTATTGCTCTTTTGAAGATGGTAAAAAAACAAGTGATATGGTAAAATAATACTATTAGATTGAACGGACAGAAATGAGGAAAGTTGATGAATTAAGAAATGTAATTGCAAATCAATTTGCCTGCGAATATAAGACTTATGACTTTGGGGAAATCTGTAATGCATTCATTGATGATTTGATTAGATTAATGGAAAATAGTATTAAAAATGAACAAGGCAATTTTTAGTTGACATAAGGAGAACAGAAAAATATGAAAAAATATTACGCAGAAAGACATGGTTTACTTACAAAGCAACTACAGATAGATTTTGATGAGTTATTACAGTATTTCGGACAGGTATATAAATATTTTTGTGATAAAGAGTATTTTGAAGTGGCTACAAGAGGAGTGTGGAGGCAAATTCCTTATACGCAGGATTCGGAGCAGATTTTACCACCAAGTTTGTTGCCATCACCGGAAGTGTATTTTGCAACATGCTTACAGGATAAAGAGGTTTGGCCAATTTGGCAATATCTTGAAGAATATGATGAGCAGACATTGTTTTCAGTGATTGAGATTTTATACGACCATATTGGTGTTTATAACTATGAAATAGATCAGTTTGAAAATGAAGCACAAAAGGAAGAATTTGCTGAACAAATTAATAATATCTTACGTGCATATAAAGAGGGATATTATCTTGAACCGACAAATGGATTTATAATGCAAATACCTAACGGTGCGTTGCGTGAACAGTTAGAATATGACGGTTCTGATTTACCCGATTCAGTATATGAGCAATTAGCAACAGCCACAGAAATGTATTATCGTTTTGATGCCAATTTGGAACAGAAAAAGAAAGCTATTAATATTCTTGCCGATATTTTTGGAAAGTGAACGTGAAGAAGTAAAAGATACTTTAAATGCTGAGTATGAAGTTCCTAAAAATGAACATGATAAGTTGATTTTTGGTATAGTTAATGGTTATAATATTCGCCATAATCGTGCAGATCAAAAGAACGATTATAGCAAAGAAATATGGTATGATTGGATGATGCAATATTATACAAGCGTAATAATAGCATTTTACAAGTTGAAAAATAAGTATACCGATATTGATTTTTAAATGGTGAGTTAAATGATATCTCCCTAAGTGGAGTATAAACCTTTTCTCAAAAGGTGATGGTTTCGCTATTTAGCATAAAAAGTAACTTAGAAGTTTCAGAATTAAGTTAATCGTGCCATATGGCTTGATTATAAAAGCAAAAGATAAAAACGCAACGTACATCTTTGATGTGCCAGAGCCGGTAGGTAGCCCGGCCGTCCTATATAAATAGGGTAAGTAACCTGCCCCTCCGGGTTGTCCATTCTTTGTTCAATCAATTTTAGGAGGGATTCTTATGGACAAAGTAAATGGAAAGCTGACAGTATTTTTTGAAGAGCCGTTTTGGGTGGGAATCTTTGAACGCATCGAAGATGGTAAACTATCTGTGGCAAAGGTAACATTTGGTGCAGAGCCAAAAGATTATGAAGTACAGGAATATATTCAAAAGTGCTATTTCAGTTTGAAATTCAGTCCGGTTGTTGAAACTGTTGTAAAGGATATCAAAAGAAATCCGAAACGGATGCAGCGGGAAGCAAAGAAGCAGATGCTGGAAATAGGCATTGGTACAAAATCGCAACAGGCGTTGAAATTACAACAGGAACAGAACAAGCAGGAACGCAAAAGAGAAAAGACGCAAGAAAAAAGAGGCAGAAGAGCAGCGAATGTTTGAACTGAAACAGCGAAAGAAAAGAGAAAAGCATAAGGGACATTAAAGTCCCTTGGCCTTTTACTCAAATCGAAAAGTGTTGAATAAAGCTTTCGGGAGGTGTTTCTATGAAGAAAAAAGTACTTGCAATTATGTTAGTCGCCATGTCAATCATGTTGATTTCAGCGTGCGGAAAAAAGAAAAATTGTACGAAATTCCTGATTTATCGCAGTATAAGACAGATTATGTAGGAGATTCTTCAAATGTTATAAATATTGTAAGTGGTCAAGAGTATCCGGCGGGATACTCATATGACAGTATAGAGATACAGTCTGAAACAGAGCCTTATGGATTAACAGTTTTTCTAAAAGATGAGCCGTCTGCAGCCAAACTTGAAGATGAATTGCAGGTTAATGCAGATATGACATTTGACTTGATTGGTAATTTGGGAACAATTGATTATAAAACAGCAGATAGCAAAGAAATTATTGCATCGTATGAACGGTGATATATTTTTAGTCAACTTTTAGATAATTTGAAGAGTAGAATATAAAAAGGCGTATGGAAGTTTTAAATCCATACGCTTTTTTGGGAAAAACTCATTTTTGAACAAGAGATTTGTAAGAACATATTATCTATTCAAAGACGGTTACAATTCCATATCATATGACTTTTTCTTAGTTCGAGCAGGCTGATTTCGCCGCATTTCTTGTTTTCTCTGATATTCAAGTTCCCATGCACGATGAGAGAAAACATCAGGATCTTCCGCATTGAGATAATCCACCTCATTGGCTGCAATATCACGTCGGTGATAGTCATAATATTTTACCGAAAGTACCCTTTTGAGCTGTTCGATCAGCTTATCCCGAAAATCAGGACGTATCTGGATTCTGGTGTCCAGCAATTCTGTATACTGTTCAGGTTTCAGGACGAAATTTTTTCTTCCCGGAAAGCGGCAGCATCTTTTTCAAGCTGTTTTTTGAGCGAGATGTCCTGAGAATCCAGGATATCAAGATTGTTATTCATCTGGTCATATTTCTTGGATAGATTCGTCATATCTTTATCGGTAGAGCATTCTGCCTGGAAGATTAGCTGCTCTTTCCTTGATTTCAGTTCTTCAATTTCTTCGGTAACAGTGGTAAGCTGCTGATTCAATTTTATATGCTGGATGGGATTAAAAATACTGGCTTTCTCTTTTTTACATAGCCATTAGTGTCAGAAGATAATATTCTTCGTCCATAGCTTTATCCGGGATAAATTCTTTGTGTCCTTTGCCGATCCGGTAGTAAATGCCGTTATATTCCAGAATATTCCCGGTGAAGATTGGTTCTGTTTCATAGGCTTTGATTCCGGTTGGCGTGACGGTGTTTGCTGTTTTCATATTGCCATAGCCATGATCTACAGCGATGATTTTTGTGTTTCTGAGTTCTTGCATAAAAATACCTCCGTTTTCGTATTGATTGATTCAGCAGGTCGTACCGTTGTGGTACTGCTCTGCTGTGAGATAAGCATACGAAGATC
>ENA-OQOA01000779-OQOA01000779.1-human-gut-metagenome-genome-assembly--contig:-NODE-779-length-11965-cov-2.782565_pt1 | contig 11965 bp, 13 predicted proteins | sample MGYA00242633_ERZ504888 | MGnify/ENA primary metagenome ERZ504888 (study PRJEB26092, sample SAMD00036372) | human gut metagenome | host: Homo sapiens | study: EMG produced TPA metagenomics assembly of... | reverse complement strand
AAATTGGCCAGCACCTTCTCGCTCAAGCGGTCAAACGCCTGACGAGTACGGCCGGTTGATACTTGCATACAACGCACATGCGGATGGGTAAGCAATGCCGTACTCCCCAATGCTCCTAATGTATCACAAAAACAAAGATTATCTTCCTCCAACCATCGGGTAAACGAAGATTCGTCCCACGCAGGTGACAATCCTGTGTTAAATAGTATCTTTCTATTTCCAAGTGCCTTGAACTCCTCCTCATGCAACAAAACCGTATTCTTATTCAAGCAACAGCATACCACTTCACTCCATGTCAAAAGTTCATTCAAAGGCATAAAACGATAACCCTTCGCACCGGCTTCTTTTTTTCACTACGGGCATAATAAGCTATATCCGCACCAAAAAACTTCATTGCATCCGCTATCATACCACCAGATTTTCCTAAGCCTACAATACCCACTTTCAAGCCGGTAATCTCCCGGGGAATCCCTTCCACGGCTTCTGACCAAATCCATGAAGACAACGCACCAGTTCGCTGACTACATATTCTATTACCCCTTCGTCACCATAGTCACGAATACCCGTCACCGTAATACCGCGTTCATTTAGCATAACGGATATCCACATTCGCACTTTTCGGGAGAATATAGTTGAACAACACATACCGATATACCGGACATTCGGACATCTCTCTAAAATATACCGGTTTATTTTGTGATGTATAACTTAACAATACAGCATCCGCATCTCCGATCCGAGCAATAATCTCATTATCTCCCGCTGGAATATCAGAGTACATAACAACCTCATCTGCAAAAGAATATAACGTTTTTTTCTGCTGACAGAACCAAACTGACAGGTTCTATTGCTACAAGTTTCTGAAACATAGTATTTTTAATTTGATTGGTAAAGATAGTAAAAAATGCGGCAAAGAGACTTTTTTCATCCAAGATTGTTTATTTTTGCATCCAAAACGAAAAATTAAAAGAATAATGGGAGCAGGAAAATGGATTGGTGGTATTCTAGGATTCATGACTATGGGACCACTGGGAGCTTTGGCCGGATTTGCCTTAGGCTCATTGCTGGATGGAAACAACGGACTTTTTGGCAATACATACGAAAAAGGACAGGTGGAAGCTGGAAACTATGATGAAGGCCAGCGGAATAGTTTTTTTATTCTCCATGTTGGTTATGGCGTCTTACATCATCCGTGCAGACGGACGCATCATGCACAGCGAAATGGAATATGTACGCCAATTCTTAAGAATGAATTTCGGCGAAGAGGCAGTCATCCAAGGAGAACAGATTTTGCTGAATCTTTTTGAACAGCGCAAACAGATGGAGCGTCAAAATCCGATGGCATTTAAAAATACCATCCATGAATGTGGTGCACAGATTGCCGCGAACCTGCCTTACGAACAACGGTTGCAATTGTTGGACTTTCTGGTAAACATAGCCAAAAGTGACGGAAGCGTATGCTCTGAGGAAATAGCAGCATTAAAAGAAGTGGCACAATGCATGGAACTGTCACCCAAAGAAGTGGAATCCATGCTAAACCTTAGCGGAAACTCATTGGAAGAAGCTTACAAAGTACTTGAAATTGACCCGTCTGCCACCAATGAGGAAGTACGTACAGCCTATCGCCGCCTGGCATTAAAACATCACCCTGACCGTGTTGCTACATTGGGTGAAGATGTGAAAAAAGCGGCAGAAGAGAAGTTTCAACAAATTAATAACGCTAAAGAACGAATTTATAAAGCCAGAGGAATAAAGTAAAAAAGAATATTTCGTGAAAATAAGAAGGAGGTGTGTCCATCCCCTTAGGGATTTTTGACACACCTCCAACAAAAATTAAAACTCACTGGTAAAATGGAACTTAATATGCTTGAAGTCCATTTGTGCCATTTGAAGTACATAATTGCTATCAGCCAAGAATACATCCCTTCCTTCACGATCCTTGGCCATATACTGATATTACGTTTTTTGAAAGCTTCCAGCTCTTCCGGATCATCACTTTCCACCCAACATGCCTTGTATAGGCTGACAGGCTCCCATCGGCATTTTGCATTATATTCATTTTCCAGACGATACTGGATCACTTCAAACTGCAACTGCCCTACCGTACCGATAATCTTACGTCCATTAAACTGATTGATAAATAACTGTGCCACACCCTCATCCATCAACTGGTCAATACCTTTAGCCAATTGTTTCTGTTTCATAGGGTCAGCATTCTCAATGTATTTAAACATCTCGGGCGAAAAACTGGGAATTCCACGGAAATGAAGTTTCTCACCTTCAGTCAATGTATCACCGATCTTGAACGTTCCGTTATCCGGCAAACCAATGATATCTCCCGCCCAAGCCTCGTCTACTGTTGTTTTACGCTGTGCCATAAACTGAGTGGGAGAAGAGAAACGCATCGTCTTGTCAATGACGTACATGATAATAGGGAGTATTACGGGAAAATTTTCCGAACAAAATTTTACAAAAATGCAATACATGAACGATGATTAGGATCAATATTAGCTGTGATCTTAAAGACAAATCCGGTAATTTCGGTTCATCGGGTTCCACCTCACGTTCTTCTGTCTTGGTAGGACGGGGGCTCGGAGCAATTTCCACAAATGTATCCAGCAGTTCCTGTACACCGAAGTTATTCAATGCCGACCCGAAAAATACAGGAGCCATCTCGCCTTTCAGGTACTCCTCCACATTGAATTCAGGATAAACACCGTCAACCAGTTCCAGTTCTCCGCGCAATTTTTCAGCCAAAGGAGCACCGATCTGGTTGTCTAGTTCTTCCGTATTGATATCAACCTCCACTTTATCTGTTACCACCTGTTTGGAAGGTTGGAAAAGATTCAGTTTATGTTCATAAAGGTTATACACACCTTTGAAACGGGGACCGCTTTCAATAGGCCACGTCAGAGGACGTACATTGATAATAAGTTCCTCCTCCAGTTCGTCCAACAAATCAAACGGATCTTTCGCCTCACGGTCCATCTTGTTGACAAATATGATTACCGGAGTATTACGCATACGGCATACCTCCATCAACTTACGTGTCTGCGTTTCCACACCTTTCGCACCATCCACCACAATAATGACACTATCTACGGCTGTCAAAGTACGATAAGTATCCTCGGCAAAGTCCTGATGGCCCGGAGTATCCAAAATATTGATTTTATAATCATTGTAATCAAACTCCATCACAGAAGTGGTCACAGAAATACCACGCTGCTTTTCAATGTCCATCCAGTCGGATGTGGCGGTCTTCTTTATCTTATTGCTCTTTACGGCTCCGGCCACCTGTATCTGTCCGCCAAAAAGTAACAATTTTTCAGTTAGAGAGGTCTTACCGGCATCCGGATGTGCTATAATCGCAAACGTCCGTCTTCTTTCTATTTCACTATTCATATTTTATTATGCATTTAATTCTTTGATACATGCTTCCAGACTCTCTTCCCAATGAGGAATCTCAATGTTATAAGTAGTTTTAACCTTGGTCTTGTCCAATACGGAATAATGGGGACGGGGAGCCTTTGCCGGATATTCATTTGTATGCAAGGGACTAACCTTACAGGTCGTGATACCGGCAATACGATGGATAGCCTTGGCAAAATCATACCAGGAGCATACCCCTTCATCACTGAAATGATAAACTCCCGGAACCACTCCCTTATAAATGGCTGTAAAGATGACACGTGCCAAATCACGAGCATATGTCGGTGTACCAATCTGATCAAAGACTACACCCAAAGTTTCCTTTTCCTTTCCCAGACGGATCATCGTTTTTACAAAATTATTCCCAAAAGTAGAATAAAGCCATGCGGTACGGATAATCATTGTTTTTTGCAATACTCCAATGCATTCGTTTCACCGGCCAGTTTGGTCTTGCCGTAAACGGAATTGGGACAAGGAACATCTCCCTCATTATAAGGAAGATATTTCGTGCCATCGAACACATAATCCGTTGATATCTGAATAAACTCACCCCAGTTGGCTTCAGCCGCCTTCGCCAGATAGCTCACAGCGTTCTTGTTCAGCTTGGTACATAACTCTATATCATCCTCTGCCTTATCTACTGCCGTATAGGCCGCACAGTTCACTATGACATGAATATTATTCTCTTTCACGAAAGTCATCACCGCCTGCTCATCACAAATGTCCAATTCGGCTACATCCGTAAAAAAACAAGTATATTCCTTGTATTCAGCCGATAGCACACGCATTTCATTTCCTAATTGACCGTTGGCACCAGTCACCAATATATTCTTCATTTCTATTTCATTTATTAGAATTCCAATTCTCCTTTTTTATCCTCTATATAGTAGTTTGACAACATAGCCAGCAATGTCGAGATTGCTTCTTGTGCCTTTCTTGTTTCCTCACTGATTTCTTTCTTTTGCAATTTCAACAATAAGATACCATAAAGCGCCTCAAAACACGTTTCCAGCTCAGGCTCCTCTTTATCCGCACCTTTAGCGCGTAACTCCACAATATAGGGCAATACTTTATAATAAGCAGAATTATAATAAGGAAACTTAGGGGAACGCAATAACTGCAAATGAAGGTCGGTAAGCCAAGTTATAATGTTTTTATTAATCTGCAAATGGCCTTTTTCCATAATCCCTTCATGACGCATCATCTCAATCAAATCCATATACCATTGAGTGAGTTCCGCTTTCTGCTCTTCCGTTAACGGATAAGGAGCTATGATGGTGCTTTTTATCTTTTCTATATCACAGCCGTTGGCACGGATTAAATCCTCTATCTGCCACATATATATAAGATACTCGGCTATATTCTTTTCTTTCAACTGCTTGGAAACGAACATACTTTTTAAATTAAAATTAATAATTAAAAATCAAAAAACCAACGTATGATACATCAAGATATGTTTCTTTGTCAGTACATCGTTTTTCCTAAAATAGTATAAATGAAACCTGCGACTGAAATCAGCATCACTACAATACCAATCACACGGTTCAAAATCCAAATGCCGCGTAAATTAAAAACGGGTGCGTACTTTATTGACAAAATACGTAATTCCGAACCACCAGAGAAGCGCCCCCAATACAATAGCCAAATACCCCACCAGTTGAAAGCCTATGGGACTGCCCGGCATCACAAAAGAAAAACGGGCAAACAAACCTATAAACAGGAATATAATGAGGGGATTGGAGAGAGTCACAAAAAAGCAGTAACAAAATTATGAAGATAACTGCCCCGGGGTAGAGGATACAGGACGGATAGACTGGACAGGATTACTACGAAAAGTATAAATACCGAAAAAGAACAGCATGATACTGCCGATAATTTGTAACAATACTTGGTCTTTGCCAAGAAATCATCCATAAAAACTCATGCCATAACCTGTAATCAAGGCATAGCCTATATCACTAAGGGCAGCTCCCAGACCAGTAACAAATCCATACCATCGTCCCTTGTTCAGTGTGCGCTGTATACAAAGTACCCCCAACAGGACCTAGCGGCGCAGAAACCACTACGCCGACGATAAGCCCTTTCACCAATAAATCGAGTATGGTTACTTGTTCTATCCAATTCATGCTGCAAAGATGCTACTTTTTTACGAAAGTACCTATATTTACACTCAAAATTCTTTCATACCCCGTCTCTTTTATATAACTTTGCACCTTATTAATAGACCCTTGATATTAGAACTAGTTTTCAATTAACAAAACAACTATAAAAGTGCTATGATTCTATTTTTCAGAACACCCACTAAAAGTGTAATAGCAACAGAAGTCAGCCAGGAACTGCCTTCTGAGGATATTCAGAAATTAAGCTGGCTTTATGGTGAAGCCACTGTAGAGAACGAAGAGAACCTGAAAGGTTGCTTCATCGGACCGCGTCGGGAAATGATCACTCCCTGGAGTACAAATGCTGTAGAAATCACTCAGAACATGGGTCTTACAGGTGTTTTACGCATTGAGGAATATTTCCCTGTAAAAGACGAAAACGCCGAGTACGATCCTATGCTGCAACGTATGTATAAGGGATTGAACCAGGAGATTTTCACAGTCAACATCAAACCCCAGCCGATTGTTCACATCGAGAACCTCGAAGAATACAATGAAAAAGAAGGTCTGGCACTTTCTCGTGAGGAGATGGACTATTTGCTGAAGGTTGAAAAAGATTTGGGACGTAAATTAACCGATTCCGAAGTATTCGGCTTCGCGCAAATCAATTCCGAGCATTGCCGCCATAAGATATTCGGCGGAACATTCATTATTGATGGTCAGGAAATGGAGTCTTCCTTGTTCCAGATGATCAAGAAAACTACTGCTGAAAATCCCAACAAGATTATTTCTGCTTATAAAGATAATGTAGCATTTGCCGAAGGACCGATAGTAGAGCAATTCTCTCCGGCCGATCATTCCACTTCCGATTATTTCATTATCAAAGATATCAAGACTGTTATCTCACTGAAAGCCGAGACACATAACTTCCCGACAACCGTAGAACCATTCAACGGTGCATCCACCGGTACTGGTGGTGAGATCCGTGACCGCATGGGCGGTGGTAAAGGCTCATGGCCCATTGCTGGTACTGCCGTTTATATGACTTCTTACCCCCGTACTGATGAGGGACGCGAGTGGGAAGATATCCTTCCTGTCCGCCAATGGTTATACCAGACTCCGGAACAGATCTTAATCAAGGCTTCCAACGGTGCTTCCGATTTCGGTAACAAATTCGGTCAACCGCTGATTTGTGGTTCTGTACTAACATTCGAGCACCAGGAAAATGGCGAGAAGTATGCATACGACAAAGTGATTATGCTGGCAGGAGGGGTAGGTTACGGTACTCAGCGCGACTGTCTGAAAGGACATCCCGAAAAAGGAAACAAAGTCGTTGTAATGGGTGGTGATAACTATCGCATCGGCTTGGGTGGAGGTTCAGTTTCTTCTGTTGAAACAGGCCGGTACTCATCGGGAATCGAACTAAACGCTGTCCAGCGTGCCAATGCGGAAATGCAAAAACGTGCCTATAATGTAGTCCGCGCATTGTGTGAAGAAGATAACAACCCGATTGTTTCCATTCACGACCACGGTTCGGCCGGCCACGTGAATTGTTTATCCGAATTGGTAGAAGAAAACGGTGGATTAATTCATATGGACAAATTACCTATCGGTGACCAGACTTTGTCTGCCAAAGAAATTATCGCCAACGAATCTCAGGAACGTATGGGATTGCTGATTGACGAATCGGCTATTGAACATGTACAAAAAATTGCTGATCGCGAACGTGCGCCGATGTATACCGTAGGTGAAACAACCGGAGACGCCCGCTTTGCTTTCGAACAGGCCGATGGGGTACGTCCGTTCGATCTGGCAGTAGATCAAATGTTCGGTTCTTCTCCGAAGACCTACATGGTTGACAAGACTGTAGAACGCCATTATGAAAATGTTTCATACGAAACTTCCAAATTAAATGAATATATCCGCCGCGTACTTCAGCTGGAAGCTGTTGCTTGCAAAGATTGGTTAACCAATAAAGTAGACCGTTCCGTAACCGGTAAAATCGCCCGCCAGCAATGTCAAGGTGAAATCCAGCTGCCTCTGAGCGATTGTGGTGTAGTAGCCCTCGACTATCGTGGCGAAAAAGGTATAGCAACTTCTCTAGGCCATGCTCCCCAAGCCGCCTTAGCCAATCCGGCCGCAGGCTCTGTTTTGTCGGTAGCCGAAGCACTGACTAATATCGTATGGGCCCCGATGGCAGAAGGATTGGACAGCGTTTCCTTATCTGCCAACTGGATGTGGCCATGTCGCGCACAGGAAGGTGAAGACGCCCGCCTGTACACTGCCGTAAAAGCCCTTTCCGATTTCTGCTGCTCATTGCAAATCAATGTACCGACCGGAAAAGATTCTTTATCTATGACCCAGAAATATCCTAACGGTGAGAAGATCATTAGTCCGGGAACTGTCATCGTTTCAGCCGGTGGCGAAGTCTCGGATGTGAAGAAAGTGGTTTCTCCTGTATTGGTAAATGATGAAAAGAGCACTATCTACCATATTGATTTCAGTTTTGACAAGTTACGTCTGGGAGGTTCTGCTTTTGCACAATCATTGAATAAAATAGGTGACGATGTACCGACTGTACAAAATCCTGAATATTTTCGTGACGCATTCCTGGCAGTACAAGAATTAGTAAATAAAGGTCTGATTATGGCCGGTCACGATATTTCTGCCGGTGGTCTTATTACCACACTGCTTGAAATGTGCTTCTCGAATATGGAAGGTGGTATGGAAATCAGCCTGAACAAGATTAAGGAGGATGACATCATCAAGATATTGTTCGCCGAAAATCCGGGTATTGTTATCCAGGTAAAAAATAAGCACAAAGAAGAAGTAAAAAAGATCTTGGAAGACGCAAGCATAGGCTACGTAAAATTAGGTAAACCGACTGAAGAACGGCATATCCTGGTAGAAAAGGGAGATGCAACTTACCAGTTCGGCATAGACTATCTGCGCGATGTATGGTATTCTACCTCTTACTTGCTAGACTGCAAGCAGAGCATGAACGGCTGTGCCAAAAAACGTTTCGAGAACTACAAGAAACAACCTTTGGAATTTGTATTCGACAAATCATTCACCGGCAAACTTTCACAATTCGGCCTTAACCCCGACCGTCGTACTCCGACAGGTATCAAAGCGGCTATTATCCGTGAAAAAGGACCAATGGCGAACGCGAAATGGCCTATATGCTCTATTTGGCAGGATTTGATGTGAAAGATGTAACAATGACTGATTTGGTTAGCGGACGTGAAACATTGGAGGACATCAATTTCATCGTATTTTGCGGTGGGTTCTCTAATTCGGACGTTTTAGGCTCTGCTAAAGGATGGGCCGGAGCTTTCTTGTTCAATCCCAAAGCCAAAGCTGCATTGGATAACTTCTATGCACGCAAAGATACATTGTCATTGGGCGTATGTAACGGCTGCCAGCTGATGATAGAATTAAACCTGATTAACCCCGACTTCACCCAAAAAGCGAAAATGCTGCACAATGATTCACATAAATTCGAATCCAAGTTTGTAGGTGTTACCGTTCCTATGAATAGAAGCGTCATGTTCGGTTCGTTAAGCGGAAGTAAGCTTGGTATCTGGGTAGCCCATGGAGAAGGTAAATTCTCATTGCCAGATGATGAAGATCAATACAATGTTGTATTGAAATACTCATACGATGAGTATCCTGGCAATCCAAACGGTTCGGATTACAGCGTAGCCGGTCTGGCCAGTCCTGACGGCCGCCATTTGGCCATGATGCCTCATTTGGAACGCTCTTGTTTCCCATGGCAAAATGCTTATTATCCGGCTGATAGAATAAAGAACGATCAGATTACTCCATGGATGGAAGCATTTGTCAATGCTAGAAAATGGGTTGAAATGAACAAAAATAAAACGATTTGTTATATTTACTAAAAAAGCGGTGAGTCGGACTGATTACCGCTTTTTTTGTATATAACAGATTTTGATATGTTAAGGGAAATTACGAACTTTGTAAGGATTTTGCCTCCTAATAATATGAGAAGAATTCTTTTACTTATATGCCTTTTTGTTATTTTGGTAACACCTGCCGTTGCTCAACTATACCAGTATCTGGATACTCAGAATGGTTTGAGCAGCCGTAGAGTTCTATCTATACGAAAAGATAAAAAAGGCTATATGTGGTTTCTCACTCACGAAGGAATAGACAGGTATAACGGAAAACAATACACACACTATAGCTTAACAGCCAATGGAAAACTACTGAACTTTTTTCCCAACTTGAACACTTTGCAGATAGATACGGCAGGAGTGGTTTGGGAGATAGGAAAAACCGGTCATCTATTCAAATACAATTCTCTACAAGACAAATTTGAACTAGTTTGCGATTTTGCCAGTAAGGACAAAAGCAACAGCGGGCTGCCACTCACCGCTTCATTTCTTGACTCCAAAGACAATAATATATTGCTTTGCACCAAAAACAAACAATATCTTTTCGACATAGATACCCATGAACTTATTCAACTGGAAAGTCCTATCAAGGAAGAAATCACATATATTGCGAAATCTACGAACAATCAATATTTTCTAGCCTCCAGCCACAAGATTTACTGTGCAAGACTGAATCATGGGCGATTAGAAGTAATCAAACATCCGGAACTGGATAATTTCCATATAGTAAACTACATCTATTTTCATCCGGAAACCCAAATGTTAGTAATAGGTACCTTATTGGATGGTATTTATCTATACAATATCCATAGCCGCCAACTGATTGATGTACACAACGGACTACAAGACATTAATGTCAACTCTATCATAGCAAGTAAAGAAAATGAAAACGAGGTGTTAATAGCAACTAACGGCGCAGGCGTATATAAATTAAACTTGGGCACTTACGAATTGACAAATTTTCTAAAATGCCGACCACAAACCATTCCAACAAAATGAACGGTAATATCATTAATGATATCTATATTGATGATGATCAAAAATTATGGATGGCAGTCTATCCTATAGGCATCACTGTATATTCCGAGAAATATCCCGGATATCAATGGATACAGCACTCTTATGACAACCCTAACTCACTGATAGATAATCAAGTGAATTATATATTGGAAGATTCTGAAGGAGACATTTGGTATGCAACCAATAATGGCGTATGTTGCTACAGTCCTTCTACCAAACAATGGACGAATTTATTATCAACTTATCAGCATGACACGCCTAATCAGAATCATGTATTTATCTCTATATGTGAATCCCGACCGGGAGTTATTTTAGTAGGTGGATATATGTCGGGAATGTACAAAATAGATAAGAAAAACATGACCACACAATATTTTATTCCCCAAACATTGAATGATGACACCGTAAAACCGGATAAATATATTCGTTGTATTTATAAGGATTGGGATAATCTGATTTGGGCCGGAGGATATTACAACTTGAAAAGTTACGATCTGGATACAAAGGAAATGCATTGTTACAATATGGACTTCCCTATCACCTATATCACCAATAAGGACGCCCATAATTTATGGATAGGAACTATCAATGGATTGTATCAGTTCAATAAGGTCAATCAAGAGCTCAAAGCGGTGAATCTAGACTCCGAGCTAGGCTGTATAAATACTATTTATCAAAGTAAAAAGAACATCACTTTTATTGGTACACATGGTTCCGGTATGTGGATTTACAATAATTATACAGAAAAAGTAACTAATTACCATATCAATAATTCAGCTCTGATATCTAATAATATTCATTGCATACTGCCTGCTCTGGAAGACGATTTAATCATTAGTACAGAAAAAGGGTTGACCCGTTTCAAAACAAAAGAAAAAATATTCTCTAACTGGACAAAAGAACAAGGCTTGATGTCTACCAGCTTTAACCAAGCTGCCGGAGTACATACACGCGATAAAAAATTTATCTTCGGATGTGGAGACGGAGCCATTGAACTGGCAGATACTGTCACGCTGCCTCATCAATTTAAATCCAAAATGGTATTTGACAATTTCCGACTGCTCTACCAGAAAGTAATGCCTGGTGAAAAAGGTTCCCCCTTAAAAGAAGAAATTGATGATACCCGGCACATCATACTGAATTACGACCAGAATATTTTTTCACTGGATGTGTCTTCCATTAATTATGATAATCCCCTCCAACATAGTCTATTCTTGGAAAACTGGAAGGATTTTATGATGAATGGACTTCACTCACGAATGATAACCGCATACGTTACACTAACATCAGTCCCGGTAAATATAAATTAAGAGTGAGAGCCATCCTGATGGATGACCACCATTTGTTAGAAGAACGTTCACTTTTCATTACCATAACCCCACCTTGGTGGGCTACTTTTTGGGCAGGAATTCTTTATCTGATCATTTTTATACTGGTCGGAGTAATTGTTTTGCGTTATTTGTGGCTTAGGAAAGACAGAAACAATTCAAAAGAAAAAAT
>ENA-OQOA01000778-OQOA01000778.1-human-gut-metagenome-genome-assembly--contig:-NODE-778-length-11966-cov-3.812991_pt1 | contig 11966 bp, 15 predicted proteins | sample MGYA00242633_ERZ504888 | MGnify/ENA primary metagenome ERZ504888 (study PRJEB26092, sample SAMD00036372) | human gut metagenome | host: Homo sapiens | study: EMG produced TPA metagenomics assembly of... | reverse complement strand
ACATTTTGAACAAATCGCTGATCCGCCCAATTTCCTACGAGAACTCGCTCTGAAGTTTGTTTCAGACAAAAGTCTTTGAAGCTCAGACACTCGTCCAATTGGGCTGCGAATTTGTTCAAAATATGGCAAAATTCCAATGCTGCGCTTTCGGTTGCTTATTTATTTTTTATCATATACCAGAAGTCTAGAGTGTGGACAATTACAAGATTGATAATTTAAGTAGTTGTGTATGTTGAACGTTATTTGTTTTCAATTTTTGTAGTGATAGACAGAAAGTTATAATATTCCACCAATAATTTCTGTCATTCAAATCAACGCTTTAAAGTTGCATATCGTCAGAAATTTTGTTATAATTATTAATTATTGCGAAAAGGAAAGGAAATTATTTACTATGAAGAAAGAGAATAACAAAAAAAGTGCAAGCGCTTTGATCGGTGCGGCATTTCTTATGGCAACTTCGGCAATTGGACCTGGATTTTTGACACAAACTGGTAAATTTACAGATAGTCTGCATGGAAGCTTTGGATTTGTAATTTTAATCTCCGTGATCTTAGCAGCAATCGTGCAGTTAAATGTATGGAGAGTTCTGTGCGTATCTGGAATGCGTGGACAGGATGTGGCGAATAAGGTACTTCCTGGACTTGGATATGTGATCGCATTTTTAGTTGTAGCAGGTGGTCTTGTATTTAATATCGGTAACGTTGGTGGAGGTGCTTTAGGTTTTAATACACTTCTTGGAATTCCTACTACTGTTGGATATTTTATTGCGGGAGCAATTGCGATCATCGTATTTTTATCAAAGAATGCATTAAATGCTATGGATAACCTTACAAAGATCCTTGGTGGAATCATGATCCTTGTCATCTTTATTGTGATCCTGATCGTACAGCCGCCAGTTGGTATGGCAGCAAAAGAACAATCATGCCAACAGCATCTATGGGAGATATTTTCCCAGCGATCCTTACATTACTTGGAGGAACAGTCGGTGGATATATTACATTTGCAGGTGCACATCGTCTGATCGATTCAGGAATCACTGGAAAAGAGAACTTAAAAGAGATCAATAAGAGTTCTGTTATGGGAATGGGAATTGCAACGATCGTACGTATCTTCTTATTCCTTGCAGTTTTAGGAGTGGTTGTAGCAACAGCAACTTCACCAGCTCATACATTAGATGCAGCGAACCCAACAGCGGATGCATTTTTACAGGGAGCAGGACAGATCGGTTATAGATTCTTTGGACTTGTGATCTTATGCGCAGCGGTCACATCCATCGTTGGATGTGCTTATACATCTGTGTCTTTCCTTAAGACATTCAGCAAAACGATTGAGAAGAATGAGAAATGGTTTATTGTAGGATTTATCGCGATCAGTACTGTATGTATGGCACTTGCTGGACAGCCAGCGGTATTATTAGTACTTGCAGGAGCATTAAATGGATTGATCTTACCGATCACATTAGGAGTTTGCCTGATCGCATCTCAGAAGAAATCTGTTATGGGAGAAGATTATCATCATCCAGTATTATTACTGGTTCTTGGAATCGTGGTAGTTGTTGTTTCAGGATATCTTGGAATTACATCATTAAGCAGCTTAAGTGCATTATTTGCATAAGCAAAATTGTCTGGATAAACAGATAAGTTTAAAACATAGAAGCACAGACTGACCGAAAGGAGTTATGTGAAAAAACATGGAAGAAGTAAAGATTAGTACTGCGGGAGATTCTGCCTTACTCATTGAATTTGGACAGGAAATTTCCACAGAGATCAATGCAAGGATCACAGCCTTTGTACATCTTTTAAAAGCGCAGCGTATCGAAGGTGTGCAGGATATGATCCCGGCATTTACCAGTCTCTTGATCAATTATGACCCGAGGGTGGTAAATTACAAAACATTAACAAAACGTCTACAGAAGTTACTAAAACTGGATGTTAATGAAGAGACATCGACATCCAGAGTTTTTGAAATCCCAGTATGTTATGGAGGAGAATACGGACCAGATATTGAAAATATCGCAAAAAATGCTGGTTTAACGGAAGAAGAGGTCATAAAGATTCATTCTTCCAAAGACTACTTGATCTACATGCTTGGATTTTTGCCAGGATTTTCATATCTTGGAGGACTTGATGAAAGAATTCATACACCAAGACTGGCGAACCCAAGAATCAGAATTCCGGCAGGAAGTGTTGGGATCGGTGGCTCTCAGACAGGAATTTATCCGCTTGATTCACCAGGAGGATGGCAGTTACTTGGTCTGACACCAGTAAAAACCTATGATCCAGAACGAGAGAATCCAATTCTTTTGAAGCTGGAGATTATATCCGTTTTGTACCTGTTTCAGAAGAAGAGTATTTAAAGATCAAAGAACAGGTTGAAAATGGAACATATGAATGTATCATTCATACAAAGGAGGTGTAGATTATGGGAATTCGTGTATTAAAAGGCGGAATGATGACAACGGTGCAGGATCTTGGAAGAACAGGATACCAGAGTCAGGGATTTAGTGTATCCGGAGTTATGGATGTTCGTTCTTTTAAGATTGCAAATCTCCTGCTGGATAACCCGGAAAATGAAGCAGTTCTTGAATTTACCTTAATAGGACCAACACTTGAATTTACATCCGAGACGATCATTTCAATCACAGGTGGAGATTTCCGCCCGCAGATCAATGGAAAACCTGCCAAGATGTATACAGCAATTTATATGCATCGTGGAGATATTTTGACATTTGGCGGAGCAAGAACTGGAACAAGAGGATATATTGCATTTTCAAGTTATCTTGATGTGCCAGTAGTCATGGGAAGCCGTTCTACGAATATCAAATGTCAGATCGGTGGATATAAAGGCCGGAAACTAGAAGATGAAGATTATATTGCATTCAGGGCAAAGCGAAGATATCTGCCATATTATTTATCAAGGAGTCTGGATCTTGATGAATTTGATCAGGAAAAGATAACATTAAGAGTTGTCATGGGACCTCAGGAAAAGATGTTTACGAAAGAGGGCCGAGAAACATTTTTAAATTCAGAATATACAGTAACAAGTGAATTTGACCGCATGGGATGCCGATTAGAAGGACCATTTATCGCATATAAGACGACTTCAGACATCATATCTGACGGAATCGCCTTTGGATCTGTTCAGGTACCAAGTCATGGAAAACCGATCATCTTATTAGCAGACCGCCAGACAACGGGTGGATATGCGAAGATCGCGACAGTTGTTTCTGTAGATATTCCGAAACTTGTTCAAAGAAAACAGAACAAAAGTAAGATTTCAGGCAGTATCCGTAGAAGAAGCCCAGAAGCTGTTAGCAGATGAGATGAAAGAGCTGAATGACTTCAGAAGCCAGATTTATACACCTTGTAAAGAAGTATTAGATTGCAGACTCGTTGCAAAACGAATCAGCACACTATTTAAATAGAAAAGGAGAATGAAACGGTGAATTTAGATAAAATTGAGAAATTAGTAAAGATCATCGAGAATTCCTCTATGCTTGATTTCAGCATTCAGGAAGGCGATGTAAAGATCAAAATGAGCAGAAGAGGAAGTGTTGGAGCGCCTGCTGCACCGATGTCAGTTTCCACACAGGGTGTTGATACAGTAGAAAGTATTGATTCCGAAGATGAATCATACATCACATCTCCGATCGTAGGTACCTTTTATTCGGCTCCATCCCCAGATGCCAAGGCATTTGTGAAGGTTGGAGACAGAGTCAAGGCAGGACAGACTGTATGTATCCTTGAGGCGATGAAATTAATGAATGAGATCGAAAGTGATTATGACTGTGAGATTGAAGCTGTCTTAGCAAGCAACGAACAGAAAGTTGAATATGGACAGCCATTATTTAAAGTAAAAAACTTGAAGACTAAAGGAGGCATTGTATGTTTCGAAGTATATTGATCGCGAACCGTGGTGAGATCGCAGTGCGCATTATTCGTGCTTGTCGTAATATGGGGATCAAGAGTATAGCGGTTTATTCAAAAGAAGATAAAGACAGTCTTCATGTACAATTAGCAGATCGAAGAGTATGTATCGGAGAAGGACCTGCAAAAAACAGCTACTTAAACATGGAACGTATCATTTCTGCAGCAAAGAATACGGACGCAGATGCGATCCATCCAGGGTTTGGTTTCTTATCTGAGAATGCTGATTTCGTTCGCTTATGTAAAGAAAATGGTATTGCATTTATCGGACCGAGTGCAGAAGTCATTGACAGCATGGGAAATAAATCAAACGCAAGAAAAACAATGATGGAAGCAGGAGTTCCAGTTGTTCCAGGAACCAAAGAACCTGTCTATGATGCAGCTACAGGGGAGAAATTAGCAGATGAGATCGGTTATCCAGTTATGATAAAAGCATCTTCAGGTGGTGGTGGAAAAGGAATGCGAGTTTCCAGATCCAAAGAAGATTTTGAATTCAATTTCAATACTGCTCAGAGAGAATCTGCCAATGCATTTGGTGATGATACGATGTACATTGAGAAATTCATCGAGAATCCAAGACATGTGGAGATTCAGATCATGGCAGATGGACATGGGAATGTCGTAGCCTTGGGAGAACGTGATTGTTCTGTTCAGAGAAACCACCAGAAACTGATCGAAGAATCACCATCCCCAGCAATCACGGAAAAGATCAGAAAATCTATGAATCACGATGCGATCCTTGCAGCGAAAGCAGTAGGGTATACCAATGCTGGAACCATAGAATTTATCCTTGATCCAAAAGGAACCTATTATTTCATGGAAATGAACACACGTATTCAGGTAGAACATGGGGTCACAGAGATGGTTACGGGAACAGATCTGATCATTGAACAGATCCGAGTGGCTATGGGAATGGAATTAAGTTTTACACAGGAAGATGTGGAGATCAACGGACATGCGATCGAATGTCGTATCAATGCAGAGATTCCAGAGAAAAACTTTATGCCAAGTCCAGGTGTGATCAAACATTTGCATTTGCCAGCTGGAAATGGAGTTCGTGTAGATACCGCAATTTATACAGGGTACTGTATTCCATCCGAATACGATTCTATGATCGCGAAAGTTATCGTACACGCACCAGACCGTGATGCAGCATTACAGAAAATGAGATCAGCTCTTGATGAGATGGTGATATTAGGAATCAATACAAACCTTGATTTCCAGTATCAGCTGATGAATAATCGTGAATTCTGTGAAGGAAAAGCGGATACAGGATTTATCGAGAGACTCTTGAAATTAGATTAAATTCGATAAAACGGAAGAAATGGAGGTATAAATTAAATGTACCAGATAGATTTAAATAGTGACCTTGGAGAAAGTTTTGGACGTTACACGATCGGGAATGATGATAAGATCATTCCATTGATCACATCAGCGAATGTTGCATGTGGTTATCATGCATCCGATCCAGTGGTTATGATGGAGACGATCCAGAGAGCAAAAGAAGCCGGGATCGCAGTTGGGGCCCATCCGGGACTTCCAGATCTGATGGGATTTGGACGAAGAAGCATGGCGATTTCCAACGAAGAAGCGAAAGCATATACACTATACCAGATCAGTGCGATAGGTGGAATGTGTAAAGCGGCCGGAGTGAAATTACAGCATGTAAAACCACATGGAGCATTATATAATATGGCGGCTAAGGATTATGATCTGTCTAAAGCAATCTGTGAAGCAATTTATGAATATGATAAAGACCTGATCGTTATGGGATTATCTGGAAGCGAGATGATCAAAGCAGCAAAAGACTGTGGTTTAAAGTCAGCCAGTGAAGTATTTGCAGACAGAGCTTATGAAGAAGATGGAACACTGGTGAATCGAAGAAAACCAGGAGCTATGATTGAAGATGAAGATGAAGCGATCAACCGAGTTATTCGTATGATAAACGAGGAAAAGTGACTTCGATCACTGGAAAAGATATTGATATTAAGGCAGACTCAGTATGCGTTCACGGAGATGGAGAGAAAGCATTATTATTTGTGGAGAAGATCCGTAAGACATTCGTTGAGAATGAGATAGAAATCTGTCATTTATAATGGAGATATTTTTAAGATAATGAAGAAATGGTAGATGGATCTAGAGAAGAATTCATCTACCATTTTTTCATTTCATAGCAATTTGTGACTCTATTGATGCCATGTCATTGAACTGTTGTTATCGAAAAGCAGTACTTGAACATTGGGATTATGTTGTTGGAAATGAGAAAGAGAAGTATAAGAAAGAAGGAGACAAATGCAAGATAAAGTAAGAGATTTAAGAAGTGCATTAAAACGCTTGAAACAAATGGAAGGGCAGTACATAGAAACTGATGTAGAAGTTGATCCAATGGCAGAACTTGCGGGAGTTTACCGCTATGTAGGTGCAGGTGGAACTGTAAAGCGCCCGACAAAAGAAGGTCCAGCGATGGTATTTAATAATGTCAAAGGACATAAAGATGCCAGAGTAGCCATCGGTGTATTAGCAAGCAGAAAGCGTGTGGCAGCGCTCTTGGACTGTAAACCAGAAGAATTAGGAAAGAAACTTTATCATAGCGTAGATAATCCGATCGCACCAGTGGAATATCAGGGAGATGCACCATGTCAGCAGGTCGTTCATAAAGTGGAAGATCCAGACTTTAATTTGTATGATCTGGTACCAGCACCAACCAACACACCAGATGATGCAGGCCCATATATTACATTGGGTATGTGCTATGCAACGCACCCAGACACAGGAGTTCATGATGTAACCATCCACAGATTATGCATTCAGGGAAAAGATGAACTTTCTATTTTCTTCACTCCTGGAGCAAGACACATCGGAGCAATGGCAGAACGTGCAGAAGAATTAGGACAGAAACTTCCAATTTCAATCAGTATCGGAGTGGATCCGGCGATCGAGATCGGTTCTTGTTTCGAGGCACCAACAACACCTCTGGGATACGATGAATTATCTGTAGCAGGTGCATTGAGAAATGAACCAGTAGAGCTTTGTAAATGCTTAACAGTTAACGAAATGGCAATTGCAAATGCCGAATATGTCATCGAAGGGGAAGTGATTCCAAATGTCCGAGTACAGGAAGACCAGAACAGCCACACAGGCTATGCAATGCCAGAATTTCCAGGATACACAGGACCTGCAAGTTCACAGTGCTGGCTGATCAAAGTCAAAGCGGTAACACACAGAGAAAATCCGATCATGCAGACATGCATCGGGCCAAGTGAAGAACATGTATCTATGGCTGGAATCCCAACAGAAGCAAGTATTTATGGAATGGTAGAAAAAGCGATGCCGGGACGTCTTCAGAATGTATACTGCGGCTCCGCAGGCGGTGGAAAATACATGGCAATCTTACAGTTTAAGAAACGAGAAGCCAGCGATGAAGGAAGACAAAGACAGGCAGCACTTCTTGCATTTTCAGCATTCAGTGAACTGAAGCATGTATTTTTGGTAGACGAAGACGTCGACTGTTTCGATATGAATGATGTATTATGGGCAATGAATACAAGATTCCAGGGAGATGCAGATATCATCACGATTCCAGGGGTAAGATGTCATCCACTGGATCCATCCAACGATCCAACATGTTCTTCAAGTATCAGAGATCATGGGATTGCATGCAAGACAATCTTTGACTGTACTGTTCCATATGATCAGAAAGAGCGATTCAAGAGAGCAAGATTTATGGAAGTTGATCCGGAACACTGGTTATCATAAAATACAGAATATAAATAGGAAAAGGAAATTTATTTGAATGAAGAAACGACTGATCATAGGAGCAACAGGGGCAAGTGGAATTCCAATCTTGATCCAGTGTCTAAAATTGGTGCAAGAGCAGAAGGATTTTGAATCTTATTTGGTTATGACAGATAGTGCCAAACTGACCTTGGAACATGAAACAAAAATGAAGGTGGAAGAGGTTAGAAAAACTTAGCTGATCATGTTCTGGATTCAAGAGAGATCGGTGCAGGACCAGCCAGTGGATCATTTCAGACGGAAGGGATGCTCATTGTCCCATGTAGTATGAAGACAATTGCAGGAATTCACAGTGGATATGCAGACAATCTGATACTTCGTGCAGCGGATGTAACGATCAAAGAGCAACGGCCATTGGTGCTTGCAGCAAGAGAGACACCACTGAGTGCGATTCATCTTAGAAATCTTCAGGAATTGGCAATGATTCCGAATGTGCGGATCATTCCACCAATGATGACTTTTTATCATATGCCAGAGAGCATAGAAGAAATGATGTATCATATTGCAGCAAAACTATTAGAACCATTTGGGATAGAAGCAAAAGAATATCGAAGATGGAGCGGATTGTAGAAAGAGAGGTTTCTATGAAAATATTATCATTTGGATCATTAAATATTGACTATGTATATAAAGTTTCTCATTTTGTGAAAAAAAGGAGAAACATTGTCTGCAGAAGAGTTGAACGTATATACAGGCGGAAAAGGATTAAACCAGTCCATTGCACTTTCACGTGCAGGAATGGAAACATATCATGCAGGAGCGATTGGCATGGATGGACTATTTTGTTAGATCAATTAAAAGAAGCAGGAGTAAATACAGATCTTGTTAAGATCCTTGAAGACGTAAGAACAGGAAATGCAATCATACAAAATGATGAAGAGGGCGATAACTGTATTATTCTATTTGGAGGAGCTAATCAGGCAATCAGTAAGGAACAAGTAGATGAAGTCTTTGAAAATTTTAAAACGAAGATTATTTATTGATCCAAAATGAGATCAATGAACTTCCATATATTGTAAAGAAAGCAAAAGAAATTGGAATGAAGATCATTTTAAATCCATCTCCAATGAATGAGAAGATAAAAGAACTTCCACTAGATCAGATCAACTATTTTCTTTTAAATGAAATAGAAGCAATGCAGATTCTTGATATGGAAGAACCAAAAGAAATTGATGGGAAATATATTAGTGGTCTGTTACATCAGAAATTCCCAGAAGCAACCATCGTATTAACTTTAGGAAGTGAAGGATCTGTATGTATATCTGGTGATGAATATGTGGAACAGTCAATTTATAAGGTAAAGACAGTCGATACAACGGCAGCAGGAGATACCTATACCGGATATTTTATTGCAGGTATCTTAAATGGAAAAACGATTAAAGAAGCAATGAATACCGCATCCAAAGCATCAGCAATTGCAGTAAGCAGACAAGGGGCAGCACCATCCATTCCTTGTCTGGAAGAAGTAGAAGAATATAAAAATTAGAAGAAATGAAGGCAGATTTTCTAAGGTATCATATAGAAGATCTGCTTTCATTTTTGTTTGAAAATAAATAAACGAAAAATTAAAATATTAGCACTCACCACTTGACAGTGCTAATAATGAGTGTTATATTACGAATAGAACAAAAGATAAATGGATATCTTAATATAGATAAATACCCATTCGTAAAGGAGGAAAGAGTATGAACATCAACAAATTTACACAGAAGTCCATTGAGGCAGTCAATCAGTGTGAGAAGATCGCCTACGATCATGGACATCAAGAGATAGATCAGGAACACTTCTTATATAGCTTGCTTACGATCGATGACAGTCTGATCGCAAGCCTGCTTGAGAAGATGGGAATTAACAAAGAAACATTTTTAAGCCAGGTACAGGAGTTATTGAATAAGAAACCGAAAGTATCCGGTGGTCAGGTATATATGAGTAATGACTTGAATCAGGTACTTCTTCATGGAGAAGACGAGATGAAAGCCATGAAAGATGAATATGTATCTGTAGAACACCTATTCCTTGCAATGATCAAGCATCCAAATAAAGCAGTCAAAGAATTATTCCGTGCCTACGGAATTACAAGAGATCGTTTCTTACAGGTGTTATCACAGATCCGTGGTGGACAGAAAGTCACAAGTGACAATCCAGAAGAGACATACGACAGTCTTGAAAAATACGGATATGACCTTGTAAAGAGAGCCAGAGAACAGAAACTAGATCCAGTCATCGGACGTGACAGTGAGATCCGTAACGTTGTTCGTATCTTATCAAGAAAGACAAAGAATAACCCAGTATTGATCGGTGAACCGGGTGTAGGTAAGACAGCCGTTGTTGAAGGATTAGCACAGCGAATCGTTCGTGGTGATGTGCCAGACCAGTTAAAAGATAAGACAATTTTTCACTGGATATGGGATCACTGGTAGCAGGTGCCAAATACCGTGGTGAATTTGAAGAGCGTTTAAAAGCGGTTCTGGAAGAAGTTAAGAAAGTGATGGACAGATTATCTTATTTATCGACGAACTTCATACGATCGTCGGTGCAGGTAAGACAGACGGAGCCATGGATGCGGGAAATATGTTAAAACCAATGCTTGCCAGAGGTGAATTACACTGCATCGGTGCAACAACCTTAGATGAATATCGCCAGTATATCGAGAAAGACCAGGCATTGGAACGTCGTTTCCAGCCAGTTATGGTCGATCAGCCAACCGTAGAAGATACAATTTCTATCTTAAGAGGTATCAAAGATAGATATGAAGTATATCACGGTGTTAAGATCACAGATAGTTCCCTGGTAGCTGCAGCAACTTTATCAAACCGTTATATCACAGATCGTTTCTTGCCAGATAAAGCCATCGACTTAGTTGATGAAGCATGTGCTATGATCAAGACAGAGATGAATTCCCTGCCAGCAGAACTGGATGAAGTTCAGAGAAAGATCATGCAGATGGAGATTGAGGAAGCCGCACTTAAGAAGGAAGATGACAGATTAAGCAAAGAACGTCTGGAAGAATTACAGAAAGAACTTGCCGAGATGCGAGAAGACTTCAAAGCAAGAAAGGCAAGATGGGAGAATGAGAAAGCTTCCGTTGAGAAAGTCTCCAAATTAAGAGAAGAGATCGAATCTGTAAACAGTGAGATCCAGATTGCCCAGAGAAATTATGATTTAAATAAAGCAGCCGAATTACAGTATGGTCGCCTGCCAGAATTGAAGAAACAGTTAGAAGAGGAAGAAGAACGCGTAGCGAAAGAAGACCGTTCTATGGTCAGAGAATCCGTCACAGAAGATGAGATCGCCAAGATCATTTCCCGTTGGACAGGAATTCCAGTAGCGAAACTTACTGAAAGTGAGAGAAATAAGACCTTACATCTTGATAAGATCCTTCATGAAAGAGTTGTTGGACAGGATGAAGCAGTGGAACTTGTTACAGAATCCATCATCCGTTCCAAAGCCGGAATCAAGGACCCAAGCAAACCAATCGGTTCTTTCTTATTCCTTGGACCAACAGGTGTAGGTAAGACAGAACTTGCTAAAGCACTGGCAGAAAGCTTATTTGATAACGAGCAGAATATCGTGCGAATCGATATGAGTGAATATATGGAGAAACACTCCGTGGCAAGACTGATCGGAGCGCCTCCGGGATATGTTGGATATGAAGAAGGCGGACAGTTGACTGAAGCAGTCAGAAGAAAACCTTACTCTGTAGTCTTATTTGATGAGATCGAAAAAGCCCATCCAGATGTATTTAATATCTTATTACAGGTATTAGACGATGGACGAATCACAGATTCCAAAGGTAAGACGGTAGACTTTAAGAACACGATTTTGATCATGACATCCAATATCGGATCTTCCTACCTGTTAGAAGGAATCGATGAAGATGGCAATATCAAACCAGAAGCACAGGATATGGTTATGAATGACCTTAAGAATCATTTCAGACCAGAATTCTTAAACCGTCTGGATGAAACGATCATGTTCAAGCCATTAACAAAAGCAAATATCACAAATATCATCGACTTACTTGTGAAAGATCTGAACCGCAGATTAGCAGACAAAGAATTAAGCGTTGAATTAACATCAGCAGCCAAGAATTATGTTGCCGACCATGGTTATGAACCAATGTATGGAGCAAGACCATTGAAGAGATATCTGCAGAAGAGTGTTGAGACACTGGCTGCAAGATTGATCTTGAGCGATAGGGGGTTTGATGGCAGAGATACGATTTTGATCGATGTAGAGAATGAT
>ENA-OQOA01000777-OQOA01000777.1-human-gut-metagenome-genome-assembly--contig:-NODE-777-length-12032-cov-3.203108_pt1 | contig 12032 bp, 9 predicted proteins | sample MGYA00242633_ERZ504888 | MGnify/ENA primary metagenome ERZ504888 (study PRJEB26092, sample SAMD00036372) | human gut metagenome | host: Homo sapiens | study: EMG produced TPA metagenomics assembly of... | reverse complement strand
ACCAGGTCCTCGAATCGACTGCCCTTGGCCAGACCTCCGGCGATCCAGATCACAGACTTGGCCGGGAAGCTGGACAGCGAGGCGCGTGCCGCATGGCCGTTGGTGGCTTTGGAATCGTCCACAAAACGAACAGAGCCGCCCTCGACTGCGGCCTCAGCCACGGTTTCGATGCGATGGCCGCCCGGCTTGAACGAGGTAAGCGCCTTCAGCGCGGTATCGCGATCAGCGCCAAGTCCCAGCACCAACGCCAATGCCGTCAATGCATCGGCCACCAGATGCGGGTACAGTGAGCCGTCCGGCTCTGCCAGATGCGTGAAATCGGTGATGGCGGCCAGTCTGACCGACTCTCCCACTGCGCCGCCGGCCACGCCGCTCCTGTCCACGATCCAGCCATCTTCAATGCCGATCTGGCCGGCCTGAGGGGCCTCGAGCGTGAATCCTACCTTGCGGCATCCTTCGGCAGTCTGAGCCTCGGCCGCCAGTTCGCTGACTTTGGCGTCCTGCGCATTGTAGACGATGGCGCGTTTGGCGTTGTGGAACACCTTGGATTTGTCGGCGGCGTAATTCTCGCGCCCGCCATGCCAGTCGAGGTGATCGTCGGCGATATTGGTGATCGCCGCGCAGTCAAGTGCCAGCGAATCGGTGAAGTGCAATTGGAAGGAGCTCAGTTCCACGCACAGTACGTCGTGCTGAGGATTGGTGGCGCAACGAGACAGGCTCATGCTCATGTCTCCGGAGGCGATATTGCCGGCGGTCGGCGCGTCGAGTCCGCAGGCGGTGAGCATTTCCGAGGTCATCTCGGTGGTGGAGGTTTTGCCGTTGGTGCCGGTGATGCCGATCCATGGAGCCGGAGTACCGGTGCGCTCGTTATTCACACGCAGCTGCCATGCGAATTCCACCTCGCTCATCACGGGGATGCCACGGCGTTGGGCTTCCAGCACGAACGGGGTGCGGGGGTTGAACACCGGGGACGACATGACGTAGTCCACATGGTCCCAGTCCACGTCATCAAAGGAGTGGAGATCGGCCTCGGGCTTCCTCTCGTCGACGCCAATCACGTGGGCACCGCGTTCCCTCAATACCTCCGCCAACGAGGTGCCGGACACCCCCAGTCCGGCGATCACCACTGTCTTATCCGCTACTTGCATTGTTCCTCCTGATATAGGAATTCCGTGGGTGAGCATAATCCACCCAGATTTCCGCTAGCTGAACAGCAGGCCGGAGCGGGTGACCCAGTCGCCGTAGAAAATCGTCAGGGCGAGCAGCACGAAGATGAGTTCGATCATCCAGAACCGCACCACCACCTTGGTTTCGGTCCAACCCTTCAGTTCGAAATGATGGTGAATCGGCGCCATTTTGAATACACGTTTGTGGGTCATCTTGAAGTACCCGACCTGGATGACGTCGCTCATGGCTTCCATGACGTACAGTCCGCCCAGAACCACCGCCAGGAATTCGGTGTGCGTGGCGATGGACAGGGCTGCGAACAGACCGCCCAAGGCCAGGGAACCGGTATCACCCATGAAAATCGATGCGGGGTTCGAGTTGTACCACAGGAAGCCGAAGCAGGCGACGGCCGCGCATACGGCGATGACGGTCAGATCGAGAGGATCGGGACACGGCATAGGAATATCCGCCATGGCTGCCGCCCTTGATGTGGTAGCTTTCCCAGAATGCGATGACGCCAAAACCAGTGAAGGCGATCATCGACGAACCTGCCGCCAGACCGTCAAGTCCATCCGTCAGATTCACTGCGTTGGTCCATGCGGTCATCAGGAAGTTCACCCAGATGACGAACAGGATGATGGCTACGGCACGGCCGGCGAAGTCGAAGTTGAAGAACGGCTGTTCGATGAAGCTGATGCCTGCCTGCGCACTGGGGAATCCCGATTTGGTGGGAATCAGCAGCGCAAGTACCGCGTAGATGGTGGCGAAGATGAACTGGCCAATGAACTTGCCGCCCACCGATAGGCCTTCGTTCTGCTTCTTACGCACCTTGGCGAAGTCGTCGATAAAGCCCAGCAGACCCATCGACAGCATGGCGAACAGTACGAGCGCCGCGGACCAGGAGGGCACGTCGCCCGAACGCAGGTATCGGTACAGTGCGGAGGATGCCCAACCGAGCAGAATCGCGAAGTTGATGACCACGCCGCCCAACGTGGGGGTGCCGCGCTTGACCAGATGCGACTGCGGCCCATCCTGGCGGATGTACTGGCCATAGTGCAGCTTGTGGACCAGCCGAATCAGCAGCGGGGTGCCGACTAAGGTGACGATGAGCGACACCAGCATTCCAATGATCAGAGCAATCACGTGCAGCTTCTCTTTCTTGTCGGTTTCTTGGGGTGGTTATCAGGTCAGTTCTTTGCCCAGCGTTCAGCCAAAGCGCTCAGGCCTGACGCGTGCGATCCCTTGAGCAGTACCACAGCGTCGGGATGGTTGCGAGCCAAGTCGATGACCAGCTGTTCGGCCGCATCGATGTCGTGTACGCAATCCACCGACGCGGATTGGCTCTGACGGGCACCGTCCGCCAGAGCCTGTGCCAGTGCATCGAGATGTTGGTCTTGGGCGGAACCGACCGCGATGATCGCGTCGATGCCCAATTCGTCCGCATACGTGCCGATCGAGGTGTGCAATGCCGTTTCATCGGCGCCGAGTTCCAGCATGGCACCCAGCAGCGCCACGCGGAACGGCTCCTTGCCGTCATTTGAGTTCCAGGCCTTCAACCCGTTCAGGCCGGCTTTCATGGAGTCGGGATTGGCGTTGAAGGAATCATCGATCAGCGTGAAGGAAGTCCCCTCGCGATTCACCGTGGACAATGCCATGCGATGAGGGCTGATGGTGTGCTGCGAGGCCAGAATCCGTGCCACCGTTTCGGGTGCCATACCGTAACGCATCGCCACGGTTGCGGCGGCCAACGCGTTCATCACATTGTGACGTCCAGGAATGCCCAGATGCACCGGCGTATGGTTGCCGTCCGCATCGACCAACGTGAATTCAGCATGATCGGACCGGTCGGCAGTGACATCAATGGCCCGCACCTCGGGCTCCTGCGACGATCCCAAGCCGAACCACAGCACGTCGCCGTTGGCCAGGCCGGCCATGGGAACCACGTGTTCGTCATCGGCGTTCAGTACCGCGGTGCCTCCGGGAAGCAATCCCTGCACGATTTCGCTTTTCGCCTGTGCGATGCGTTCGCGGGAGCCGAATTCTCCAAGGTGAGCGACGCCGACCTTCAATACGATTGCCGTGTTCGGCGGTGCGATACGGGTCAGTCGCGCGATTTCGCCGATATGGCTGGCACCCATCTCAGCCACGAAGAACCGGGTGTGCTCATCGACCCGCAACGCAGTGAGCGGCAGGCCGATCTCATTGTTGAACGATCCCACCGGAGCCACGGTCGGTCCTACGGTGGCAAGCAGGGAGGAGAGCAGATCCTTGGTGGTGGTCTTGCCCACCGAACCGGTCAATCCGATGATGTCGAAGTCGCCGTCCAGCTCGCGGCGGCGAACGATGTTGTATCGGGCGAGTTCGCCAAGGGCGTCGACCGTGTCTTTCACTACGATCTGCGGAAGGCCATCGGACTTCACCTCATGGTCGACGATGGCCACCGTGGCTCCCTGTCCAGCGGTTTTCGCCACAAAGTCATGCCCATCGACACGCTCGCCTCGGATGGCCACAAACACCGATCCGGGGCCGGCCTGCCGCGAGTCGCTGACCGTATTGGTGGCTCGAGACTCGGAACCGGCGTCTCCGATCAATCGACCATCGACGGCCTTGGCGATCTCCTCCACGCTCATCGGAACCATGGTGTTTCAAACTCCTTTACGATTACGCTTCGTCCCGTATCCACGGACTTAATTGAGATTATTGGCCACATGCAGGGCACTGCGTATGTTGTTTTTCCTCACGCCGGCGGCCAGCACCATGGCGATGGCCAAGGACATGTGCCCGAGTCGGACGCGGTCATACATTGCCGGTGAATCCGCAGCCATTTCATCCGATTCGGGTGTCGACGAGGTCATGGACATGTCATGTTCCGCAACGAATGCGTAGCGTGTCTTCAATTCGTTCAAGCTTGCGCTTGCGTTGACATCCTCCGTGCCCAGTACATCCACGTTCACCGATTCCAACGCATGCTCGGCCAACGTGCGGTCATCCATGGCGATGATCACGGCCGCCACACCGTCTTCGGCGCACACGGACAGCGCGCGCTGCATATCGAGGATGCCCAGAGGATAGTTCAGGTTCATGGTACGTGTCATCGACGTGGACCCGGATGCGGTGATTACCGCCACCGGATTGCCCAGCATGTGCAGGAATTCGGAGAGCTGGGACACGCCTGCGTCGACGGCCTGCTCATCCGCACCGGTCACCGCGAACACCGCCATGGCATTGGACGGTCCGCCGGCCAGACCGCTGGCCAGATCGCCGAGTACGCGATCGTCGAAATCGCCGTAGAGCAACGGTATATCGGCATTGGCGATCTGCCCTTTGGACGCGCGTGGCAGCAACGCCGCATAGGCACCGGCCTGTGCGGCATGCAGTACATCGGGTTCCTGCTCATGCGTGCAGATGAACAGCGAGCCGGGAATCACGGTGTCCACGGCATCGCTGAGTGAGGTAATGGTGACATTGGTGGCGAAGGGTGGATCGACTTCAAAACCGTACCGTTCGACCAGCATTCCCAGGGTCACCCGCTGGGCGATGGATTCGCTCACTGCACTCATGGGCTATCGCCTTTCTCCCCTGATCCTTACCACGTGACTGGAATAGCATTTTTGCGTGGACTGGAGACAGGCACCTCGTATTTCTGCATAAGGAACTCACAAATCTGTGCGGAAACAGGGCCGGCCGTCAGACCGCCGAACACACCATTCGGATCCTTCATCACCACGGTGACCGCATAGCGCGGGTTGTCCGCGGGAATCACCACGGAATAATCGGAGATAATGGACGAGAGCGTACCATCCGAGCCCTGCACCTCTGCGGTACCGGACTTGGCGGCCATGCGGTAACCATCGACCTTGACGAACTTGTTGTAGCCTTCCGCCACTGATTCCATCGCATTCATCATGTCCGATGCGACCTTTTCATCCACCACGCGGGTGGCTTCGCCCTTCTTGGTCTCAGTGGTCTTGCCATTGGCATCGGTGGTTGATTTGATGATCGACTGCTGCTGCTTGACACCCTTGTTCGCGATGGTGGCCACCACGTTGTTGAGCTGCAGGGCGTTGACGGTGTAGCCCTGACCAAACAGGATGGTGTTGCGCGTACGCAGATCCCACGCCGAAGGGTTGGTGAGCAGACCGCTCGATTCACCGGGCAGGTTCAGTCCGGTCGGTTGTCCGATGCCGAATTTGGTCAGGTACTCGTAGCGTTGCTCATCCGGATAGTTCTCCCCGGCCATAATCATGCCGACGTTCGATGAGTTCTGCAGAATGCCGGCGAGCGTCCAGCGCTCAGTGCCATGGTCGAATGAGTCCTTGTAGGTCTGGCCCTCCTGTGTGATGTGGTCCGGGACCGACAATTGATCGCTCATCTTATGCAGTCCCATCTGCAGATAGCCGGACATGGAGATAACCTTGCCCACCGAACCAGGCTCGAAGGTTTCGGACACGGCCCGAGACGGGCTCATCTTCGCCGCATCGGTACCAGCCTGTACTTCATCGCTATCGGCCAGTGCGCGAATCTCCCCGCTCTGGACATCCTGCACCACGGCGATCGCCCACGCTGCACCATACTTGGATTCGGCCTCCTTCAAGACCTTTTTGACATACCATTGCACATCACGGTCAATGGTCAGGGTGACATCGTCGCCATTTTTGGCCGCCACCGATTCGGTCATGGTGCCGGGAATCTCTTCGCCGCCATTACCACGCTGGTAGGTTTCATGGCCATCGGTTCCGGTAAGCGTCTTGTTCTCGACCTGCTCGATGCCGGCGACGCCATCGCCGTTGTCGTTCACGCCGCCAAGCAGCGCGCCCATGAGATCGCCATCCGCATACAGTCGTTCACTGCTCAGCTCACCCCAGACAATACCGCCCAGGTGCAACGACTCGATGCTGCGCTTGACCTGCGGAGTCACATCTTTCTTCAGAATCACATACTGCCCGGTACCGGACAGATCAGCGCCCAGTTCCATGGCGTTCATATCCAGGACTTTGGCCAGCAGTCGGCCCACGGCCGCCGCTCCGGTAGCGCCCACGGGTTTGCCGTCAATTTCGTGGCAGTAATCACGGGTGTTGTCATTGCAAGTAATCGGCTCGAACTCCTGTGCAGCCTCCGGATTGGCGACGATAGTATAACGCTCCACGCTTTGAGCGAGCACGGAGCCGTTGGCGTCGAGGATACGCCCACGCTTGGCGCTCAACGTCACGGTCAGGGTGCGGTTAGCCGTGGCCGCTTGTGCGGTTTGACGGCCGCCGATGAGCTGGGTGGAGGCCAGCTGAATCACGCATGCCGACGCCACCAACGCCAATGCGGCGCCGATGGCGATGCATTTGAACGCGAAGGTCTTGACCTTGGCGAACTCTACGATGCGACGAATGGTGTTCACTGGGTTCCGCCTTTGTTGGACTGGTATCCGCTTAAGTCGATGGACACTGATCCCTGCTGCGGGACCATGCCCATGTCGCTGGCCTTGTCGGGCAGGTTCGCGACCAATTGATCGAGTTTGGCCTGATCGTCTTCGATATCTTGGGTAAGTCTGTTGATGTTGGTTTCGATCTGTGCCGCCTCAAACGAGTTCTGCACCATCTGGGTACGCAGCATCAGCGCGCCGAACAAGGTGCCGACGAGGAAGATCACTGCGATGGCCACGTGCACCAGCGGTGCGCTTCTTGTTCTGGTCCATTCGATGACCCGTCCGACGACATTGCCCTGCTCGTTTCCACGCGGGTTGGAGACCACCCGCAGCTCAGGTCGGGAGGAGGACTGATGCTTGGTGTGCGGTCGGTTCGAGGCTGGAGCCGCGTTCGATCGAATGCTACGTGCAGTTGCCATATGCTGTTATCCCCTCCTTGTACGAATTCGTGCCGTGTTTTTGGCTCTGCCCGGAGACGCGGAGCCTTGTATCTTGACGTCATTCAGGCCCTGCGCGGTTTGCGTAAAGCGTTTCCTCCATCGTGACGGAATCTCACGGCTGACTTCCACCGCCCGCAACCGCACCGAAGCCGATCTCGGGTTGGCTGCGATTTCATGTTCGTCGGCCTTGATGGCACCTCGCGTGAGATCCGTGAAAAACGGTTGGGCATCCGGCGGTATGACAGGCAGGCCAGCCGGAACATCCACTCGCAGCCCTTGTGCCATGAACGATTTGACGGTTTTGTCTTCGAGCGAATGATAGGACTCCACCACCAGTCGTCCCCCGACATGCAGTCGGTTCGCGGCCTGCGGCAATGTGGAGGCGAGCTTGTCCAATTCGCCGTTGACTTCAATGCGCAACGCCTGGAAGACGCGTTTGGCGGGATTGCCCGCCGGGCGGTGGGCTTGCGGCACCACTTCATCGACCAGACGGTTGAGCTGTGCGGTGGTGGTAAACGGCTCCTTGTCTCGACGCGCCACGATGGCGCGGGCGATCTGACGCGAGAAACGCTCTTCACCGTATTCCTTGAATATGCGGACCAGTTCCGCCGCATCATAGGTGGCAAGAATCCGTTCGGCCGTCAACGGCTGGCTGACGTCCATGCGCATATCCAGCGGCGCATCATGCGAATAGGAGAAGCCACGATCGGTTTCGTCGATCTGCAGGCTGGATAATCCCAGATCCATGAATACGGCGTCCACGCGTTCGATGTCTTGGTCCGCCAACACCTGATCGAGCTGATCGAAGGCGGCATGCACCGGAATGAATCGATCGGCGAGCCCCTCCCGTTCCATACGTTCGGTGGCCAGCCCCAGCGCTTCACTGTCACGGTCAATGCCGATGAGCCGAGCCTGAGGCGCGGCCTTGAGGAAGGCGATGGAATGGCCGGCAAGGCCCAGGGTGCAATCCACTGCGATGGCGTTCTCATGTTCCAGGGCAGGTGCCATCAGGTTCACGCAATCGTCAAGCAATACCGGCAGATGAATATTCGCCACATCAACCATCAGAATTCCACCTCCGGCAACACATCGTCAGCAATATCGGAATATCCCTCTTCCTTCTCGGCGAGGTAGGACTCCCACGTGTCCTTATTCCACAGTTCGGCACGGGTGCCAACGCCGATCACCACGACGTCGGAACCCAGATTGGCGTAATCGCGCAGCATCTGCGGCACCAGCACGCGGCCCTGCTTGTCCGGCTGCTGGTCGACGGCACCGGAAAGGAACACACGCAGGTATTCGCGGGCGGCTTTGTTTCCCACCGACACACGCTGAATCTGCGAGGCGATACGTCGAAATTCGTCAAACGGCAGCAGGTACACGCACCGTTCCTGGCCTCGGGCCATGACCAGGCCCTGCCCCAGCTGGGAGCGGAATTTGGCCGGAAGCGCCATACGGCCCTTGGCATCGATCTTCGGCGTATATGTGCCGAGAAGCAATGGCGGCAGACCAGCCATGAGATCGGCCATAGTGGTGGAGCCTTGTGCGTTGGCATCAGCGTCGCGAATCGTCTGATCGGCAACCATGGCTCCACCTCCTTCATCGTTACGTGGGATACACTTCGGCCAACTGGCTCACCACTCTACCCCACGATTCCCCATTTCTCCCCACTCATGCACGATTTGCTCACCCTTTTAGGGCAATTACCGATGGATTGCGCGTGTCGGCCACGACTGTCGCACGAATGGACGCTCCGCACATCCAATCCACGTCGCGCACCCCACCGACCGAGCAGCATGGTGAATTCACGCTGAATTCACCTATTCCGAGTTGTCCGCATCACTGACGTAGGGGGTGTGCGGTAAATTTGAATGCCTAAGTTTTTCTGCCCCACGGAAATGGAACGAAGAGAACAGCATGTCGAGTTACGCCTCCCAGCTGCATGAAGAGCAGCAGGCCGTCGATCGCGCCTATGGACGATTGGATGATCTGCGAGCCGAAATGTGGCAACGCCTGGACACCGTACGCGCCGCCGGCTCCCACGGATCCCCCACGCAACGCAGCGAACGAGACTCCTTTGCCACAATGTACGAAAACCGCCTCACGCAATTGCGCAGCGTTGAGGATCGGCTGGTGTTTGGCCGTCTCGATGCCAAGAACGGCGACCGTCATTACATCGGCCGCATCGGCCTGTCGAGCCCGGACCATGAGCCGATTCTGACCGACTGGCGTGCCGAAGCCGCACGTCCTTTCTATGAGGCGACCCCTTCCAATCACGGCGACATCGTGATGCGCAGGCATATCACCTTGAGTTTCCGCGAAGTCGTGGGCGTTGAGGATGAGGTGCTCGACGTGCATTCAGACCAGGTCGGCCAGGCGTCTTCCGCCGGCACATTGACCGGCGAGGGTGCGCTGCTGGCTTCGTTGAGCTCACGCCGCACCGGCAAAATGACCGATATCGTGGCCACCATTCAGGCCGAGCAGGACCGCATCATCCGCTCCGACATGAATCGCGCCGTGGTGGTGCAGGGCGGCCCCGGCACCGGCAAGACGGCCGTGGCGCTCCATCGCGCCGCCTACCTGCTGTACACGCACCGGCGCACGCTGGAACGTTCCGGCGTGCTGGTTGTTGGCCCCAGCTCGGCGTTCCTGCACTACATCGATCAGGTGCTGCCCTCCTTGGGCGAGACCGGCGTGGTCTCACGCACCATCAGCGATCTGATTCCCGGCATCACCGCCACGGCGGTCGACTCCCCTTATGCAGCCAAGCTCAAGGGCGATCGACGCATGACCTCCGTAGTGGCCAATGCCATCGCCGCACGCGTGCGTGTTCCCGCTGCTCTGCCGACAGTAACCATTAGCGGCATTCAGGTACCAATGCTGGCCACTGATATCGAGCAGGCGCAGGCGGACGCGAAGCGCACCCGACAACCTCATAACAAGGCCCGCGAGACCTTTATCCGTTCGATGCTGACCAGCATGCAGAACCGTTATGCCGAACAGCTTGATTACACGCCGGATCAGGCGGAGCTGAACCGCGCGATGTCGCTGCTACGTATGAACGAGCAGGTTCGCAAGACCCTGAACCTGTGCTGGCTGCCGATGACCGCCCCATGGCTCATCGATCAGCTGTTCGCCCATCCCGAACGTCTGAAGTCTCTGGCTGGTTGGCTGACCGACAACGACATCGCGGCACTTGCCCGCCCCAAAGGCTCCCCGTTGACCCGCTCCGATATTCCGCTGCTCGACGAAGCAATGGATATGCTGGGCCCCGATCCCAAGGCGGTGGCCCGCCAGTCCGCCGCCGACGCACGTCGTGCCGCCGAAGAGCAGTATGCCAAAGACACTCTGGCCGCGACCGGTCTGGGTGGAGGCATCGTCTCCAGTCAGATGCTGCTCGACCAGATGAACGGGGACGACGCTGAGCTGACCGCGCAGCGGGCCGCGGCCGACCGTGAATGGACCTACGGGCACATCGTGGTCGATGAAGCGCAGGAATTGACCGCCATGGACTGGCGTATGTTGATCCGCCGTTGCCCCTCCCGCTCGTTCACCATCGTGGGCGATGTGGCGCAGACTTCGGCGCTGGGCGGCACCCGACGCTGGAGCAAATCGATGAACCGCCTGTTCGGCGAAAGCCACTGGGATTTGAACGAGTTGACCATCAACTACCGTAATCCGCAGGAAGTTTCCGAACTTGCCTCACGATTTGCCGAGGAGGAAGGCCTCTACATCTCCACGGTCAATGCGGTGCGCACCATCCCCGATTCGGTGTCCCGCAATGTGGTGCCCGACATGTCGTCCTTGCTGGAAACGACGGCCGAGCAGGCGGCGCAGCTTGCCGAACAATTCGTTTCGGCAGACGGCACCGGCCGCATCGCCGTCATCTGTCCGGATAATCTCATCGCCCCGGTGCGCGATGCCGTGCGCCGCAAACTGGCTGTCATTCTTGACCCGGCCGAATACGCAAGGCTCATCGAGCAGCCCGAATGGGATGAGCAAATCAGCGTCTGCGGCACTGAAACGGTCAAGGGTCTGGAGTTCGATGCCGTCGTGGTGGTCGAGCCCGGTCTCATCGAGGATGACGCGCCGAGCCGCCTGGTCGCCGCCTCGGACCTGTACGTGGCAATGACCAGGCCGACCCAGAAACTGGTTATAGTTCGGACAAAAGCGGACGAAAAGTCCCTGAACATCTAAGGTATGAAGCATGCCCAAAGCACTGTTATTGGAAAACATTCACCCCGATGCGGCCAAATCGCTGCGTGATCACGGTTTCGAAGTCGAGACCATGAAGGGAGCCCTGAGCGAGGACGAACTCATCGATGCGCTGGATGGCGTGGACTTGGTGGGCGTACGCTCCAAGACCAACGTCACAGCCCGCGTGCTGGATGCGCGTCCTACGCTAAGCGCCATCGGCTGCTTCTGCATCGGCACCAATCAGGTCGATCTGGCACATGCCGGCAAGCGTGGCATCGCCGTGTTCAACGCTCCCTACTCCAACACCCGTTCCGTGGTGGAACTGGTGATCTGCGACATCATCTGCCTGATGCGCCGCATTCCCGCACACACGCATCACATCAAGCATGGCCTGTGGGACAAGTCCGCTTCCGGCTCGCATGAAGTGCGCGGCAAGACCCTCGGCATCATCGGCTACGGCAACATCGGCTCCCAGCTGTCAGTACTGGCCGAGGCCCTCGGCATGCGCGTGGTGTTCTACGACATTGAGGAGAAACTGGCACTGGGCAACGCCCACCGTTGCGACACCCTCAACGAACTGCTGGAACAGTCCGATGCCGTGACCCTGCACGTGGATGGCCGCAAGTCGAACACCGGCTTCTTCGGCGAAGACCAATTCGCCCACATGAAGCAGGACGCGATTTTCATTAACCTTTCGCGCGGTTTCGTCGCCGATCTGGGAGCTCTGAAGCAGCACCTCGATTCCGGCCATCTGTCTGGCGCGGCGGTCGACGTGTTCCCCGTTGAGCCGAAGAAGAGCGGAGATCCGTTCG
>ENA-OQOA01000775-OQOA01000775.1-human-gut-metagenome-genome-assembly--contig:-NODE-775-length-12036-cov-3.717105_pt1 | contig 12036 bp, 18 predicted proteins | sample MGYA00242633_ERZ504888 | MGnify/ENA primary metagenome ERZ504888 (study PRJEB26092, sample SAMD00036372) | human gut metagenome | host: Homo sapiens | study: EMG produced TPA metagenomics assembly of... | reverse complement strand
AATATCAGGGGGTGTTGTCTGTTGACACCACAGAGCCGGGGCGGTTCCTTGCCAGGGTGGTGTTGTATGGATGTTGAAAGTGTGGGTAAGGGAAAAGTTACATGAACACTCGATATTTTGACATTAAACAGCACAATGAGCGGAGAAGGTATATACTAATAAAATTATAGATTGTGGAAAGAGTGGCATAGGTGAGAATATTATTGTTTAGTGATAGCAGAAGAGCATTTGAAAAGACTAATGAAATTATTCAAAGTAAATTTGAACTAATGTGGTATAAGTATGATGACCTGCAAAAAGGTCAATATCCTTTGGCAGATGTTGTCATTATACATTTTGATAAGGATAGAATTCAAGATGCGACTATGCCGATAATAAGAATAAAAGGCAGGTTGGGTACACATGTTTCTATTCTAGTAATAATGAATGGAACACCACAGGAAATTTATTCTGTACTGAAAGTAGGCGCATATGATTATATAACTAATATAGATGACATGCAAGAATATAAGCAGAAATTAGAGGATATTGTTTTATGGAACAGGTATCAGAGATACATAGATTTTTGATAAATTGTATTTGTGAAAAGTATATAAAGATGGCTTTTTTTTGTGGATATGTTAAAATAAACAAGAATGATGAGTGAGGATTGTACTGGATGAGAATAGAAAGCATATTGTCAAAGAATATTGATGCAATGGGAGATAAAGCGGCATATGATGCGGCCTGCAAGCGCTTGTTGGCAAACAAAGTGATACTTGCCTGGATTATGAAAGAATGTTTGGAAGAATATAGAAATTGTAATATACAGGAAATAGTTTCTCGATACATTGATGGAGAACCGGATATTGGACAAGTGCCTGTAAATGTAGATGAGCGATTATCTGGAGAACAAATAAGGAATGTATCTGTGGAAGATGCTTCTGTTTATGAAGGCACGGTTACCTATGATATTCGTTTTTGTGCGGAAGCTCCAGGAACGGAGAACAGAATCCAGTTAATAATCAATATTGAAGCGCAGAATGACTTTTATCCGGGTTATCCGATTATAAAACGTGGAATATATTATTGTAGCCGTATGATTTCATCACAGTATGGGACAGAATTTACTTCATCTCATTACGAAAATATAAAAAAGGTATATTCGATTTGGATTTGTATGAATCCTCCGCAATATAGAGAGAATACCATTACAGAGTATTATATTGCAGAAAAAAATCTGGTGGGAAATGTCAAAGAGAAGATTGAAAATTACGACTTATTAACTGCAATCATGATTTGTTTGGGAACTACGGATGATAATTCATCTGGTATATTGAAATTATTGGAAGTATTGCTTTCGACGGAGAGAGAAGTAGAAGAAAAAAAGAAGATTCTGCAGGAAGATTTTGCAATTGAGATGACAAAGACTTTGGAAAGCGAGGTGTCTACTATGTGCAATTTAAGTAAAGGTGTTGAGGAGAAAGGAATTGAAAAAGGAATTCTTTTTTCAATTAAAAGCCTTATGGAGACAATGGGATGGTCTGCAGAACAGGCGATGGGTGGTTTGAAGATTCCTGAGTCGGAAAGAGATAAATATATAACCGAACTGAAAAATGAGAGAGACTATGAAGAAAAGTCTGTAAATAAAAATCTTCTATGATAATGATTGAGCTGGAAACACTAAATTGGAGCTTCCAGCTCTTGTTTTATATATACGACATGCTTTCAGGCATGTCAAGAGCGGACGTCAAAAACGTCCTTCTCATCATGCATACAGATTCTGTTATTCTGGGAGTCTTCCCTCGTACATAATGCTGAGTTCACCGTAGACCCGTCCCCAGTTTCGAATGCTCATAGTCCATTTTTTTGTGGCTTCAAAAGTTGCCAGATACAGAGCTTTCAGGAGTGCTGTATCACTTGGAAATACGCTTCTCTGACGGTTGAGCTTACGGTAGGTAGAATTCAGACTTTCAATTGCATTGGTCGTGTAAATAACCTTTCTGACATCCGGTGAGAACTTGAAAATCGGCGTTATCGCATCCCAGTTATCATACCAGCGTTTCATAGAATTCGGGTATTTTGCGGTCCATTTTTCAGTAACACGATTCAGAGCCAGTCTAGCTTTCTCTTCATCTGAAGCATGGTAAATCGTTTTTAGGTCGGAAGCGAACGCTTTTCTGTCCTTATCCGGAACATATTTTAACGTGTTTCTTACCTGATGTACAATACATCTCTGATACTCTGTTTTGGGGAATGCAGCGGCAATTGCCTCTTTAATACCACTAAGACCGTCAGCGCAGATAATCAGGATATCCTTTACACCACGATTCTTCAGCTCATTCAGGACGGACAGCCAGTATTTTGAACTTTCATTATCACCGACAGTGATTGAAAGAACCTCTTTTTTCCCTTCTGTGTTGATGCCAAGAATGACGTAGGCAGCCAATTTTCTGATTACTCCATTATCTCGTACGGAATAATGGATGGCATCTATATAGAGGATTGGATATACTTCATCCAGCGGTCGATTTTGCCAGTCTTCAATCTGAGGCAGGATTTTATCTGTAACGTCTGAAATAAAGCCTTCTGATGTTTCAAAACCGTAGATATCTTCGATGGTTTCGGATATTTGCCGGGTCTTCATCCCTTTTGCATACATGGAAATAATCTTCTGATCGATATCAGAAATATCCTTCTGACGCTTCTTTACAACCTGTGGCTCAAATGTTGATTTACGGTCCTGTGGAACATCGATATCCATGCTGCCATAGCTGCTGTTTACACGCTTTGATTTATATCCATTGCGGTAATCATCGCTATCAGATCATTCAGATTTCTGGTAGCCAAGATGATCATCCATTTCTGCTTCCATCATCTCTTTGATGGTGCCGCCAAGCAGATCCTTAAGAGCATCCTGGATATCTTCAGCGGTTTCAATATCATACTCCTGAAGAAGTTGCTGAATGATGTTTCGCTTTCCCTCTGTCATTACTACTTTGTGTACAGGTTTCTTTTCTCTTCTTGCCATAATAAAAGGCCTCCTATGATTTATATTTTACCATAGAAGACCTTGCTGTTATTAGCTATTTACAGAAAAAGTTTCACACACTCAAATGAGAAACTGTAATTAATTACTCAACTTTCCCACCAGTAAACCTGGCATAAACAGTTGATTTTTCAACTAAAATTTTAAAATAATTGGTACCTTGACATAAAAACAGCACCTGATCTTTGATATAATAAGTTCACCACAAACAAATACTCAAAGGAAAAGGTGCTGAACTTATGATATACCAGAATGATAAAAATGAAAATACCCAAAATCAATTTTCCAATGCTTTAAAAGAACTTCAGATTGGAAAATTATTGCGAAACTCCAACATTACAAAATACCTGTGGCGTTTCAGCATATGAAGTATTTCAATTTTTACTCCTGCTTGTATTTCAGGGACGAAATCTCTTTCGTTTCCTGAACTCTAAACATAAAGACCAGGCCGTTTCAAAGAATACGTATTATCGTTTTCTTAATGAAACTTCCTATAACTGGAGCAGATTCCTTATGCTCCTTGCAGCTAAAGTTACTTCCAGATTTGATGCTCTTACCAGACCGGAACGGATAAAAGTACTGGTTCTGGATGATTCCGTAGTAAAGCGGAATCGGAGTAAATCTGTAGAATTGCTTGCACGTGTCTATGATCATGTAGAACATAGATTTCAGAAAGGATTTACCCTGCTTACACTGGGGTGGTCTGATGGTTACAGTTTTATCCCCGTTGGGTTTAATCTGCTTTCTTCTACCAAAAAGAGCAATCGTTACAATGAAATATCTGAAAATATTGATCATCGTACAAACGGTTATAAGTTCCGTAAAGAAAGCATGATGAGTAAAACAGACGCCGCAGTTCTTCTTATCCAGAGAGCCTTACAATCCGGTATAAAGGCCGATTATCTTCTTATGGATACCTGGTTCACAACGGAACCTATGATCCGCTCTGTTATGGATACCGGGCTCGATGTGATCGGAATGGTCAAGTAGCTGAAACAGCGTTATACTTATAAGGACAAAAAATATACACTTCACGAACTAAAAAGAATGGTCCGCTTTGAAGGTGCGAAAAATATTTTTGGCTCTTTAGTCGTCACCACCAAAACAGGAATTCCTGTTAAGATCGTTTTCGTACGAAACCGCAATAAGAAGAGTGAATGTCTGTATCTCTTAAGCACAGACGTTTCTTTAAGTGATGCTGAGATCGTACGGATTTATGGAAACATATGGCAGGTTATGCCGATATTTTAGAAATGCCGATAAAATTTCTATAAGATTCCATGCCTGACCCAATATCAGGCATGGTTAATAAACTATCGGCATTTATTTTAATCCACAAAGCCGCTTGATAGTATCTTCGTCATTGGCATACTTGAACATCACATCATCCTTAAAGATGGAACTGTCACTATCGCTAAGTTTATACCGTGTTTTTATCATCAACATCGCTTATCTCATAGATTGTCTCATACTCATCAAAGGAAATACTATAATAATGACTGATTACGTCTCTATAGTAAGAAATGCCGATATATTTACAAAGTCTTATAAATCCAATATTTCAGAAAGTCAAAAATCGGCATTTCTAAAATATCGGCATATGGTCTATCGAATGTTTTTTCAGATCATCAAAATCCTTTCTGAAGTTAGGCACTGAATTTCAGAGCCATAATTATGGTGCAATGGTAAGCCATACGACCATTGTATTTACAAGATACATCATTCTGGAATGGATCCGCAGGAACCAAAATGACCAGAAAACGTATGGCGAATTATTCTTCATGTTCTGCGATGATATCCAGGACATGGACTTAACCAGTTCACTGCAGAGCCTTATGGCTCTGTTTGTGGAGAACATTTTAACATTATCTGCTGATATTACATCCATCATAAAATGTAAAGTAAGTGAATGGATTGCATCTCAAGCCGCATTTATTCAGGCTTTATTTAGAGATATCAGCTGGGAAAGTTGAGTATTTTTCTAAAAAGCTTTATTTTATCACTCTCCAGTCACCGGACGCATCATGGAAAGCAGCTCCTTCCGGTAATGATCGGCCTTTTCCTGATTGCCCTGTTCTTTCCGTACCATCTTTGTGATTCCCGGATACTGTCCCGGGAAGCTTTCCAGCATGATACCATCTCCATAGATCAGGTAAACATCTCCGTCTGTCATATCTTCCTCTGTCAGCTTCTTTCCATTCTCATCCGTAAGCTTATCCGGTATCGTTCCGGAGAAAATCGTGTCCGTGTCCAGATCCGCAAAATACCAGCTGTTATCATCTGGATGAAAATACACTGCTGTCATCGGCTTTTCCCCGCATCCCGCCAGACAGAACATAACAAGTACCGTCAGCATCACGATCCATTTTTTCATTATTCCACCTCCTAGTTTTCTGATCTTCATTGTTTCTTTGCAGTAATGTCTATGCACTGAATTTTCGTTCAGTCTCCTGTCACTCATATCTGTCACACCACAAGAGGTAACTGTCTGATTTTTCCAGTTACCCCACATTTCTACCCATAATACTTTCTTCTTTTGTCTCATAATCTGAGACTTTTTGTCTTTCAATTTTCTTTCTTCCAGCTTTCTTTTTACTATAGCTATTGGCAGGATTAAATTTGATTGTACCTTTTAGGATTTGCACCCTGTTTTTAACGTAATGTTTTGTCCTTGAGTACAGCATATTATTTTATCCATCCTAACCATCTATTGGGTAAACCTACTCTCTCTGAAGTTCGTGAATTTACCACTTTAATTCCTGATATGCTTGCTTTACGAGACTGGATCATTTCAGAGAATTGCCATCATGTTGCAATGGAAAGCACTGGCATTTATTGGATTCCAATTTACGAAATATTAGAAGATGCTTTCTCTGGAGATATCACTTTATTAGTTGTTAATGCCCGCCATATGAAGAACGTTCCTGGCAAAAAACTGATATGCGTGATTCTGAATGGATTTCTACATTACTACGTGCAGGACTCCTTAATGCAAGTTTTATTCCAGAAAAAAGGATTCGTGAATTTCGTGATTTAAACCGTTATCGCAAGAGTATTATCCGCGATATTACTTCCCAGAAAAACAGGGTTGAAAAATTCCTGCAGAGTTCCGGTTTTCGTCTGTCTTCTTTTATTTCTGATATTTTTGGTGCTTCCGGCAGAAACATTATTCTACATTTGATGGAACATGGACGGATTGATAAAATATCTTTGGGATTCTTATCTCAAAACAAAACCAGAAAACGCATTGATGAAATCCTCATGTCTGTAAATGGGACTCTTTCAGAACATCAAAAATCTTTCTTAAAAATCCTCATGTGTCATTATGATTCCATGAAAGAGCATCTTATTGAAATTGAAACTCATCTTCAGGAAGATATGCTTCCATTCGCTTTACAAATTGAACAGTTAAATACTATCTATGGAATAAGTACAACTGCTTCCTGTGCAATCATTGCCGAAATCGGTACAGATATGAAACCATTTAAAACTGCAGAACACATCTGTTCATGGGCCGGTCTGTGTCCCGGCAATAACGAGAGTGCTGGAAAAAGAAAAAGTACCTCTATCACAAAAGGCAATCCTTATATAAAAAGTATGCTTTGTGAGATTGCCTGGGTAATTGCCGGCAAAACGAAACACATATCTTTTCAGCCTGGTATTGGAGAATCAAGCAGAAAAAAGGAGCCCGAAAAGCCATTGTCGCTCTTGCTCGTAAATTACTTGTTATCATTTATACAATGCTAAAACAAGGCACTAATTTTGATGAAAACTGTTTTGAAGTCAGGCGCAAAAAACTGTAGAGCAAAAACAACTTTCCCGTTATATACGAGAATTAGAAAAACATGGCTATACGGTTGAAGCTCAAGTATAATCCATCTTTTGTACAAATCATATTTCACTGCTGGCAGACATTATTATGACTGCTTTATAGTGATGCTTTCATAATTGTTGAAAACATTTGTTGTCAAGGTTCAAGTCTTGGCTGCGATTTTTATTTTCGTAGCAAGGTTCAATAATCAAAAGTTGCACATTTTGTAGGTATACATTTTTGTACCTATTTAATTTAATGCCATTATATTCTTCCTTACTGTCAATGTCAATACCACCGTACATATTTTAGGTGCTTTTTTGTACTCTTTTTCATTGATTTTCTGTTAATTTATGTTATAATATGGACAAATCATTATTCATTCCTTGTTTTCCCTATATTCAATAGAATTTATCAGGACTAATGCAGAGGTGGCTTTATGAATTTTAATATGAAATTAAAAAAAATCCGGACATTCCGGAAAATGACACAAAAAGAATTGTCAGAGAAGATCGGACTGACCGATCAGCATAGAATTGTACAATATGAAAAAGGCGTTCGTGTCCCGAAAAAAGATCTGGTCGATAAAATGGCAAAGGCACTTGATGTCAACCCGTATACACTCTACGATACTGCTGGACGGGATGCTCCTGAAATGATGGAACTGCTTTTCTGGCTGGATGAATTTAATCCGTCTGCATTACATCTGTTCTTCCCAAGAAATTTCCCGGAGAAAAATGTAATGAAGTAGCTGACACTTCCGTCTACTACCATGATAATGATAACTGGCCTGCTCATGCTCCTGTCTGCATGTGGTTTGATTATGGAGTTTTGAATGGTTTTCTGAAAGAATGGTGGTTCGGATGGATGAACTGAAATCCGGCAAAATCACCAGAGATGAATATTTTGAGTGGAAAATCAACTGGCCTTATACCTGCGATGATTGTGGTAAGTTTGAGCCTAAGAAGCAGTGGAAAAAAGAATAATATTTCTTCTCAAGACAGACGTGAACTTATCCCCCCCAATATGTTCACGTCTGTTTTCTACATCCATACATTATTCTAATTCAAATGTCCCAGTATAAAAGCTGATAATCCATTGTATCAGCCTCTGCTTATCTCATTGACAATATGATGAAAATAAAAACTGGCAGTATCAACTATAATTTTCTTTAGAATTGGCACATAATATAACCAGAAAAGTTATCTGTTCATTCCCGGATATGTATTTGAGTTATATGTTCCCACATATTATAATCCAAAACGAAAGGAATGAATGAAATGAAAAAAATAGCAATGATCAGAAGCAGTCCACACCAAAATGGAAATACAAATCTTTTGGCAGATGCTTTTATTGCAGGAGCAAAACAAACCAGGAATGAAATTATAGATGTAAATTTGTCAAAAGAGAATATTAAATACTGTCAGGGATGTTATGGAACTTCGAGTTCAAGATCATGTACTAAGACCGGTATATGCTGGCAGACAGATATTATGAATATATTGTTGGAAAGCATCCGACAGTGTGATGTCATTGTTTTGCAACACCTGTTTATTTTTACAGTGTTTCGGGACAACTTAAAGTTTTTTTAGATAGGACAGTTCCTTTATATGGGCAACAATATAATTTTAAAGACATTTTACATATTGTCAGCCAGTGAAAAGCAGTTCAAAATCAGCAATGGACGGTGTGATAAAGGATATTGAAGGCTGGATGACATGTTTTCCGGGAACAAAGCTGGCAGGTGTCATATATGGGACGGGAATACTTTCTCCTGGTGCAGTCAAAAGCCAAAGAAAGCTCTTAGATGATGCAACACAGATGGGACAGAGTATATAAAAACAAATTTTTAGGAAACAGGATTATGAACACAGAAGGTTTAGAAATGTTGAAGCACAGAAGAAGTGTGAGAAAATTTCAGACAAAACAGATTGAAACAGAAATCCTAAACCAGATTTTTGGAAGCAGGAACTTATGCACCAACGGCAAACGGAAAACAACAGCCAGTAATTGTAGCTGTCCAAAATGCAGATACGGTAATGAAAAATTGACACCATTAATGCAAAATTCAGAAAGGGACAGGAACATCCTTATTATGGGGCACCAACAATTATCCTTGTATTGTCCAATCCTGAAACAATAGCACCTGTAGAAGACGGCTGTCTTGTGGCTGGTAATATTATGAATGCTGCTTATGCCGTAGGCGTAGGAAGCTGCTGGATTCATTTTTGCAGAGAAATGTTTGAAACTGAAGATGGAAAAAATTTATTAAAAGCAATGGGGATTACCAAAACCATTACCAAGAAAAAAGATTACATTATTCATGTAAAGTAAAGAAAGAGAGGAAAATATCATGATAAGACAGATTTTTATTGCACCATTAAAGGAAGGCGTATCAGAAGAAAAAGTACAGCAGAGAATCAAGGCTCAGCTCGCATTAAAAGAGCATGTACCGGGAATTGAAAGCATTACGGTTGGAAAATCATTGGGACTTTATGGAATGGACAATGCTGTGGTAATGATGATTGATTTAAAGGACATGGATGCATGGAATGCACTACTTGCAAATGAATACCATACACAGCTTGGAAACGAAGCCGGTGAGTATTTCGATGTCAATGGGTTTATTGCAGTTCAGGTAGAAGTATAATGGAAAATCAGTTATTTGAACTCGCAAGAAAACGACGTTCTATCAGACAGTATGGAAATAAACGGATTGACGATGATGTGATTGCGGAAATTATGAAAGTAGCATTAACTGCCCCGACTTCATTTGGACATCATGCAGTGGAATTTGTAGTTGTTCGTGAAGCTGAAATGATACGAAAAGTTGGTGCATGTAAGAACTTTGGCGGTTCTCAGGTAAATGGTGCAGATACTGTTATTGTAGCCATCGTAAAAACGTCAGATAAAAGAGCCAGTGAGTTTTGGATTGAAGATGGTGCTATCGCATCGGCATATCTGCTTCTTGCGATTGAGCAATATGATCTTGGAGCCTGCTGGGTACATATCCGTAACCGAAAAGGAAAATTGAAGTCTTCTGATGAGGAAATAAGGCAGTTGTTGAATATTCCAGATGGATATACAGTATTAAACTTAGTAGCACTTGGAGAAAAAGGAGAAAAAAAGGCTCCTTATACAGAAAAAGATCTAAAGTTTGGAAATATTCACATGGAAAAATTTTAAAAGACACAATAAAGGGATATATGATAATAGCCGGTTATGGTTATCATATATCCCGCTTTTTATCGCTATGTATTTATAAAAAATTGTGAGTAACAGGTTATACAGATGGAATGATTTCACTTACATAATTCGCAATCATACGTTTTAGTTCCAGAGCAACCGGAGTCAGATCGTGCAGATCATTCGCAGCAAGCCCGATAGGAATCTCTATTGTCGGTTCAATCGCACAACGGCTTAGTTTATTTGGGGTATTGTTTACTGTAAACTCTGAGATGATACCGATGCCATTTCCTTTTTCTGCGAGATGAATGACCGATTCCGCCTGTTAGACAATAAAGCTTTGTGATATTTTTACATTTTTTGCTTTGAGAAGTTCCATTGCAGTTTCGTGTCCTGCCTGACAGAAAATGAAACGTTCTGGTTCGATATTCAGATCCAAGACGGGGATCTGTAAGCATCTCAGAAGTTCCAACAGCAATCATACGGTCTGTGAAAAGAAGCTGATAATCTAACGTATCAAATGGTGCCGAAAAGATACCGAGATCAACCTGATGTTCTTCGATTGCCTTACGGATATCCATAGAACTTCCCTCGATCAGTTCAATCGACACATAAGGATATAACTTATGAAAGCGATAAAAAACTTCAGACAATATTACAGAGGTGAGAATTGGCATAGATGCTATTCTTACCTTACCGCCAATAAAATTGTTAGAACGGAAAGCTGCCTGATACATCCGGTTTTCAGTTTTTTCCATTTGACGGGCTAAAATAAGAATCTCATGCCCTATATCAGTAAGGATAAGACCTTTTCTTTTATCCCCGGTGAAATAATTTCAAATTTAGTTCATCTTCCAATATCTTGATCGCCTTGCTGACTGCAGGCTGGGAGATATAAAGTTCATTGGCAGTTTCAGTGATGCTTCCCTTTTCGGCAACCCGGATAAAGATACGAAGATTGTGATTTAACATAATCATATAGTTATCTCCACATTTCAATAACGGTATTTGAGTTATGAACAAGTATAACATACAATAAAAACGTGAACAAGAGATATAGAAAGGAATGAAGAATATGTCAATTATTTTAGGATTTCTGGCAGGTGTTGGTCTGCCTATACAAACAAGTGTAAATACAAGATTAAGAAAAAAAGTGGGTTACACCATATAACGCATCCTTAGTATCATTTGTGGTTGCGTTATGTTTCTATCCGCATTATTATTGATTACCGGACAGGGGTTTACACATACCTTTGGCACAGTTGTTGAATGAGCCTGCATGGATTTGGATTGGCGGTATCTGTGGTCTGGTCTTTCTGACAGGAAATATCTTATTATTTTCAAAATTAGGTGGAGTACAGACAGTTGTACTTCCGGTTCTCGGTCAGATTTTAATGGGCTTGATCATCGACAATTTTGGATTGTTTTATTCACAGAAACACCGCTGTCTGTATTCCGCATTGCTGGTGCGGTAATGGTAATTTTGGGCGTAGTTTGGTTCAATGGCAAAAGAAATAAACTGCCAGTGAGAAGCTGCAAAAATCAGAAAGTACCACTTTGTGGATATGGAGAGCATTTGGCATTTTGCAGGAATGTTAAGTGCCACTCAGATTGCGGTAAACGGTTATCTTGGCAAAGTAGTAGGTTCTCCGATAAAAGCATCTGCTATTCGTTACTGTTGGAATTATCTTTCTGGCAATTATATGTATTGTTCTGCATTTTAAAAATGGGAAATCAGAATCATTCAAAAATGAATCGGCTAAAAATCCCTGGTGGATGTGGATCGGTGGAATCCTTGGCGGATTATATATTCTTGCAAATGTCTATTTATCAAGAATTGTAGGAACTGGAATGACAGTCATCATTCTTTTGATTGGTTCTACAACAGGAGGTATTCTGGTCGATCATTTTTGGGATGTTTGAATCTCCGAAAAAGCCAATTAACGCCCAGAAAATACTGGGTGTCCTGATTATGATCTTAGGAGCTGCTGCAATTAAACTGCTGTAAAGG
>ENA-OQOA01000774-OQOA01000774.1-human-gut-metagenome-genome-assembly--contig:-NODE-774-length-12050-cov-3.193743_pt1 | contig 12050 bp, 8 predicted proteins | sample MGYA00242633_ERZ504888 | MGnify/ENA primary metagenome ERZ504888 (study PRJEB26092, sample SAMD00036372) | human gut metagenome | host: Homo sapiens | study: EMG produced TPA metagenomics assembly of... | reverse complement strand
GCCCGGACATCCCGCTGATCGGCTCCAAGCTGACCCTCGCCTTCGTGGACGCCAAGTGCAAGGAACACCACCAGAACCCCCACCAAGGGTTGAGGTTGCCGGCCGTGAGAAGCTCAAGGTGGGTCCCTTCGACCTCGAATTCGTCAACGTCACCCACTCCATCCCGGACGCCCTGGCCGTCTATGTCCAAGACCCCGGCCGGCTCCCTGATCGACACGGGCGATATCAAGCTCGACCAGCTGCCGCTCGACCACCGCATCACCGACCTCGTCGAATTCGGCAAGATCGGCGAAAAGGGCGTGGACCTGCTGATGATGGACTCCACCAACGCCGAGGTGCCCGGCTTCGTCAAGCCCGAGACCTCCATCGGCCCGGCCCTTGACCAAGCGTTCGCCCAGGCCACCCGCAAAATCATCGTCGCCAGCTTCTCCTCCCACGTGCACCGTGTGCAGCAGGTGGTGGACGCCGCCCACAAGTACGGCCGCAAGGTCGTGTTCGTCGGCCGTTCGATGGTGCGCAACATGTCCATCGCCGCCGACCTCGGCTACCTGCACATCCCCGAAGGCACCGTCGTGGACCTGAAGCAGGCCAACGACATTCAGGACGACAAGCTCGTCTTCATGTGCACCGGCTCCCAGGGCGAGCCGATGGCCGCGCTCGGCCGCATCGCCGACGGCAACCACCGCGACATCACCATCAACGAGTTCGACACGGTGATTCTCGCCAGCTCCCTGATTCCAGGCAATGAGCACGGCGTCTACAAGGTGATCAACAAGCTCGTGCAGCTCGGCGCCAAGGTCGTCAACCGCGACAACGCCGCCGTGCACGTGTCCGGCCACTGCAACGAGGGCGAGCTGCTGTACATGTACAACATCGTCAAGCCCAAGTGCGCCATGCCGATCCACGGCGAAAACCGCCATCTGGTGGCCAACGGCCTGATCGCCGTCAAGACCGGCGTGGACCCGCAGAACGTGGTTTTGGCCGAAGACGGCGATGTGGTCGACCTGTACCACGGCAGGGCCGCGGTCGTCGGCTCCGTGCCGTGTGGTTACGTGTACGTCGATGGCGATTCCGTCGGCGAGCTGACCGATGACGAGCTGGAAAAGCGCCGCATTCTCGGCACCGAGGGCTTCGTCTCCGCGTTCGTGGTGGTCGACACCGACAATCACGAGGTTGTCACCGGCCCGAAGATCTACCTGAATGCCGTGGCCGAGGACGAAAGCGAGTTCGACAAGGTTCGTCACCAGATCGTCGAACAGCTCAACGACCAGATGATGCAGGGCACGCGCGACACCTACAAGCTGCAGCAGACCATGCGCCGCACGCTCGGCAGCTGGGTTGCGCGCCAGCTGCACCGCAAGCCGATGATCGTGCCCGTCGTGGCCGACATCGCCCAGGACGTCGAAACCGTAGAAACCAAGTAGTCCGGATTATCCAGGGACGACCGTAAGGAGTAATTGAAGTCATGCCCGGTTCTAATCTCACTCGTATTGAAGCCGAAGAACGTAAGGCCGTTATCGAAGCGCCGATTCACTATCACGTCGACCTTGACCTGACGGTCGGCGCGAAGAACTTCGGTTCCAAGTCGTTCATCTGCTTCAACGCGAAGCCTGGTTCGTCGACCTTCCTCGACCTGATCGCCGACGAAGTGACCTCCATCGACCTCAACGGCAAGTCCCTGGACCCGGCCGTGGCCTTCCAAGACAACCGCATCGAACTGACCGACCTCAAGGAGAAGAACGAGGTCACCGTCGAAGCCAGGTGCCGTTACTCCAACACTGGCGAGGGCCTGCACCGCTCGGTCGACCCGTCCGATGGCAACATCTACCTGTACTCCCAGTTCGAGGTGCCGGACGCTCGCCGCGTCTACGCCGTGTTCGACCAGCCTGACCTGAAGGCCACCTTCGACTTCAAGGTGCTCGCTCCCGACAGCTGGATCGTCACCTCCAACATGCCGGTTGCCACCATCGAGGACGATCCGCGCGAAACCCTCGACGGCACCCTCGGCGACAAGCCGAACGAAAGCACCCGTCTGTGGGACTTCGAGCCGACCCCGGTGATGAGCTCCTACCTGACCGCCATCTGCGCCGGTCCGTACGCCGAATGGCACACCGAATACCTGAACGAAGACGGCCGTACCGTGCCAATGGCCCAGTACTGCCGACAGTCGTTGGCCAAGGCCTTCGCGAAGGACGTCGACTACCTGTTCGACATCACTAAGAAGGGCTTCGCGTTCTACGCCAAGACGTGGGGCGTGCCCTACCCGTACGCCAAGTTCGACCAGATCTACGTTCCCGAATACAACGCGGGCGCGATGGAGAACATCGGCATGGTCACCATCCGCGACTCCTACGTGTTCGAATCCAAGGTGACCGACGCGCTGGCCGAGCGTCGTGTGGTGACCGTGCTGCACGAGCTTGCACACATGTGGTTCGGCGACTACGTGACCATGAAGTGGTGGAACGACCTGTGGCTCAACGAGTCCTTCGCTGAATTCACCTCCACGCTGGCCACTGCCGAAGCCACCGAATGGCATGACGCTTGGGCCACTTTCTGCTCCGGCGAGAAGAGCTGGGCGCTGCGCCAGGATCAGCTGCCCACCACGCACCCGATCGTCGCCCCGATCAACGACCTCAACGACACCTACGTCAACTTCGACGGCATCACCTACGCCAAGGGCGCCTCCGTGCTGAAGCAGCTGGCATTCTACGTGGGCCGCACGCAGTTCTTCGAAGGTATCCACAACTACCTGAACCGTCACGCCTACTCCAACGCCACCCTGGCCGACCTGCTGAGCGAACTGGAAAAGACCTCCGGCCGCGATCTCAAGGCGTGGAGCGCCAAGTGGCTGGAGGAATCCGGCATCAACACGATCGCCACTGGCCTGACCGTAAACGCGGACGGCACCATCGCCGAACTGAAGCTCACCCAGAGCGCGCCGGCCGAACACCCGGTGCTGCGCCCGCATCGCCTGGCCGTCGGCTTCTACAACGAAGACGCCGCAACCGGCAAGATCGTGCGCACCGAGCAGTTCGAACTCGATGTAGATGGCGAAACCACCATCGTCGAGGCCGCAGCCGGCAAGCCGCGCCCGGCATTCGTGCTGGTCAACGACGATGACCTGACCTACACCAAGATTCGTTTCGACGCCGAATCCCAGGCATTCGCCGAAGCCAACCTGCATCGTTTCGATGATGCCCTGGCCCGCGCCGTGACCTGGCTCGCCTTCTGGGATATGACCCGTGACGGCGAATTCCCGGCCGAACGCTTCGTGGACATGACCCTGCGTCTTCTGGCCACGGAAACCGAATCCACCACCTTCCGTTACGCGCTGGCCTGCATGAGCACCACCGCCCACCACTACGTGGCGCCCGCCCGCCGCGACGATGTGCTGCGCCACGTGGCCGCCGAACTGTGGACTCTGGCCAACGCCGCCGAAGCCGGCTCGGACACCCAGTTCCAGCTCGTCACCGCCTACTTGGGCTACGGTGAGGAGGGCGACGCCGCATTCGCCGCCAACGCACACGGTCTGCTGGACGGCACCGTGCGTCTTGAAGGCCTCGAAATCGACAACAACTTCACGTGGACCATCGTCCAAGCGCTCACCTCCGTCAACGAGATGACCAACGACGACGTGGACGCGCAGCTCGCCAAGAAGGAGACCACGGAAAACCGCGAGTTCGCCTACGGCGCCCGTGCCTCCATGGCCACCGCTGAGGCCAAGGAATGGGCTTGGGATCAGGCGCTCCACAACGACGAGCTGACCAACTCCCAGCTCGAGGCCGTGGCCCGTGGCTTCTCCGCCACCCCGCGCCCCGATCTGGCCGAGCCGTTCGCCGCCAAGTACTTCGAGACCGTTGACTGGGTCTGGGCCAACAAGACCTATCACATGGTCCGAGGCGTTGCTCAACGGTCTGTACCCAGGCTACGCCGATCCCGCCACACTGACCAAGCTTGGTGACGCCTGGCTTGAGGAACACATTGCCGCCGACAACGCCCTGAAGCGTCTGATCGTCGAAAACGTGGCCTCCTCCCACCGCACCCTCAAGGTCCGCGAATACAACGAGGCCCTCTGATTTCTGGCTCCCCTCTCTGAGGGGAGTCCCTTTCCGCGAGGAACCTCGTCCACATTCCAACATAAAAACCCGCAACCAATCCTCAACAGCGTATTCTCGCTCAAGGCCGGCAATATGCCGGTCGATGAGCGACAAGGATACGGGGAATGATTGCGGGCTTTTCCATAACTTCATTACTGCTGATTCTGTTGGCCGGAATCGGCGCAGGATTCGTGGGCTATGCGGTAGGCGCATCGTCACTGGTCTCATACCCGGCCCTGCTCGCGTTCGGCATTCCGCCTGTATTGGCAAACGCTTCTAACACCGTTGGCGTGGTCGGCACGGGCATCGGTGGCGTGATGGGTGCGCGCAAAGAACTCAAAGGCCAAGCGGTACGCTCCATTACGTATGTGGTCATCGGCGCATTCGGCGGGGTGGCCGGTGCGTTTCTGTTGCTCAAACTCGACCCGAGTGTCTTTGAATTTGCCGCACCAGTGCTGATTTTGCTGAGCTCGCTGATCATCGCCATCAATCCGCGCGGCCGCATGCAGGCCAAGCAAGCCGCCGCGGATGCCACCGCGCAACTCAAGCACATCGAAGCCACTGAAGCCACTGAAGCCACTGAAGCCGCCAAGCGCGCAACCACCCCTACCGCACCTCACCGCCCGCCGGAACAACTCGTGCAGCCCATGAGTCAGGATTCCTGGTGGGTATGGCTGGGCGTAGCGGCGGTCGCCATCTACTCCGGCTACTTCGGCGCGGGCGCCGGTACCTTGGCTCTCGCCGTGCTTGATGCCGCCAAAATCGGCCCATTCCACAAGATCAATGCATTGAAAACCCTGATCGGCACAGGCGCGAACATCAGCGCCTCAGTGGTATTCATCATCCAAGGCGCGGTCGATTGGCCGGCCGCCATCATGCTGTGCATCGGATGCTTCATCGGCGGGTACATCGCCCCGTCCATCACCCGCAAGATTCCCGCAAACATCATGCGCGCCGCCGCCGTAATCGCCGGCATCATTCTTACCATCGATCTGGGGCTCAAAACCTATTGATTCGTGCCTTACACTGATGCAGTGAAGCATACAGCATGGCCGTCAACCGCAGCGTGGTCGCAGACCCCGATAAGGTGGCCAATGTCTGGCATTTGGCGACTGCGGAACCTGAGCGCCTAGAAACCAGCGCGGCAGGCGAAGCGGTGAACGACTTCCTCGATCCGCCAGACACGTCGCAGATTCACGGCATTGCGTGTCATGCTGATTGGCGGTTCGCGGCGCGAGCAGGTGCTGTTCGCCGGCGTTATGAAGGAGCTACTCGCGCCCATCAACAATCCGCGATATGTCATCATCGGTAAGGAATGGGGCGTGCGCGCTTACTGCGTGAGCTTCCCCTGCCCGTCCGTATTTGCCCGCCGCCAGCAGGACGCCGAGATACTGAGCCGGCAGTTGGACCGCTGCCTGACGCATTGCACCATGGTATACGCCCGCACTGAGGAAGGTCGGCATACGCTACTTCGCTGCCAAACGCGTTCTTTCCTCAACCGCGACGAGCAACTGCCGCACATACTGACCACAACATCGGAGTAATAGATCGTTGCATTCATGGCCGAGACCACCCCGGTAGAGGAGATGCCGTTGGGCATGTTCATCGCATGGCTCAGCGTGTTCCTCGCCGTCGTTCTGTTTGGTGTTGCTTTGCCGGTTATCGATGTACGCTGGGTAGTTCCGTTCGTCGTATTTGCCGCTGTATTGTTTACAGGCGCGTTTGCCGGCCCGTTCTTACTAGTGCGATGGCTTCGTTCCCGTGCCGGAGTGCATCGGTCCGCCCGGCATGCCCGCTAACGAATGTATCTCATCATTCATCCGCCGAACAAGATGAATATGCGGGTTTGTGGGTGATGCCATTGCGGCTGTTGAATGCTGATTTCCGGTTCTGGAGCAGATTCCGTGGCGGTTTTTTGCCGAGTCGGGTCCTAGGGTGGAGCACAACGACTACGATGGTGCGGGTAACGCGATACAAGGAGTGGAACTTCATATGCCGAAGATGTTTGGAACCGATGGTGTTCGAGGACTGGCCAATAGGGATTTGACCGCACGTCTGGCGTTGGATTTGGGCGATGCCGCCGTGCGTGTGCTCGGCGACGCCGGCACCCAAGACGATCAGCCTGAGGGGCGCCGCCGCGCGCTCGTGGGTCGTGACACCCGTGTGTCCGGCGATTTTCTGGCTTCCGCCCTGTCTGCGGGCATGGCCGCCGGCGGATTCGACGTGATCGACGCAGGCATCATCCCGACCCCGGGCATCGCGTTCCTGACCAGCGTGCTCAACGTTGAGATGGGTGCCGTGATCTCCGCCTCCCACAACCCGATGCCCGACAACGGCATCAAGTTCTTCGCACGCGGCGGCTTCAAGCTGCCCGACCAGAAGGAAGACGACATCGAGGCCGTGCTCGGCCAGGACTGGGACCGCCCGACCGGTGCCGGCGTGGGCCGCGTGAGCCACGACCAGACCACTGCCACCAACCTGTACATCGATCATCTGGTGGCCACCATCGCTCCGCTGAACGATGACAAAACCCAGCCCAAGCCGCTCAAGGGACTGAAGATCGTGGCCGACTGCGCCAACGGCGCCACTTCCGTGGTGGCTCCCGAAGCCCTGCGCCGTGCCGGTGCGGATGTAATCGTGATCAACGCCTCGCCGGACGGCTACAACATCAACAAGAACGCCGGTTCCACCCACCCCGAGCAGCTGCAGGCCATGGTCAAGGCCACCGATGCCGTGATGGGCGTGGCCTTCGACGGCGACGCCGACCGTTGTCTCGCCGTGGACGAAGACGGCAACATGATCAACGGCGACCAGATCATGGGCATTCCTGGGCCCCGCGCCAAGCAGCGCGAAGGCAAGCCTCAACCACGACACCCTCGTGGTCACCGTGATGAGCAACCTCGGTCTGAAGCTCGCCCTGAAAAGATATGGGCATCAAGACCGTGGAAACCGCCGTGGGCGATCGTTACGTGCTTGAGGAAATGCTCAAGGGCGATTACTCGCTCGGCGGCGAGCAGTCCGGCCACGTGATCAACCGCGAATTCGCCACCACCGGCGACGGCACCCTGACCGCACTGACCCTGTGCAACGAGGTCGTCAAGTCCGGCAAGAGCCTGAAGGAGCTCGCCGCCGACTTCCCGCAGCTGCCGCAGACCCTCATCAACGTGCCGAACGTGGACAAGAAGGCCGCCTCCACCAACAAGCGCATCCAGGATGCCGTGGCCCGTGAGGAGGAACTGCTGGGAGACACCGGCCGTGTGCTGCTGCGCCCCTCCGGCACCGAACCGCTCGTGCGCGTGATGGCCGAGGCCGCCACCCAAGCCTACGCCGACGAAGTCTGCACCCGCCTCGCCAAGATCGTCGCCGAAGAACTCGCGCTGTAGCACCCTTCCCTAAGGAAAAAACAATGTTTGGAAAGAACGCCAAAGTCGACCTCGAACTCAACCGTGATGTCGAACAACTCATCAAAACCGGCGGCAAGGAGAAGCTCCTGCCCATCGTGCAGGCCGGCGAACCGGTGTTGCGCCAACGGACAGTGGCCTATAATGGCCAGCTTTCCAAGCGTACGCTCGCCAAACTCATCGATACGATGCACACCACCATGCTGGAGGCACCCGGCGTGGGGCTCGCCGCCACCCAGATCGGCTTGGGGCTCGCGCTCGCCGTGGTCGAAGACCACGTGCGCGACGACGAGGATGATCCGCGCGAAATCGCGGAATTCCCCTTCCACGTGATCATCAACCCGAGCTACAAACCCACCAGCGACAAAACCGCCTCGTTCTACGAGGGCTGCCTGAGCTTCGACGGATACCAAGCTGTGCGCAAGCGTTGGCTCGACATCACCGCCGAATGGGATGATGAAGACGGCAAACACCACAGCGAGCCGCTGCACGGCTGGCCCGCACGCATCTTCCAGCACGAAACCGATCATTTGAGCGGCGAGTTGTATATCGATCGCGCCGAAATCCGTTCGCTGACCACCAACGAGAACCTCGAGGACTACTGGTGCGAAGACCCGGTGCCCACCGAGGCCGCTGAAGAGCTCGGTTTCGCACTATGACCGACCGTGCATGGTTCGACGCCGCCAAGGGAGACATTCCCCAATGGGCGGCGTCCATGCCCAAGGACGCCGATGGCACCACCATCGACTGGGACTGGGTGCGTTCTCTGGACCTGGCGCATGGCGTCGGCACAATACCGGAATCCACCCCACAGTCCATCCACGACGCATTGAAGGCCGACTACGCCACACGCGAGCATCTGGAATCAATCATCGCCCAATGCAACAGCACATTCATGACCGATTACGATCGATTCATCGGCTCCTATCGTCTGCCTCGCGCGCTCGCCTACGCCAATCGTCGGCTCAACGACAACATCAACACGCTGTTGCATCTGGGCGAACAGCAACACCTATGGGTGGTCAGTCGCGAACGGCGGGGGAGGACTACCGTTGCCGTGCTCAGGCCGTACTCCGGCAGCCGCCCATCGAACGATGACCAAGGCATGCTGAATCTGAGCGGTGAAACCGGTGACGCATCTGCCGGAAACACTGCTGCCGAAAACAGCGATGTCAAGTTCCCCACCAACAGTCGCCTTGGACGATATCCAAGACCGTACGGCGGCGATTCTTGACGCACGCGCCGAACGACGTAAGGCCCAGCGCTTCCAGAAGCGTGCGGGCGATGCGGCGATGGCCCGCGCCAATCTCTCCGGCGCGACTTCGCCGGGTGGTGCCGCTCTGCCGGGTGGTGCCGCCGCGTCTGGCAACGCTACCGGACACCATCCCAAGCCCGACTGGCGCGACGCCTACCTGCCCGGCCGCGACGTGGACGCGGTGATGGGCATCGACATCGAAACCACCGGCATCGATCCGGCACGTGACTACATCATCGACGTCGGCTTCGAGTTCATGAACATGGCCAGTCCGCGCCCGGCCGGCGAACCCGAGACATACGCCTATGAGCAGGGCTATTACGCCGCCGGCGACGCCTACGGCCAGTCCCGCCTCGCTTTTGGCGTGCCGCCGGAAAACGCGGCGCTCGGCAACGCCCTCATCGCCAAACTCACCGGCATCGATGTACGCGGCCGCAGCAGCGAGGCCGGGTACCGACTCTTCGACGAATGGCCCCAAGCCCAGGCCGGCCTGCTCGCGCGGCTTACCCAGCAGCCGTACGTGGCGCATAACGCCACCTTCGAACATAGCTGGTTCATGCTGAACGTCGCCGGATACGCGGAAAGCTACCGCGCCGGGCGCATCACCATCATCGATACCCTGCCGATGAGCCGGCAGTGGGACCCCGGCGCGGTACCCACCAACGAGCATCCTTACGGAGACAACACGCTCGACGCCTACGCCAAACGTCAGGGCGCGCTTGATTCCGCCCACAACGAACGCCACTTGGGCCTTGAGGATTCGCACATCATGCTGGTGGCCATGAAACACCATCTGGCGGCGCTGAAAGCGCAAAGGAAAGGGCCGTGGGGGTCCACCGGCAGGGCGGGCGTCGGCGGCAAGTCCTGCGGTCGTAAGCGGTGAGTACACTATTGGTCTCGTGAGTAACTATCAGGACAGCCGACAGCAGCGTGAGAACCGCCGCCGCACCATCGTGCGTGTGGTGTGCGTGGTCATAGCTGTGGCCATGCTCGGCTCCCTGATCATCCCGGCGATTTACGCGGGGCTTTGACGTTGCCTTCGCATATTCGTGCCCGCAGTTGAACACGTCTGATGCGAGGGATTCGTGAGGTCGCCCGGCCGGCTATCGGCAAGGCAGGCCCGGAACCTTCTGACAGCATGGATTGCAGGCGGATGCGCGTGTGGCGCGGCAATGCCCGCCAACGCCAGAGGAATGTGCGAAGGCTGTCAACAAGGACGTGACTTCCCAAAGAATCTCAAAGAATCAACAGTAAGGTAAACCACGATGGCAGAATTTGACTTTACCCAGGCGATCGGCGAAGCCCGCGCCAAATACGAATCCATCGCCAAGGCGCTGGACGTCGACCGACTCAAGGCCGATATCAAGGATCTCGAAACGCAGGCCGCGGCCCCGGGCCTGTGGGATGACCCGGAAAACGCCCAGAAGATCACCAGCCGGCTGTCCGCCGCGGAATCGCAGCTGAAGCGTCTGAACTCCGCCTCCCAGCGCATCGACGATGTGGAAACGCTCGTCGAACTCGGCCACGAGGAGGGCGACCAGGACTCTCTGGACGAGGCGCAAAGCGAAATCGGCGAGATCCAGAAGGATCTCGACCAGATGGAGATCCAGACCCTGCTTGACGGCGAATACGACGAACGTTCCGCCGTGGTGACCATCCGCTCCGGTGCCGGCGGCGTCGACGCGGCCGACTTCGCGCAGATGCTGTTGCGCATGTACCTGCGCTACTGCGAGCGTAACGGCTTCAAGGCCAAGGTCATGGACACCTCCTACGCCGAAGAGGCCGGCATCAAGTCCGCCACCTTCCAGGTGGACGCCCCCTACGCTTACGGCCGACTGTCCGTGGAAGGCGGCACCCACCGTTTGGTGCGTATCTCCCCGTTCGACAACCAGGGCCGCCGTCAGACCAGCTTCGCCGCCGTGGAAGTGGTGCCCGCTGGTCGAGGCCACCGATCACATCGACATTCCGGATACGGACATCCGCGTGGACACCTACTGCTCCTCCGGCCCTGGCGGTCAGGGCGTGAACACCACGTACTCGGCCGTGCGCATCACCCACCTTCCCACCGGCATCGTGGTGACCATGCAGGATGAGCGTTCGCAGATTCAGAACCGCGCCTCCGCCATGGCCGTGCTCCAGTCCCGACTGCTCGTGCTGCGCCACGAGGAGGAGGCCAAGAAGAAGAAGGAGCTCGCCGGCGACATCAAGGCCAGCTGGGGCGATCAGATGCGCTCCTACGTGCTGCACCCCTACCAGATGGTCAAGGATTTGCGCACCGGCTACGAACCAGCCAGACCCAGGCCGTGTTCGACGGCGACATCAACGCGTTCATCGAGGCCGGCATCCGCTGGCGCCACGAACAGCGCCGCGCCGCCGAAACCGAGGAGTAAACAGCATTATGGCACTGATCTCACTGGACAATGTGTCCAAGATCTATCCCAAAGGCACCCGACCGGCGCTTGACGACATCAACCTCGATATCGAACGCGGTGATTTCGTGTTCCTTGTGGGTGCGTCCGGCTCCGGCAAGACCACGCTCTTGAGCCTGCTGTTGCGCGAGGAAGAGGCCACCAACGGCGAGATTCGCGTGGCCGGCAACGATCTGCGGCGCATCACCAACCGTCAAGTGCCGCAGTACCGCCGTTCGCTGGGCTTCGTGTTCCAGGATTACAAGCTGCTCAATAACAAAACCGTATGGGAGAACGTGGCGTTCGCCCTTGAGGTGATCGGCACACGGCGGTCCACCATCAAATCGTTGGTGCCCAAGGTGCTGAATACCGTGGGGCTCACCGGCAAGGAAAAGAACTACCCGCATGAGCTCTCCGGTGGCGAGCAGCAGCGTGTGGCCATCGCCCGCGCCTACGTGAACCACCCGCAGATTCTGCTGGCCGACGAGCCCACCGGCAACCTCGACCCGACCACGTCGCTGGGCATCATGGAAGTGTTGGACGCCATCAACCGTACCGGCACCACCATCGTCATGGCCACGCATAACGAAGAGATCGTCAACTCGATGCGCAAGCGCGTGGTCGAACTGCACAACGGCAAGATCGTGCGTGACGAGGCTCATGGCTCCTACGATTCCGCCCTGTTCTTCCCGGATGCCGAAGTCGAAGCCAAGTCCGACACCGCCCATCATGTGCTGGCGGCGGCGACCAAGGCCATCGAGGGCAGTGACGAGCCGTCCGAAGGCATCGCCCGTCTGGCCAACTCCGTGCATTCCGGCCGCACCGGCCGCTATGGCGAGACGTTCGCGCCGCTGGAAGACACGCTGACCTGGGGCAAGGGCATTCCGTT
>ENA-OQOA01000770-OQOA01000770.1-human-gut-metagenome-genome-assembly--contig:-NODE-770-length-12078-cov-5.435277_pt1 | contig 12078 bp, 13 predicted proteins | sample MGYA00242633_ERZ504888 | MGnify/ENA primary metagenome ERZ504888 (study PRJEB26092, sample SAMD00036372) | human gut metagenome | host: Homo sapiens | study: EMG produced TPA metagenomics assembly of... | reverse complement strand
TGATCATCATGTTTCCATCTCCCCTTCGCATCAGCGATGATATAATTAAATGCCATATCATCATATGTACCAAGTCGCTAGCGCGACGGCCAGCCCCAGATTACAATTTTTGTTGTAGTTTTTTTTAGAAAATATGCCATAAAAGTCACCCTCTTATAGTATAGCACCATAGCACCATAAATGCAAGTATAAAAAGAAATTTGTCAAGTTTTTAAACAAGAAAAAGCCAGCAAATATGCTGACTTGAGGATAAATATATTTCATTAACTCTCAAAAAATAAAGTGCTAAATCCTAAAGACGGGTACTGCATCGAAGAAAGTGAAATAGTCTGAAAATTATCAAATAAATAAAAATATTATAAAATTAGTGCAAATAAGACAAATATAAATAGAAAATATTGAAATAAAATGCAAAAATGTATTGACAAATAATAACAAGAGTGTTATTATAACACCATCAAAAGAAACAAGGAAACGAATTAAACAATCAAAGAAATTCATTCAATTCATAGCATATATAAATGTTCCAATGAAAAGGATGAAAATAAAAGAAAGGTTCGGGTGATTCCATTGGGAAAGAATTTATAACTTCATCAATATAAGAGTAACGGGTATCGCATTTCCTGCAAGAAAGACCTGATACGGAGATTATAAAAAAGTATTTTCCTTATATAATATAAGAGCATACGCACAGCCTGATTAATAAGGAAGGAATGTATCAAAGGTATTATAGAAGCGATAACTTATATTGAATATCTGTTGCAGACCTGATACAGGGATTTTGGTAAATGTGTAAAGAAATATTTACCGGAAGAGCATAACCCTTATCTCAGTAGTTAGCCTGAAAGCAGAGGTTCAGGTAACAGATAAACTGAAGGTAAGAACGATGTTTTGAGAGGCATATAGAAGTTTAAGTATATGGTTTGAAATCCTGCATCAGAAGAATATCCGGTATATAAAATTACAGGATATTGAGAGAAATATTAAGGTACTTTTTCAGTGATACTTTACATAATTCAGAACATCTGCCATTAATGTTCGATAAATATGAAAAGCACATAAGGAAATTAAACAGTTGTGAATTTAAGAAGTTAGGTTTATGATTGCTTAGCACGAAAAATAATGAAAAAGTGTATCCGATATTTCATAAATGAAAACAAATTATAATACGTGAAATTATAATTTAAAATCTATAAAACTTTCTAAGTAAGTTCCGATGAACTGAATAACTGATATCATAAAAGCATAAAAGCAGGAATGAATCAGATTATAAACAGTACATATGGATTATGAGCAGGAAACAGAATAGGAATTTTAAATAAACATAGAAAAATTTAATAGTGAACTTATAAAGTAGTTTGTAAATAACATATTATTTTATTATAGAAAGAATACTAAGAGGAAAATAAATTGAATAACGAAGAACATTGAAGCGGTCATCATTTTTGAAATCAGGAAAAGTAAAAAGTGATGACCGTTTTCAAATTGTATTCATATATATATTCGTTTATTGCGTGAAATGGAATTTTAGGATATACTCTCCATGAAAAGGAGAGTTTTTTTATGTGGATAAAAGATATCAGAGATTATATTTTATATGAAGATAAAGATATTCTGGTCTGTCACAAACCGGCAGGGCTTGCAGTTCAGAATGCGCGGGTTGGCAGTATGGATATGGAGAGCCTCTTGAAGAATTATATTGCTCAGAAGGTGCCGGGTAAGATGCCGTATCTGGGTATTATCCATCGCCTGGATCAGCCGGTGGAGGGGGTTCTTGTATTTGCCCTGAATCCGAAGGCAGCAGCAGATCTCAGCAGACAGATGACAGCGGGAAAAATAAGAAGACTTATCTTGCAGTTACAGAAGGAACAGTGAAAGTGAAGAGTGCAAAACTGGTGGACTGGCTGAAGAAGGATGGCAGGACCAACAGCTCTGCAGTGGTTGAGGGAGGGACTTCCGGAGCAAAAAAGGCGATATTGTCTTATGAAGTTCTGGAAACCTGGAAAAATAAGGAAGATGCACAGGATTGTGGCGAAAGAAATCTGATTCGGATTGATCTGGATACAGGCAGGCATCATCAGATTCGTGTGCAGATGGCGCATGCCGGAATGCCTTTGGTTGGTGACAGAAAGTATAATCCCGGTCAGAATAGTCAGGAACCGCTGGCTCTCTGTTCTGCAAAACTGGGATTTCAGCATCCGGTGACAAAGAAACAGTTGGAGTTTCAGGTGCAGCCTGCAGGTATGGCATTCAAAAGACATTGACATAGCGCAATTTTTGGTTACTGTTCACTGGTGATATCCCGCGAGGTGTTTTTTGTGAGCAAAGGTCACAGAAAACCCGAGACATACCGCGCGAATTTATGCGATTAGCATAAATTCTGTGCATCGCGAAGCGTGTTGCTGAGAACGGAGTGAACAGTAACACGGAGTGAACAGTAACGATTACTGTAAACAGTAACACTTGCAATTCTTCATAAACTGCGGTAATATAAGCGTATTCAGATAACTATGGCAGCCTGCTGTTCCACGAAGCATTCCGGCATGAATATGCCGGAAGCTCATCGCAGAAGTCGAAAACAGACTGCTGTTTATCATGTCTGTAATGACACAGAGAAGAAGGTACAATTTCAATAACGATAAGAGGAATTGTTTGTTATGGAAAAAGAATTTACAGAGGTTTACTGTGGCGGGGGAAAGGGAAAGACAACTCTGGCGATCGGTCAGTGTCTGAGAGCTTCCGCACAGGGTAAAAGCGTCATTATTATTCAGTTTCTGAAAGGAAGAGAGCGCAGGGAACTGGATTTTCTGGCGGAACTGGATAATCTGGATATTAAGATATTCCGTTTTGAGAAGCATGATGAAGGATATGAGGAGCTGAATGAGCAGGAGAAGGCAGAGGAGAAAACCAATATTCTTAATGCTTTGAATTTTGCGCGCAAAGTGATCGCAACGCAGGAATGCGATTTTCTGCTCCTGGATGAGATTCTTGCACTTCCGGATTACGGGATCACCACTGCAGAGGCAATCGGTGATATCCTGAAGATGAAGGACGAGAGTATGCATATTCTGCTTACGGGACGGACGTTACCGGACAGCCTGCGTAAATATGCAGACAGCATAACTACACTGACAACAGAGATTGTATAAGGTGTATAAAACCTGATTATTGTTTATGAATGGACAGTAATCTGTATGGAAATTACAGAAGAATAAAGGAGGAAGGCAAATGGCAATTTTTAAAGGTGCAGGTGTTGCGATCGTAACCCCTATGTATGAAGATGGTAAGGTTAATTATGATAAACTGGAGGAACTTCTGGAGTATCAGATTGCAAACAGTACAGATGCGATCATTATCTGCGGAACAACAGGAGAATCATCAACGATGACGCATGGAGAGCATCTTAAGACAATTAAGTTTGCAATCGACAAGGTAAACAAACGTGTTCCGGTTATTGCAGGTACAGGTTCCAACTGTACGGAAACTGCAATTATGATGTCAAAGGAGGCTGCTTCTTACGGTGCAGATGCACTTCTTATAGTGACTCCATATTATAACAAGGCGACTCAGAAAGGACTGATTGCTCATTATACAGCTATTGCAGAGGCAGTTCCGGAAACACCGATCATTATGTATAATGTTCCGAGCCGTACAGGGTGTAACATTCAGCCTGCAACAGCAGTAGCTCTGGCTAAAAATGTTAAGAATATTGTTGGTATCAAAGCAGCAAGCGGAGATCTTTCACAGATTGCAACCATGATGTCCATGGCTGATGGCTGCATTGAACTCTACTCCGGAAATGATGATCAGGTACTTCCGATCCTTTCACTTGGCGGACTTGGAGTAATTTCCGTACTTTCTAATGTAGCTCCTAAGGAAACACATGATATGGTTATGAAATTCCTTGAAGGAGATACAAAGGGTGCAGCAGAAATCCAGTTAAAGGCAATCCCGTTAATTCATGCACTGTTCAGTGAAGTAAACCCGATTCCGGTGAAAGCAGCCCTGAATCTGATGGGTAAAGAAGTGGGACCACTTCGTATGCCATTATCCGAGATGGAAGATGCAAACAAGGCAAAACTTGCTGAAGAACTGAAGAATTTCGGAATTAAACTTGCATAAATATAACCGCAGGATTGTTCGGAAAATCAACTTGCCGATATACTGGAATTGAGAGGAATAGACAAATGGTAAAGATTATTATGCATGGCTGTAACGGTCACATGGGTCAGGTAATCTCCGGACTTGTGGAGAAGGATCCGGATGCTGAGATCGTAGCAGGTATCGATGTGGCAGATCAGGGAAAGAACAGCTACCCTGTATATACAAATATGGAAGAATGTCAGGTAGAGGCAGATGCCCTTATCGACTTCTCTTCTGCAAAAGCAACAGATGCACTTCTTGCTTACTGTGAGAAACGCAAACTCCCGGTTGTATTATGTACAACCGGTTTTAAGCGAGGAGCAGCTCGCAAAGGTGGAAGAGACATCTAAGAATGTCGCAGTTCTGAAATCTGCAAATATGTCTCTTGGAATCAATACTCTGATGAAACTGCTTCAGGATGCGGCAAAGGTTCTGGCAACAGCAGGATTTGACATGGAGATTGTTGAGAAGCATCACAGACTGAAACTGGATGCACCAAGCGGCACAGCACTTGCACTGGCTGACAGCATTAATGAGGCAATGAATAACCAGTATCATTATATCTATGACCGCAGCCAGAGACGTGAGATGCGGGATGATAAGGAAATCGGTATCTCAGCAGTCCGCGGTGGAACAATCGTAGGAGAACACGAAGTGATCTTCGCAGGTCCGGATGAAGTGATTGAATTTAAGCATACTGCATATTCCAAAGCTGTATTTGGAAAGGGTGCTGTTGAAGCTGCGAAATTCCTTGCAGGCAAACCGGCAGGAAGATATGATATGAGCGATGTTATCAGTGCAAAATAATCAGGAATGCAGTAAAAATTGATAACTGGTAATTTTCAGTATCTTCATAGCAGTGAAATAAAATATATAAAAGGAAAGTGTATCTGATGTTTCAGAACACTTTCCTTTTTGTAATATTGGCCTGTATGCTGCTATAATAATTCTGATCAATGATTATATGCGTAAGTCAGCAATGTTCTGGAATCCTGCCAGCGGGCAGAAGATGAATCTGCACCCAGGACAACAGAAATATAGGTGTTTCCCCTTGCGGAATAAGAAAGTCCGACAAAACAATAGCCTGCTTTGTTGGTATAGCCTGTTTTCATACCCTGAACTCCCGGAACATTGCCGAGCAGGGCGTTGGTGGTGCCGATAGAATAGCTTCTGCCGGTGTTGAGATTAGAGAAAGAATAATAGCCGGTGCTCACCAGTTTGCGGAACATAGGCTTTTTGATCGCATACTGGGCAATTTTTGCCAGGTCAGAAGCTGTTGTGTAATGGTTATACCCTGCATCCAGACCATTTGGGGTTGCGAAATGTGTATTCGTACATCCGATCTCTGCTGCTTTTTTATTCATTAATTTAACAAACTTTGCAGTGGAACCGCTGACGTGTTCGGCAATGGCAACTGCGGTGTCGTTGTGGGAGGGAAGCATCAGGGAATAAAGCAGATCTTTCAGATAAAATATTTCTCCTGCATTTGCATAAAGCTTGCTGGGTTCAATAGATGCTGCGTAAGGGGAGAACTTTACTTTTTCGTTTAATTTGCAGTTTTCAAGTGCAAGGATACAGGTCATAATCTTGGTTGTGCTGGCGTTGGCATGAGCAACATTTTCATTTTTGCCATAAATAATCTGACCGGTATCTGCATTCATGAGAAGTGCACAGTCAGAGGAAAGGGAATAATTTAATCCGGTGTGGGTGACAGTACCATTCTGGTTAAAGTAATAGTAAGTTCCCTTGATCTTGTGTTTTCCTGTAACTGCTTTTCCGTCTTTGCCGAAATAGTATTTCTTTCCGGATTTGTCAGTGTACCATCCGGTAACCATAGCACCGTCTTTACCGACATAGTAATAATTTCCTTTATATTTGATAAGAGAATTCTTTATCAGATATCCCTGAGATCTGGTTCCGAAATAATAATTTTTGCCTTTGATCGTATGCCAGCTGCACCAGCGGTGTCCGAGTTTGTTAAAATAATAGGTCTTTTTGTCAATTTTCAGAAATACATTTTTGGCGATGGTTTTATCATCATAGCGATAAATCCAGTAATCGCCGTCTTTTACAAATTTTCCCGATGCTGCGATATCAGGTTTCTGAAGTGTGGATGCATAGATAGTGGAAACACTGCAGGTAAACAGCAGGAAAAGTGCAGCCAGAAATATGAAAACAGAGCTGCGTGAGCCGACTGAGAAAGAAATTGGGGTCTGACATGGGTTGGTGTTCCTTCTTTTATTTGGACATTGTGCGGAGCCGCCGTTGCCGGTATCGGCTCAAAATCTGTTGTGCCGCGGCGTGGCCGCCGCGGCGGGATGGACTACAGCGGCTGGTTGCCGTGATGCTTGGTGGTGCGGCGCACGCGCTTCTTGTCAGCGAGCAGTCGCAGCGATTCGGCGATGGCCTGACGGGTCTGCTCGGGATCGATCATCGCGTCGATCTCGCCCATTTCGAGCGACAGGTTCGCGTTGACGGTGGTGCGCTCGTATTCGGCGGCGAGCTTGGCCCGCAGCGCGTCGACGTCCTCGCCGGCCTCCTTGGCCTTGACGAAGTCCTTGCGGTGGATGATGTTCACCGCGCCGGTGGCGCCGAGCACCGCGATCTGCGAGCTGGGCCACGCGAAGTTCATGTCCGCGCCGATCGCCTTGGATCCCATCACGATGTACGCGCCGCCGAACGCCTTGCGCAGCACGACGGTGACCATCGGCACCTGCGCGTTCGCGTAAGCGTAGATCACCTTGGCGCCGCGGCGGATGATGCCGGCGTGCTCCTGATCGGCGCCCGGCTTGTATCCGGGGGTGTCCACGAGCGTGATGACCGGCAGGTTGAACGAGTCGCACAGACGCACGAACCGCGCCACCTTTTCGGAGGCGTCCACGTCGAGGATGCCGGCGCGAACGTTCGGCTGGTTGGCGACCACGCCGATCGGCCGGCCGTCGATGCAGGCGAATCCGACGACGGCGGACGTGGCGAACAGCTCGTGCACCTGCACGAATTCGCCGTAGTCGACGATGCAGCGGATCACGTCGAGCACGTCATACGGCTGGCGGTCGTTGTCCGGCACGATGTCGGTAAGGCGTTTCGCGGTCTCGCGGTCCGCGCGAGTCGCCGCATAGGCGTACATCGGGGGCTGGGCGTCGCTGTTCGACGGCAGGTAGGCAAGCACCGTGCGCGCGTAGTCGATCGCGTCGGCCTCGTCCTCGCCGAGGTAGTGCGCAACGCCGGATTTCGTGCTGTGCACGAGTCCGCCGCCGAGGTCGTTCATGCTGATCGTCTCACCGGTGGCCGCCTTGACGACGTCCGGGCCGGTGACGAACATGTCGGAGTTCTCCTTGGTCATGACGATCAGGTCGGTCAGCGCCGGGCAGTACACGGCGCCGCCGGCGCACGGACCCAGGATCAGCGAGATCTGCGGGACGAAGCCGCTGGCGTCGCAGGTCTTGCGGAAGATGTGGCCGTACTGCGTCAGCGCGGCGACGCCTTCCTGGATGCGGGCGCCGCCGGAGTCGACGATCGCGACGATCGGCACCTTCAGGTCCAGCGCCATGTCCATCAGGTGGCAGATCTTCTCGCCTTCGGCACGACCCAGCGTGCCTCCCCTGACGGAGAAGTCCTGCGCGTAGACGGCGATCTTGCGGCCGTACACGTCACCGAATCCGGTGATGACGGCCGAACCGGCCTTGCCGCCGTTGATGTCGCCGCCGCGGAACCGGCCGATCTCCTCGAACGAGCCGGTGTCGAGCAGCAGTCCGAGCCGCTCGCGGGCGGTCATCTTGCCCTTGGCGTGCTGGCGGGTGCGCGCGTTGGATTCAGCGTCACGCGCGAGTTCCGCCGCGCGTACCACCGCTGCGCGGATCGGCTGCTGCCCTGCGCCTGTGCGGCGCCGTCCGCCGAGACGTGCCCAGGTTGTTTCATGACCTGTTTCACGGCCGGCGAGTTCATGATATCGGTCATCACTTGCCCTCCTTGCCGCTCTTCGCGGTGCTTGCGGACTTGCCGCCGTCATCCACCGCGCCGGACTTGTCGCGCGCCTTGGCACCGTCGACGTCCATCGCGACCAGCGTCTCGCCGGCCTCGACGCCGGTGGCGGGCGCGACGAAGATCTTCGCGACCGTGCCGTTGACCGGCGCGTACACGTAGTTCTCCATCTTCATCGACTCCAGCACCACCAGCAGGTCGCCCTTGGTGACGGACTGGCCTTCCGCGACGTTGATGCGCGTGACCACCGCCTGCATGGGCGAGGCGATGACGCCGGACTTGCCGTCGTTGCGCTCCTTCTTCTCCGCGATGGCGTGCAGCCCCTGGCCTCGCAGCGGCTGCGACGGGCGCTTGGCTCCGCGCGAACGCCCCGCTCCCATGAGGTTGTTGACGATGTCGGTCGGCACGGTGAGCTTGACGCGGCGGTCGTCGACCTCGATGACGAAGCTTTCGCTCGTCGGGGCCTTCGCGCCGGCGTCCTGGCCTTCGCCGCTGAGCGACGCCGGCTGTCCCGAGCGCACGGTCTGCGGCTCATGGTTGAGATACTTGCGCTCCAGCCACTTCGTGCTCACGTCGAAGAGATGACCATGCTCGGCGGTGAACTCATCGTCGTTGAAGATCTGCTTGAACAGGCTGGCCGGGGTCGGCACGCCCTCGATCACGAGTTCGTCGAGCGCGCGGCGCACGCGGGCGACAGCCGCCTCACGGCTCTGCGCGGTGATCACGACCTTGCCCATCATCGAATCGAACTTCGGCGAGACCGTGTCTCCCTGCTCCACGCCGGTATCGATGCGCAGGCCGGGGCCGGACGGCCAGACGATGCGCTCCAGCGTGCCGGAGGACGGCGTCAGGTTCGTCGCCGGATCCTCGCTGGTGATGCGCAGCTCGAAGCTGTGGCCGCGCGGCGCGGGGGCCGGTGTCAGGTGGCCGCCGTCGGCGATATCGATCTGCTCGCGCACCAGGTCGAGCCCGCACACCTCCTCGCTGACCGTGTGCTCGACCTGCAAACGCGGGTTGACCTCCAGGAAGTACACCTTGCGATGCGGGGTCACCATGAACTCGCACGTGCCCAGACCGATGTAGTCGACCTTGTTGAACAGGCTGCGCGAATACGTCTCCAGCTGGTTGATGACCTCGTCCGGCAGGAACGGAGCGGGGGCCTCCTCGACGAGCTTCTGGTTGCGCCGCTGCACAGAGCAGTCACGCGTCGAGTACACGGTGAAGTCGCCGAAACGGTCGCGGCCGCACTGGGTCTCCACGTGGCGGGCCTTGTCGATGAACTTCTCGATGAAGTACTCGTCCAGGTCGCCGCCCTGCATCGCGTCATGGTTCAGGTAGAAGCGACGCATCTCGTCATCGTCGTGCACGACGGTGATGCCTCGGCCGCCACCGCCGTCGGTGCGCTTCATCATCACCGGGTAGCCGTACGTGTGCGAGAAGTCCAGCAGCGTGCGCAGCTCGCGCACCGGCTCGCTGATGCCCGGCACCGGCGGCACCTGCGCGGACTTCGCCACGCGACGCGCGGTGATCTTGTCGCCGAGGTCGATCAGCGCCTGCGGATGCGGCCCCACCCAGATCGCGCCCGCTTTCTCGACCTTGTCGGCGAAGCTCGGCACCTCGGATAGGAATCCGTAGCCGGGGTGCACGGCGTTCGCGCCGGACCGGTGCAGGATGCCGATCAACAGGTCCTCGTTGAGGTATGTGCTCGCGTATGTGTCACCCGACAGCAGGTACGACTCGTCGGCCAGCTGGACGTACTGGGCGTTGCGGTCCTGTTCGGAGTACACCGCCACCGTGGAAATCCCCATCTCCCGGGCGGTTCTCACCACGCGCAGCGCGATCTCGCCGCGGTTGGCGACGAGTATTTTTTTGACGATATTTCCCATATATTCCACTATCGCCGTATGCGCGCGAGCGCGGAGTCAAGTTTTCGACAAAAACGGCGGCGATATTTTGTAGAGCGAAGACAAACGGCCACGTAAGTTCCGGCACCGTAACCGGCGAACATCCACAAAAGGCCGTCTCGACTTTTGTATGTTCCCGACAGGCCGTCTAAGGCGAGGGCTTTCTATCATTGGCGACAACGGAGGGACACTCGCCGTCCGTTCTTTCATCATCGAGAGGGGTTATTCATGTCCGAACGTACTGTTTCCACCGCCCAGCGCGGCCGTATGCTGGCTTCGACCATCGGCAAGCCGGTGCTGTTCGCCGTCCTCATGTGGCTCGCTTCGGCAGCTGGTGAGATTTCGATCCCTGGCACCCCCGGTGCCGATCACGCTGCAGACCTTCGTCATGATGCTGGCAGGTCTGATGCTCAGCTGGCGTCAGGCAGGCAGCGCGGTGGCGCTGTATCTGGCCGCCGGCGCGGCCGGGCTGCCGGTGTTCGCCGGCGGCGCCTCCACCGCCGCCCTGTTCGGCCCGAGCGCGGGCTTCCTGATCGGCTTCCTGCCGGCCGTAATCGTCACCGCCCTGCTGCGCGGCAAGGCGCGTCTTGGACTCGGCTCCGCACGCCGCGCTGACCGCCGTCCGCTACTTCGGCGCCTCACTGGCCGGCAACCTGGTGGTGCTGTACCTGTTCGGCATCACGATTCAGTCCATGGTCATGCATGTTCCGTTCACGACCGTGGCGATTGCGTCGATGGGCTTCGTGATCGGCGATGTCATCAAGGCCGTCGTCGCGTCGCTCGCGGCGACCGGTCTGGCCAAGCTGTTCTGATTCGCGTCGCTGTTGTCGCAGCGAACGGTTCTCAATAGCGTTTGTGCGAGGATTTCTAACATTCCCGCACAAATGCTCATATGGAAGAAGCCCGGAATTCCGGGCTTCTTCCATTTTTTGTTCATTTCGGACGGATGCAGTCTCACACCTTTCTTATTGAGAACCGTTCGCTGCGACTACAGCGGCAATACGCCGACGTCGGCCGTGTGCACGACATGGTTTTCGCCCGCATCGTCACGCACGCTCAGCGACGCGTCGGCGTTCAGCGCCGTCGCCGTACCGGTCAGCACCGAACCATCGGTGAAGCGCGCCTCAACACGACGTCCCAGCGTCCAGCACACGCGGGAGGTCTCCTCGCGCAGCCGCTCGGCGGCGGCATGCGGGTCTGCCACGAAACCGCTCAGTCGGGAACTCAGCGACCGCACGATATGCGCGGCGATCATATCACGCAGTGTCCGGGCATCGGGCAGCCCCTGCACATGCAGTTGCAGTGACGTGGACTGCTCCGTGGGCAACCGGTCGGCCGGTATCGCGAGGTTGATGCCGATGCCGATCACCAGCGCCGCGCTGTCATCGCGCCCGGGCAGCGGCACCATCTCGGTGAGGATGCCACCCAGCTTGCGTCCCTGGCAGAACAGGTCATTCGGCCACTTGAGCCGCAGACCGCAATCTTCACTGGCCACCCCACATTCGGCGAGCGCGCCCCGCAGCGCATCCAGCGCGGCAAACCCGGCGATCACCGTCAGCCAGCCGTTTACACTGCCGTCGGCGATCACGCCCGCCGGCAGTGTGGCGATGTACGAGCAGGTCATCGATTCGCCGGGAGCACTCACCCATGTGCGTTCCAGCCGGCCGCGGCCCGCGCTCTGCACATCAGTGGCCACCACGACCACACCGGCACCCCCGTCGGCCGGAGGCGCCATGGTGCCGTCGCGCAGCATCTGCCGCGCCAGCGTATTGGTCGATGCGGTTTCCACCACCGCAATCACATTGTCAGCCACCTCGGTGGTGCGTGGCATGTTTGGAATGATTCCCCTTGTTGTTTCCGACATGCCTTCAGATTATGCCCGATATCGTCCTACGGCAAATGCCGGCAATGGCACGATCGCCGCCGTTCAAGGCGCATCGGTAGAATACCGTGACATGACCACAGCTCACATCACGGATCACTCCAGCGCCACCCCGGCCCGCGGCGGGCGCGGAGGCAGCGGCGGCAGGTCACGACGCGCCACCGGCAC
>ENA-OQOA01000769-OQOA01000769.1-human-gut-metagenome-genome-assembly--contig:-NODE-769-length-12082-cov-3.477039_pt1 | contig 12082 bp, 14 predicted proteins | sample MGYA00242633_ERZ504888 | MGnify/ENA primary metagenome ERZ504888 (study PRJEB26092, sample SAMD00036372) | human gut metagenome | host: Homo sapiens | study: EMG produced TPA metagenomics assembly of... | reverse complement strand
ACCCACCATATTTTTATTAGCTTGAGCATAAGCCTCTCCTTCTGAAAGCCCCTTTACATACCTCAATTGATTATATAATGCCTTATAATGTGCTTCATAATATTCACCCGGATCTTTGATATAGTCATAATCAATTGTACCACGAGTATTCACTCCCCATTTTGCACTAGCCGTAACAACAGCTTCACCAGCTTTTGCCTGCTTGGTAGTAATAATAATAACACCATTGGCACCACGTGCACCATATAACGCATTTGATGCTGCATCTTTTAAAACGGACACTGATTCAACATCAGATGGGTTGATATTGTTCCATCCTCCCTCATAGGGCATACCATCTACAATAATAAGTGGATCATTATCCGCATTGATAGAACCAATACCACGAATTATCAATGTTGGAGCATCTCCTCCCGGCTGCCCAGATCCACTTGTCATTTGTAAGCCTGCCACTTGTCCAGCAAGTGCCTGAACGACGTTCGTTGTCTGTCTTTTAGAAAGTTTCTCAGCATTTACAACTGAAGCCGATCCAGTAAATGCCGACCTTTTGGCTGTACCATAAGCAACAACCATCACTTCATCCATCATTTCAGACTCTGTAACCAATACTACCTTGACAAAAGATTTAACATCAACCACTTGGGTCTTCATACCAATAAATAAAACCATTACTTTCTTATCAGTTGGTTTAATATTATCCAACACAAATTTACCATCCACATCTGTTATCGTACCATGTGTAGTTCCCTGTATCAACACAGAAGCTCCTACTACCGGCAATCCATCATCCTTGGAAAGAACAATTCCCGACATTTTGGTTACTTGAGCCGATAAATGGCCTATTACAACTAATAAGCACATTAAAAACAGAACAATGCGTTTTCCCATACCATTTAGATTTTTTTTAATAGGTTTAATATGATGGAAACAAATATATTAAATATAATCGATGAATAAAAATTTTATTCACTTTTTTCTTTATATTTTTTAAAACGATAAGTGTTTTGTGCAAAAATTACATAATAAAAGAAAATATCAAGCCTAAATTATTTAATAAAAGAAGTATCACTTTTTAACTTCAAGAATAATTCTAGTATGTAGAAATCGAAGTTTCCAAACTGAACCGAGATGTGGGAAGCGTTGTAGAATTTTCAAACTGAGCCGCAAATATGGTGCAATTTACTAAAATAAAAATCACAAATATCTAATAACTAGATATTTGTGATTTTATTTTGTACCCTTAACAGATGAAATATTGAACCTTTGGAATGATTTTCTAGAAATAGTAGATTATCTGCAATCTAATTCTTCAATCACGAAACTCATTGGGGGACTATGAACAATATAACGCCAACTACTATATTGTAATTGGCGTTTTCTTTGTTATGCTAAATATTATTTCCCCTTTTCATTTCTCTGCCTTCTTCAATTCCGTGATTTTTGCATTTACCAACTCCATACAAAATGGAATGCCAGAATTTTTCTTTGCAAAAAAGAAAGACATTTGGGACTTTCATTCTTATGTCTAAATTTATGCGGCAACTTTCCTAGAGATGAAGCCGTAAACTTCCAATCCATTTTTGCAAGAGATAAATAAAGTTGTCTATTTATAAAAGCGTCTATTTCAGAAGAATATCTCTGTATATCTGTATAATAAAACGCAGATACCCAACCATCCAATTTATTCTTTATTTTAATTAATAAGGTTGAAACACAATATTTATCTTTGCCATTACAAACATCTCTAATTTTACTCTTCAACCGTTCTACATTCGCAAAAGAAGGATAGAACACATTCCCATCAAAAGTAACAGATAAGAAATCCATAGTATCATGTTTATTAAAATTCACGATTCTTGTCTTGCCTCCTTCCTCCAACTTATGAATATTCAAATTAAGTTCTTCTAAAACAGTACAACACTCTATATATGCTTCTTCACACTCTTTTTCAGAAGTACACATTATAACAAAATCATCAGCATACCGAACCAACTTGAATCCTTTATCTTTTAACCTCAAATCAAAAGGAGAAAGAAATATATTAGATAATAAAGGAGACAAGGCATTTCCTTGTGGAATCCCTTTATCTATATTTTCAAAATATTTTTTTTGTTCAACATTAAATGAATCCAAATTCCCAATACTTTGATTTAAAGCTTGCTGAATAAGAGTATTTATAGTAGTATCAGACAATCTCTTAAAAACAACATCGTTAAGAAGAGAATCTTTATCAACAGTACCAAAAAAATTAATTAAATCAGCTTCCAACACATAAGAATAACCATTCTGACAATATTCGTTTATTTTTTCAACAGCTTCTTTAACCCCCAATCCTTTTTGATATGCAAAACTTAGCCCTCTACTTTTCTCTAAAAGTTCTTTAAAATGTTCTTCCAATTCTATTGCAATTGCTTTTATTACAACTCTATCAGAAACTTCTGGAATTTGAAGAGGACGAAATTTCCCTTTACTTTTAGGAATAAGCACAGCACGATATGGAGAAAATTGATATGTTCCTTCTTGAAGTCGTTTGGAGATGGATAAAATTTTATCCTCTTTATTAAGTTCAAATTCTGCAATAGTCTCACCCGTTAGTCCATGAGATTCTTTATTAAATTTTTCCAATTTAGCCCATGCCAAACGTAAACTTTCTACTGAGGATATTTTGTTAAGAAGATTCATTTTTGTTAATTTAAACCTGAGTTGCAAAGACCTTTAGAAAAACAGATGTTCGTATAACAGCACCTTACAATATAGACACACAGAACAACATAAGTTGAGACACAGCAAGAAGACAAACATACTTCTTAAACAAAGTGAACCAACGTGTTCTTGGGCAATCCTGACCATAGATTGAAGATGCAATCTAAAGTCGAAATCCATATATCCAGTTACTCAAAGAGCTATTTGCTATTACAGTATGGTACAAAAGTAGCAAATAATAAGAAATTTGCAAAATATTAGAGAGTTTTTAGCAAGTACAGTAATAAGGATAACAACATCAATAGCATTACAGAGCACAGCCATAACAAGCTGATAAACAAGCATCAGCACCGTAACCCGACACTCCATTAGTTGTATTTTAGTAGGCATGATAAAGACCCAACGGTTAGGTATTCATAAAAATTTTCCAGATATTTTTTGAAAATCCAGCCTATTAAACTTTACTTTCTTACTAAACCATATATTTATATATGTATAAAACAAATAAACTATGGATAACAACTACAAAAGACAGTATCGACAATTGAATGATACAACAAAACAAAAGATTAGCCAAAGTCTAAGAGGCAGAACAAAGTCAGCCACTCACACCCAAGCTATATCCAACGGACTGAAAAAGTACTGGGCAACAGTACCCAACCAACCTAATAATAATGAAAATAAGAATGAAGAACATGAATAAAATATACGGTTTAAATATAGATGCGTTGAGGCTCTGTTACGAAGTGACAGAACCCCAAAATATCAACATCATAAAAGACAAAGAAATTGGAGAAGAAATTGATTTTCTGTATTTCTACCTAAGACGAATAGAAGGAAAGCACTTCAAATTTGTTTATGAAATACGTTATAATGACATGGGAAAAGATAAATTGTTTGGAGAACTACGTTTAGGCATCAATGACAATCAAGAAGAAAGCAATACCCACCAAAACGGATATAAAAAAGCATGGATTAGTATTTCCAATCGTGTGTTATACAGCGATGAGATATACTATTTAGATTTTATTGAAAACAATTTAGGCTTAGAATTACATAATATAACAACCCTAGACCTATGTCTTGATATGTCAAACGACATAGCCCGACTAATACGAAAACTTATCCGAAACCCACAAATAACAACGCTTCTGAACGGAAAACGAATCACTAATCGCAAAGAAGACCGCCCCGAAATCACATATACTTTCAGTGGGAATATGGATAAAGATAAATACTTAACCGTCAACATTAAACAGAAAAAAGCAATAAAGGATAAGAGCAAAGGTAGCACCCTTATAGCATACAACAAAAAAGCTGAAATAACCAATAGTTCGGATAAAACGTACATAAATAACTACTATAACAATCCTTCAAAATTGCACCGTTTAGAAGTCCATCTAAACAATGAAGAAATCAAAGATTATATAGCGAAAACCAGGTATGAATTATCATTTTATTCTTTAGCTGATGAAAAATTCCTAGCAAAACTTTTTGGTTACACTTTAAACAGCCTTATCAGATTTGAAAAAGACGGAAAAGCAATAGATTGGACAGACCTCTTATCAGAAGGGTATAACAACCACCCCTGCCAACGGCAATTTTCTAGGGTAACTAATTCAAATACAGAGAAAAATCTCTTTAAAAAAACGTAGTTCAAAAAACAATATAGCGAAAATTAAACATTAACTTCGGATATGCGGAGTGCGGAATCAGAAATAGCAATTACTATATTTCACTCCGCACCTCCGCACTTCCGCATATAATCTATCAATATTGGTTATTTTTACGTAAACATAAGTTCCAAAAAGCCCCATTATCATTATACAGTTCATCAAAACGAGATGGGGACATTCCATCACAAACAAGGCAATCATTCTTCTTATATGAAGGATTAGCAACACCATAATACGAGCAAATATATCCTTTAAAGTCCGAGAAATTCCTAATATTCTTATTGAACAAGGTGCATTTTTCTTTCAATATAAGACAAAGCGTAGCAATATCCAATTTAGAACATTCACCATTGGATATTTCAAACCTTTCATCAACTTTTTCAAGTATCTTTCTGACTTGTTCCCGATTATGTAAAGAAGGGCATAATTTTTCCAATAACTTTTCTTTATCCAATATTGTACTACTATTTTTCTTTTCATTCGCCAGCGGTTGAACGGCTTTATTTGAAAGACCTTCTTTTTCTGTTAAAGTCTGAGAAGAATCTTTAGATAAAATACTATCCACAGAAGCCTCTTTCTCGATTTCCATAATAGTATCATCATTAAGTAAAACAGCTTCATTCACAACTATTTTCTGATAACGAATCCCCGCTATTCTTTGGGCATAAAACAGAAATGACTGCAATGTTTTGGCTTTATCTTCTATGATTGGCTGTTCTTGATTTTCTATAATCAGCATATTGATATAGTTATATTTAATCTTATGCTGCATGTCATACAAAAAGTACTTAATTAGTGCAATCAGAATATCTTTATCACTTTCATCAATGGTATTATTCTTAGCGTACAACTTCTTTAAAAAAGATATTAACCTAATATCCAAGTTCTTAATAAATGAATTATCGCATATATATTGGCTAATTTCCTCCAATGAATGACTGTTTATATACTCCTTATCTAAACTATCAAAGATTGCAAGAGTGATTTTTATTTGCTTTCTAGACTGTACATCTAATTGTTCAATATTATCATATAAAATTACATTTTCATTGCCAAGCATGGCAATGACACCATTTATCACGTTTTTGAGATACTGAGCATTCTGAATGTCATTATTCTTTTTGCGCATCATTTCCAAGTGTCTTGACATACTTGAAAAGATTTCAGCTTCTTTTGTTATACACTGATTGCAAAAAGTTAAAAGTGGTTCTATATCGCTATCCGCATATAGAACCACAATCATATCTTTGAATAATTGAATGTATTCTCTTTCTTCTTGTGATAGTATCATATCAACGGCATTTAAACTGCCGTAAAGATACAAATTTCATTGTAAGCCTACAAAATTGGCTTTCATGGATATTGGCTCATATTGATATAAAACGTTCAAAAAGACAGCTTATTAGCTAAAAGTGAATATTAGTTTTAACGCACTTCTTGCCAATTTACATAAAACACTAATAATCAATAATATAAATCTATTTCTAATATTCACTTCTGAGATTTGTGAATATTGGAATGATTAGCTATTAATTTCAAATAGCCACCCTACCACGATAAACTCAATTTACCATTTTTACCATTTTGCCATCAGGGATTCCCTTATGCTTAATACGGTATTCCGAGAAATAAAAATCATAGTTCTCCATTATATAAGCATACCCTTTGTCAGCACTGTATTCAAAGCCGATAGCCCTATACGCTTTATCGTGATAACTATCTGCAATAATACGCCATTTACCATTCCAAGTAAAATGCTGTCCATTAGCCCAAACCCCTTCAATGTGAGATGTATTATCAGAGTATAAGACAATCTTATCCAAACTCTTTACTCCCGTTCCGTCAAATTGATAGCCTTGCAATACAAATTCTGTTGCTTTTTTTATTTCCAATGGGTCACTGCTTGAAGTTTTATTTCCATTGCATCCCACACATAACATAATCATACTAATGATTAGGCATACAAATTTTAAATAATTCTTTTTCATATTATAATCTATCTTTTCATCATTTGTAAAGCTCTAACAGTTTTATCCCTTCGTCTTTCATATTCACGAGCCAAATCTTTGTCACCTGACTGTTTAGCTATATTAAGAGCTTCATCGTAATTACGTACAATAGTTTGTTTTAACAACTGAATTTTTAATATTTCATTTGCTGAAAGTGATGGAGATTCTTCTAAGCGTGCAAGTTCATCAATAGCAGACCTTATTTCCTTTTCTTTTTGCAACAATCTATTAGTCAAATTATCATCTTCGCGATTTCCATCGGAGGAGAGATATTCATTATCCATATTTTTTGTTATTTCATCATTAATGTAATTTCCATCATCTGAAATTCTATAGCCATTATCATACACTTGATGTTTATTGGAAATATCCATAGCTCTCCGAGGATTTAATTCTCCCTCAAGGCTTGTTATTATATAATCCTCTGTAACTATAACACTATAATAATTACAAGGTATTCTTTCTTCGCCATTAACGACACAACCATATTTATCATCTTGGCGTACAACAAAAATCCCAAACGGATACCCAGTTTGATTCAATTGTACATTGTCATACTGACAAGGAACTATATTATTACCATTTTTATCAAATAGCCCTAATTTACCATTCTGTTCAACTTCAAAAAAGCCATGATATATTCCGTCTGAATAATCAATATTATCAAATTCTATTGGTATTAATGTAGTTCCCATTTTTCAAAACTACTCCCTTTTTTCCCCATCTAATCTACATAAAAAATCATTATTCCCATCTTCTATCGTATTCCATATCATGTCATAATATAGTGGTAATATTTGAGTTTTATCCTTGTCATAAATTCCATATTTACCATTACAACTTACTAAATCATATCTTTCAGAAGAAAGGTTCGTTATTGCATTATCTATCGCAGAATATTCAAGTTCATCAGAATTAGCTTTTAGAAATGTGTCATTTCCTTCTTCATCTACATAACCGTATTTACCATTCAACTTTACAACGGCTAATCCTTCCGAAAAATCAGTGGCTAATTCATATTTGCAAGGAATTACGTTTTCTCCTTGTGTATTTATAAATCCATATTTACCATTTTGTACAACTACAGCCAAATCATTTGAAAACATACCAACGGCATCATATTGATAAGGAATAATCAAACGTCCCTTAGTGTTTATAAAACCATATTTACCATCCATACAAACCCGAGCCAAGCCATCTGTAAAACTTAACGCATTATCATATTGGCATGAAATAACCAAATTTCCTTTGGTATTCATAAAACCATATTTACCTTCTTGTATGATATGAATCAAGCCTTCTGAGTAATTTAGATATGGGAAATCATATTGACTTGATAATACTAAATCTCCCTTCTTATCAATTAGTTCACATTTACCATTTTGTTTGACTATTGCCAAACCATCAGCAAAAGTACCTGCATCAGCATATTGACAAGCTATTACCCTATTCCCTTTGGTATCAATAAAACCATAATTGCCATCTGAAAAGATTTTAGCCAATCCTTCTGAAAAGCTGGCAATACCTGAATTATTAAAGGAAACACCCCTGCTGAACGTTGACTATCAACTAATTCATATCCTCCATTCTGATTTAATATGACTAAACAATCTAATGTTTTCAGACTATAATCATATTGAAATGGAATTATCATTTCACCTATTTTATTAATAGCTCCATATTTGCCTTCTTGACAAACTATTGCAATACCATCTGAGAAAAATAGAGCATCCTCATATTGGCAAGGAATTACCATTTCTCCCTTTTTAGAGATAAATCCATATTTACCATTTTGACAGACTAGTGCTAACCCTTCTTTAAATGGATATACTTCTTCACAATTTTGAATGTTTTGTGAAATACCCTCAATATTCCCCTTTTCTATTTTTTATTAGAATCACATCCAATAAAGAGTGTTACCAATAAGATTGATAATAGAAGATAAATACCATGTAAACATGTGGATTTTTCCATGATTTTGGAAAAGCATTTTATAAAAGCCATACCTGATTATTAAAAGGTTTCCCGTAGGCTCTAAAGGGAAGATTATAAAAAAGAAGTGTGAGCCAACTTAACTTATTCCATTAGTAGGCTCTCGACTGCCCTGTGACGAATAAGAAAAAGCCGCTCACACCTTAGGCAGTATATGTTGTTGGAAACATATATAACACACCTAAGGAGAACGTTTTCCGTTATTCCTGCCACATGGTGAGTTGTCGAGATTCACTAATGCAGAATAGCTAAACGCTTCCTAAATTATGCAGTTGCAATTTGCAACGGTACAAAAATAGTAAAAGTTCAGCGAAAACGTTATTTGTGAACGGCTTATTTTAATGTAAAAGAACTATTTTCTAATCAAAAAGACAACATATCATAGGTTTCAAGTAATTCCTCCGTCCGCAATCCTAAATATCTACGTGTAGTCATTACATCAGCATGATTAAACAATTCTGACAATTTGATAAGAGCAAATTCTGAATTTTCTCCAGCAGCCTCAACAACTCTCCTTCCAAATGTTTTTCGCATTGAGTGAGTAGAAAAGTGTTCTATCTTCAATCCATATTTACTTTTTATTGATTTAAACAAAACATTGATTCTCTGCGTACTATATACCGTCCTTTTGCGACTAATGAAGCAACTTTCATTTTTATCCATTATCTTCAAAGCCGCATAGCAATCTGCAATATGCTTCTGAAAGTTAGTATTCACTTTAATTTCCCTGCGTTTTCCCGTTTTCTTTTCAATGATGACAAACTTCTCATCATCCAACAACATAGACCATGTAAGAGAGAGAATATCCGATATGCGCAACCCGAAGAAAGAACCACAGCCAATCAACAAAGACAAACGGTATTCTTTATCACGATACAGCTTTCTAACCAATGACAGCATTGAATCCCATTCCATATAATCCGAAGTAACATAGCTATTTTTCAAACTCATAATATTTTTTTAATTGAAATCTTCTGTTTAATCCCCACAATAAAATCCATTGCCACGATTATATCCCATTGCCCAGGAAACCGCATCAGCAGATAAGCCTTCAAACTCATTTTTATGAACACTCTCATTTTTACGTGCATTATGCGCTGCCCAACTTGCTGCAATCATCGCATCGAGTTTTGCGGCTTTTTCTTCTCGTGTTTTAACTGCATCTCGTTCCCAACTCCAAGCAGCTTTTAAACACTCCGACCATGAACGCCCTCTACGTTGAAAGTCGTTCTTGTAAAGTCTGTGAGCATCCTTCATCACCTGTTGTTTATTATATCGCTTCATCTTATTGTAGTGCTATTAGTTTATTACCACGCTGCAAATGTAGCGCTTTCAATAGACATAAACAAATAAAAGTGTATATTATTAGCATTACATTAACTTATTTTATGTACCGCTATCAATATACATTTTAAGAATAAACGTATATTTGCATATATAACAAGAACAAATAGGTATGGGACTACGAATCAAAGAAGTTATTAAAGAAAAAGGTATGACCGTCCAAACTTTAGCGGACAAGATGGGAATAAACCGTGTTGGATTAAGTAATCATATCAACGGTAATCCTTCTGTCGCAGTTCTCGAAAAAATTGCAGCAGCCCTAGAAGTACCAATTCAAGAACTTTTTGAAAAAGAACAAAAAGAGAATATCAACGGATATATAGAAATCGGAAATGAAATCTTCAAAATCACTTCATTCCAAGACATCAGAAACATAATCAATCGCTTTGATAGTGATAATTAATAAGCCTATCTATCATAATCCCCTCATTTTCCCCTACAAATCCCCTACAAAATCCCCTTCCAAAATATAACTCACTAAGAAACAGTAAAATATAAGTGAGGTATAAAAAAAATCCTATCCTCAACTCATCATATCACTATACCTTTGCAATGTCAAAAGGTACCAAAGACACCATGTATAATAATTTAAAAAATATGATTATGATGAATTTAAGAAATACTTTCAATGAAGATAGTTTTGAATACACCACTATGAATGATATTATAGCAGAAGGTATGAGACAGCCCAAACGGCAAGCACTGTATAAAAACCTCTGGTATGAAAATGAGTTATGTGTTCTGTTTGGCGCAAGTAATTGTGGAAAAAGTATCTATGCAATGCAAATAGCCAAGCACATTGCCCAAGAACAGCCGATTCTGTATTTTGATTATGAATTGAACATCCAGCAAATATGTGATAGATATACAAATGACGAAGGTACATCACCCTGCAAGTTTCCTCAGAATATTTTTCGTCCCAATCTTGATTTTGATATGGCTAAAAATTTCAAAGAACGCAGAGCCTACCTAAGAATGAGAATCGAAGAAGCGGTAACAAAAAAAGGAATCAAACTATTCATTATAGACAATATCACTTGTTTGCACCCCAATCTATCCAAAGCAAATGAAGCGGCTACCTTCATTCTTGAACTACGCACATTCATGAACAGTTTAGGAGCAAGTTTCTTACTATTGGGACATTCACCCAAGAAAAAGACAATTCTCCTATTACTTTAGACAATTTAGCAGGGTCTAAGAATGTGGGAAACTTCATTGACAGTTGTTTTTGCATAGGGCAAGCAAAAACAGATGGTGACGAAAAACGATACATAAAACAGCTAAAGAACAGAAGTAGCCAAATCATATTGAACGAAGAACACGTATTGGTCTGCTCCATTGAAAAAGGAGAAGATAACTTTCTATACTTCAAGGAAGAAGGATATGCAAGAGAAAAAGATTTGATTAAAGGAACTGGTAATATTACTCCCGAAAAGAAAAGGTATATCAACTCTACAAAGAGCATAAGAGTTATAGAAAGGTTGCCAAAATGACGGGCATCAGCGATAAGACCATAAAAAAATGGGTAGATGAATATGAAGAATATTATACAGAGCAAAAAGCTATCAACGAGCAAGCAAATGGAAGCAATGAGATAGAAGGTGCGGAAATGCGGAATGCGGAGTAGTTAAATGCAAAATATTGCTAATAAACAATCTGACATTCACTTACTTTTTCTCTTTATCCTAATAATAATCAATTTTGTAATGAAAACACAATATGGATGCACAGCATTTAAACATAGATACAATCAAAGAAAATCGTAACTTCAAAGGAATAACCCAAGAAGACACCAAAGAATTAATTGATACACTATATGCTTTTTCAATTCTAAGCTATGAAGCATATACCAAAAAAGATACACAATATGGAGAATTTTGATTTAAAAGGTTTTGCCAAAGGCAAAAAGCAACAAAAAGAGCAAATAGGCGGTAATGCCATCATTTATACACGTGTTAGTTCAAGCGAGCAAGTTGACGGGCAAAGCCTTGAAGTGCAAATTGACAAATGCAGAGAGTATGCCAAAGTACGCTCATACACTGTCGTTGGTGAATTTGGTGGCACGTATGAAAGTGCCAAAAGCGACAAAGAGCGCAAGGAGTTTAACCGTATGCTTGCTTTCATCAAACAAAGTAATAAGAAAGGCAGCAGCCAACCCGTAAAAACAGTAATAGTGTTTAGTACCTCCCGTTTCAGCAGAACGGGAAGTACAACTATCATTGAAGAAGTTGAGGCTAGAGGAGCATACGTAGTATCTGCAACCTCCAACTATGACCACGCACTCCAGTAGGAAAGTATATGCAACTCATGGAACTTGCAAATGCAAGGTTTCAGAATGACGAAAAACGGGCAACTACC
>ENA-OQOA01000768-OQOA01000768.1-human-gut-metagenome-genome-assembly--contig:-NODE-768-length-12104-cov-2.878434_pt1 | contig 12104 bp, 14 predicted proteins | sample MGYA00242633_ERZ504888 | MGnify/ENA primary metagenome ERZ504888 (study PRJEB26092, sample SAMD00036372) | human gut metagenome | host: Homo sapiens | study: EMG produced TPA metagenomics assembly of... | reverse complement strand
AGTTCCCTTACCAGCCTGGTATTCAGAACGTACTGTATGTCCAGGTGCCTTAGGAGCGATCATAGTAACATCAACGCCCTTAGGTGCCTTGATCAAACCAAAGTGAATGTTGAAACCATGAGCGAACATAAGCATGTTACCTGGTTCAAGGTTTGGTTCAATATCATCCTTATATAACTTAGCCTGCTTCTCATCGTTGATAAGAATCATAATAATATCAGCCTTCTTAGCTGCCTCTGCTGCTGTAAATACTTCAAAGCCCTGCTCTTCAGCTCTCTTCCATGATTTTGATCCTTCATAAAGGCCAATGATTACATGACAACCTGAATCCTTAAGGTTTAATGCATGTGCATGTCCCTGGCTGCCGTAACCAATAATAGCAATTGTCTTGCCATCAAGTAAAGATAAGTTACAATCTGACTGATAATAAATCTTAGCTTCTGCCATTTTTAATATACCTCCGAAAGTAATAAAAATATTTATTTTAAACTTGCAGCTCCTCTGGCAAGACCAGTAATACCAGTTCTTGCGAGTTCTGTAATTTTAAAACCATCAAGCAATTCAATAAACGAGTCTATCTTACTCTGACTGCCTGTAAGTGAAATGATAAGTGAATTCTTTGCAACATCAACGATATTAGCTCTATATATATCTGCCATAGTAGTAATCTGCTGTCTTTCTTCTCTTGTACATAATACTTTGATAAGCACCAGCTCCCTGCATACAGACTCATCATGTGGAAGTTCTACGATTTCCTTAACATCTATAAGCTTACCAAGCTGCTTTTCAATCTGTTCAAGTACATCATCATCACCAGTTACTGTTATTGTCATTCTTGATAGCTTTGGATCAAGTGTTTCACCAACAGTAAGGCTGTCTATATTGTAACCCCTGCGGCTGAATAATCCAGCTACACGGCTAAGAACACCTGATGAATTATCTACTAGAATTGAAAATACTGCTCTTCTCATATATTTTTCCTCCAAATCATTATATACGATAATATATTATCCGCCCATATAAATGCACTTTAGCGTATTACCATATAAAATCACACATTATTTTAGCAACTACCAACCTTGTTGTCAACTACAAGAGTTACACTTTACACTGCAAGAGTTACACTTTACACTACAAGATTCACACTATAATTGTATGTAGTTTTTTCTACGCATCCACCAAAAATACATTAGCGCCAAGTTTTTCTGCATCCGATAAATCATGTGTTGATATAATCAGTATCCGGTCGCCTATATTATCCATAATATAGCCTATCACCTTATTCTTCGTTGTATCATCAAGTCCTGCAAATGGTTCATCCATGACAACAATATCTGAATCTGCCATTATTGCACGCACTATCTCAACGCGCCTTTTCATTCCACCACTATACTGTGCGCATGGCTTGTCAAGAAACTCTTCATCTATAAGATATCCCAGTTCCTGCTTTATCCTTTTTTTATCACTATTGCGCCCAAGCACCATAGCAACATTTATAACAGGATTCAGATGTGGCACAAGGCTTGTCTCCTGAAACACCGCTGATGTCCTGTATCCACCATCAGTCATGACAGCTCCTGATTGAAAACTATATCCAGCCATTCCACTGTCTGCACTGACAAGTCCCAAAATAATATTTAGCAGTGTTGTCTTTCCTGCTCCTGATTCTCCCATAATGCAGCTTGGCTTTGATGAATCACATATTGCACTAAAGCCATCAAGAACGATGGTTTCATTGTATGTTTTTTATGTTTTTAATTCAAGTTTTTCATATTTATAAATTTCCCTGAAGGCATCTGTATATTACATTAAATATTTTAAGTATTATTTTTCAACCAGCAGGCTCACTAAAATAATAACTATACTCCATGCAAAAAGCTCTGAGGACAACAGATACATCTTTGCATAGTACATGCTCGTTCCTATAGTATTCGATACAAGTCCTATTATTTCTGCTGATATACCTGCCTTAAAGCACATTCCAAGAGCAATCTTAAGCTGTGAAGAAAGATATGGATACACACCTGTCATATATATATATCTGAACCGGTTAAATGTGCTCATATTATAGACTCTTGCCATCTGTATAAGCTTTATATCTGTATTTTTATTCCATCTGTAACTCCCGTAACCACCATGGGAATAACAACCATTGCCGATATTATGCGTGACACATTCTTAGAACCAAACCACATAAGTAAAAGTATGATAAATGCTGCTACTGGAAGTGCTTTCATAAGCTGGAGTGGTATTTCTATAAATTCAGCTATAAGCTTATATTTTGCAGCACATATTCCAAGAATAACTCCAAAAACAATGCCTGCCATAAGACCTGTTCCTATATTTATCATGCTGTGCATAAGCGTAACATAAAAACTGTTGTGATACAAGCATATTCATAATAGTTTTTTAATACAGCAACAGGACTTGCAAGCAATAGCTCAAGTCCTGTCATCATACTGGCAAACTGCCATATTAAAAGCCATATAAGAACTATAACAATCCTTCTAATGTGCTTCATTGTCATCTCCTGTTTTATTGTTCTTAAAAACAAGCACCTTCTGAATCATCTTTCCTGATACTGATAATATCCTGAATGTATATCCTCCACACTCTGTTTCAAACTTTTCATTCTCTGATGGAATCTTGCCAAGCTTATATATCATATATCCGTTAATCGTATCTATATCCTCACAGTTAAACTTTATACCAAGCTTTTCTTCTATATCTTCAAGTGGTGTCTGACCATCCATCTCATATCTGCCCTCAGAAATCTGTTTTATCTGCACTTCCTCTTCATCATATTCATCAAGTATATTGCCGACTATTTCTTCAAGAATATCTTCCATAGTTACAATACCTGTAGTCTGTCCATACTCATCTACAACAACTGCAAAATGATTCTTCTTTGACTGCATTTCCTTAAACAACACACTTACGCTTCTTGTCTCAGGTATACAGAAAGGTTCAAACATAACCTGGTTCTTAACCTGATAAAGCTTCTTGTTTCTATCTTCCTCTTTAACATATACCTTAAGAAGATCCCTGATATGTAATATACCAATTATATTGTCTATATCCCCATCATACACTGGATATCTTGAAAAGCTCTCCTCCATAACAATGCCAAAAGCTTCACCAACAGTAAGTGCTGCATCAAGTGCAACTATATTCTTTCTATGTGTCATAACATCTTCAGCCTGTTTTTCGGCAAATTCAAAAATATTACCTATCATCTCGGCTTCATTCTCTGCTATGACCCCCTGCTCATGGCTTTCATTCACCATATCCATTATTTCTTCTGTTACATCTTCATCTTTTTTTGATTTTCCAAACTTCTTAAGCAGTCCGGAAAACAATCCTTCATTTCCTTCCGCGGGATGACCCTCGTTCATAATCTGTAAAATCCTTTCATCTTAATCTCTATTCTTGCGCTGTCTTTTGCGCATCTTAAGTTTGTGCGTAAGCACAAATCTTGCGTGTGAAAAATCTTATTTTTCACACTATTATTAAATAAATATTAGTACTACAATCGCCACTAGGATATCACATACTTATCACAGCAGTCAATAATCATATGTATTTTAGCCATTAATTTTATCACCAAAACCTGCACGCACATCATCTGTGATTCATTTCAAGGCTTACACTTAACGCTTTATCCACCTGACCTATGATATCATTATCAAGGTGACATACTTTATCCTTTAGTCTTTTTTTATCTATTGTACGAAGCTGTTCTAAAAGTATAACTGAATCCTTCACTATATTATAATGGCATGCATCTATTTCAACATGTGTTGGAAGCTTTGCCTTATTCATCCTGGATGTTATCGCCGCACATATAACTGTCGGACTATGCTTGTTGCCGGTATCGTTCTGTATAATAAGCACTGGCCGTATTCCTCCCTGTTCTGAGCCTACTACCGGTCTTAAATCAGCATAAAATATATCTCCACGTTTGATTACCATTATATCACACTCCCAAAGCATTTACTTAATCGATTATCTTAAAGTATTGCCAGGTTTCTGTTGTTTATTCACACGTGTTTTCTTAAAGTAAATGTGATAATAATACTGGTATGTTTTTATAATATCTCCTGCAACCATGGAATATCTGGTTTTTCATCTGCCGCCTTATCTCCTGCAAGACCATGTATATATACACCAAGCTTTGCCGCTTCAAAGCAATCCATCCCCTGTGCCATAAGTGAGGTTATCATTCCTGAAAGCACATCTCCTGAACCACCTGTTGCCATTCCGTCATTACCTGATATATTAATATAAATATCTTTTCCGTCTGTAACCACCGTTCTTGCATCCTTTAACACACATATACAGTTATGTTCACGTGCATAGCTGACTGCCGTCCCTGTTATATCTGCTTTTATATCCGCTATGCTTTTTCCTGTCAGTCTTGACATTTCTCCTATATGTGGCGTAACAACAACATTATTTCCACGAAATGTTATCTGCTCCTCCACTGATATGTTAAGTGCATCTGCATCAAAAAGTCTTTTCTTATCAGTTCTTTCTGCTATATATCTGACATACTTTAATGCCATATCACATTTAGAAAGTCCGGGACCTATACATATTGCATCTGACCATATGACTGATGCCTCCGGTTCTAAAAACTCCCCATCACTATATATATCAAGAAGACATTCAACATTATTATTAAGAACGATATTCCTGTTATCACTGTGTGTTATAAGCTTCACAAGCCCTGCACCCATCCTGTATGCTGCCTGTGATGCCAGGACTGCCGCCCCACCATACTGCTTTGAGCCAGCAATAATCAGTGCTTTTCCACAGCTGCCTTTGTTACTGTCAGGCTTTCTTTTAATAATATTTTTTGCTGCATCTGACTCTTCATATACATATTTATTCCTTGGCATATCTTTATATTCAGCAAAACCTATATCAGCCGTTATAAGATTTCCACAATAAGCTGCTCCTGGATAAAGCAGCTGTCCCACCTTTCTATAACCAAATGTCACCGTTGTATCTGCCTTAACCGCACATCCTAAAACCATGCCGCTCGTTGCACTTATGCCTGAGGGAATATCAACAGCTGTAACATAAGCACCTTTACTATGTGCTTTATTAATATTATCCACTATACAGGCAGTCTTTTTCCTTAAGACTCCCTGATAACCCGTTTACCAAAAAGAGCATCTACTATAACTCCATAACCAAGAAAAATCCGGGTCATCAATACATTGTATGCCCAGATTTCTTATTATGTTCAATTGTATTCTATATTCCTGTGTTGAATGTCTTCCTTCATTACAAAAAAAACGTCAACCTTATAACCTTTTAGAAAAAGCTGTCTTGCTATAGCCAGACCATCAGCACCATTGTTTCCACTTCCACATATACATATAATACGTACCCCTGCTGTTTTATCAATCTGCTCCAATATGTGTCCTGTAACTGACAGCGCTGCCCTTTCCATAAGAACAACAGATGGAATTCCAACACCAGATATGGAATATTCATCAACCTTCTTCATCTCATCTGCATTTAATATATACTTCATAAGCACATGCACCAAGCCTTTCAGTCATGTTATTCTGTTTCCTGCGTTCCCTCGTTGATTCTGTCAACAGCACTGCAGTTTCCGGTCCAATGATATCATGGATCAAGGAATACATATTCTCATTGTTAGTTTCCTTATCCTGCTTTATAAGAATATTCTTCTTAAGCTTAACTCTTGTAGCATCTATCCACTTGTTAAGCACCTCTATATCTTCATGATTAGAATTCATCTTACTATAGCATACCTTAAGTGTCTCTGTTAAAAGTCTTTCATTAGCCCTTGCCAGTTCTCTTGGTAGTTCCATCAGTTCATCCTCAAGGTTAGCTATCTTGTCCTTTGACTCCTGTATAAGTCTCTGGTTCTGGTTCATAACATGTTCTCTGTTATCACCATCACTCTCCATATTCTCAACAACATCATTAATCAGCTGTTTTTTAACTTCTTAATATCCTTGATATCAGTATTAAGCCTGCCTTGTTTTTTAACAGTTCATTAACCTGCTTTTCCCAATAGGCTATTTCATCAGTTTTTATCTTATCATTAACAAGATGATACCATCTTTCATCCAGTGTTAGAATAGGAATATTCGTAAATACCCCATTATTTTTTAATGAATCATACGTAATCTCAGACATTAACAATCCCCCTTAGTAATTCAACGTTCATAAAAACACGAGAATATTCTAGCTTTTTATTCTGGAATTATCAACTAATTTTTATTGGCAATATTATATGAAAGCCTCATAAGACTTTCTGACAGATGAACATTTTCAACAATAACATCATCAGCAAGATTAAGGTCTGTGTGTGCAAAATTCCATATAGCCTTTATTCCTGCATCTGCTACACGACGGCCTATTTTTCTTGCTGCTTCTTTAGGAATCGTGAGTGCAGCTATCTCTATGTTATTATTCTTTATAAAATCCTCCAGCTTATCCATCATCATTATACTTATATCATCACGTATGACCTGGCCTTCAAGCTCTGGATTGCTATCAAACACACCACGCACTACAAATCCTCTTTTTTCAAAGTCAGCATAGTTAATGATTGCCCTGCCAAGATTACCAGCGCCAATAATAATCATATAATGTTTTCTGTTTATTCCAAGGATCTTTCCTATCTCGTCATATAGATATTTAACATTGTAGCCGTAACCCTGCTGGCCAAAACCACCAAAATTGTTAAGATCCTGTCTTATCTGTGATGCTGTAACCTTCATCTTGGTACTTAAATCCTTAGATGATATTCTCTGCACGCCGCTCTCTATCAATTCGCCCAGATATCTGTAATATCTTGGCAATCTCCTTATAACGGCTGATGATATTTTCTTACTGTCTTCCATAACTATCCTCTGTTTCTATCAAATTACATTTTATAATCCGGTAAATGCCCTGCATAAGCATTCATTATATGTTATCCTGATTCTTAAGTGGATAACAAACGCTCTGTTAATTATATAACAATTCCCGGATTATGTCAAAATGCAAAAACCCATCATCATATTTTACAAAACTTTTTTATCCAAGAACCCTCTTAGCAATATCTACCGACTCCTTGGCATCCTTTGAATAAAAATCAGCATGTATCTCCTCTGCGTACTCTGGTGTGAGCACTGCTCCACCAACCATAACCTTGCAGTCAAGATTATTCTCATGGATAAGCTCTATAGTTTTCTTCATAGATACAAGTGTTGTTGTCATTAGTGCTGACAGCCCACAAAGCTTTGCATCATTATCTCTTATTGCATCTACAACTGCCTGATACTCTACATCTTTACCAAGATCTATAACCTCATAGCCATAGTTTTCAAGCAGAACCTTTACTATATTCTTACCTATATCATGGACATCACCCTTAACTGTTGCTATAACTATCTTACCCTTGCTTACAGGAGCATTATTGCTCATAACCATATGCTTTCTTATAACCTCAAAGGCACCCTGTGCTACTCCTGCTGCCATAATAAGCTGTGGAAGGAATAGTGTGCCCTTTTCAAATTCTTCACCTATCTTATCAAGTGCCGGAATAAGAGCATTATTTACAATATCCATTGAATCCATAGTTGAAAGCAGCTCCTCTGTTATGGTGGAGCCTTCATTCTTTAAGCCCTTCTCCACAGCATAAAACAGATCATCACATGTGTAGCTTCCCTTTTTATCTTTAAGATTGATATTGCCTGCTGCTCCAGAATTCTGGTTCTTTTCTCCTGCTGATATATTTCCTGCATTGCTACGGCTCATATTCATAGGATTGATTTTACTTACATCAGGCATAGATGCATATGCCCTTATATAATCAACTGAATTCTTATCTATGTTGGCAAGAAGTTTATATGCTCTTACTGCACCCATCATCTCATATACGTTAGGGTTGATGATTGCAAGATCAAGTCCGCTCTGCATGGCCATAGTAAGGAATATATGATTGACAAGCACTCTGTTAGGAAGTCCGAAGGATATATTAGATACTCCAAGCACTGTTCTTAATCCCAGCTCATGCTTAACTGTATGAAGTGCATTAAGTGTCTCCATAACTCCCTCCTGCTCTGCAGAGGCAGTCAGTGTAAGACAGTCTATATATATGTCCTGCTTAGGAATACCTATAGCCACAGCCCTGTCCATAATCTTCTTAGCTATGGCAACTCTGTCCTGTGCTTTTTTAGGTATACCATTCTTATCAAGTGCAAGACCTATTACTGCCGCTCCATACTTCTTTACTATCGGAAGAATGTTATTAAGTGATTCTTCTTCACCATTGACAGAGTTAACTATAGGCTTGCCGTTATATATCCTCAAAGCTGAATCAAGCACTTCAGGAATAGTTGAGTCAAGCTGTAAAGGCACATCAACAACGGACTGCAAAGACTTAACTGTATCTATCATCATCTGTCTTTCATCTATTCCAGGCAGTCCTACATTAACATCAAGTATATCTGCTCCTGCTGATGTCTGTTCAAGTGCCTGTCCTAATATATAATCCATATCATTATCAATAAGTGCCTGCTTAAACACCTTCTTGCCAGTAGGGTTGATTCTTTCTCCTACTACTCTTGGCTGGTCTACTATAACGGTATTCGTAGCAGAACATACAGCTGATGGAATAACTATCGGAGCCTTTATAGGATTGCCCTCTTTTTTAAGCATATCTGCCAATGCGCTTATGAATTCAGGTGTTGTTCCACAGCAGCCACCAAACACCTTTATTCCATATTTTCTTAGGTCCTTCATAAACTCTGCAAACTGTGCTGCATTAACATTGTAAAGATTCGTAACCGGATCTGGAAGTCCTGCGTTAGGCTTAACTATAACCGGAAGGTTAGTCCATTGTGTAAGCTCTGCTATAACAGGTTCAAGCTCCTTAGGTCCAAGTGAACAGTTTACACCAAGAGCATCTACTCCAAGTCCTGCTGCTGTAAGTGCAAATGCTGATATCTGGCATCCTGTAAATGTACGCATATTTTCTTCAAATGTCATGGTAGTCATGACTGGAAGTGAGCTGTTTTCTTTAGCCGCAAGCACTGCTGCCTTAACATCAAGCAGATCTGTCATAGTTTCAAACACAACAAGATCGGCACCTGCTGCTTCGCCTGCCTTAACTATTTCAGCATACATCTCATATGCTTCCTCAAAACTGAGTGTTCCTGTAGGTTCAAGCAGCTGTCCTATAGGTCCAACATCAAGAGCTACAAGTGCCTCTGGCTTGACATTATCACATGCTGTTCTTGCATTCTTAATACCAGCAGTAACAAGCTCATGAACTGAATGCCCACATTCCTCAAGCTTATATCTGTTTCCTCCAAATGTATTGGCATATATGATATCTGAACCAGCATTAAGATACTTTTCATGTATAGATATAAGAAGCTCTGGCTGCGTAATATTTAACATCTCTGGTGTTTCACCCATCTTCATGCCTGCAGCCTGCAGCATCGTTCCCATACCGCCATCAAGGATCACATAATCCTTCTTTAAAAGTTCTTTAAGCTTATTATCCATTGCAATGTCCTCCTGATTCCCTGAAGCTGCATGTACCTTTGAGATTACATGACATGCATCCCTTATTCTTTGCACTTACTTCTCCTGTAGTAAGTCCTATAACCGCCGTAACTGACTTTGTTGGCACCATCATATCAGTTTTCCCTACATTAAGTCCTATAAGCCTTGGTGCGTTAAGCACCTTTAAAAACTCCCCTGCTGTGATAATGGAAGATCCCCATATCCTATGCCAAAACGAAAGGTCTGGTTATATTCCGGAAGTTCTTCTTTTATGATAGCTTCTAACTTATCGCATACCTGCTCTATTGCGGCACTTGCGAGACTGTCTGAAACAACGGCCTTTGCAAGATCCAAAGTCTGCATAATACGGAGCATTCTGTCTATTCCCTCAGATAATGTAACTGCTATAAGTGCTGCCCTGTCACATCCCTTAAGATGTTCTTTTATTGAATTACCTCTAAGTATAAGTCCTGTACCATCTAGCTCTACGCCATCAGCAGTCTGTGTCACTCCTGTAACTCTATAGGTATATCTTGGAACTGCTGCCTTGATAACCTCTGCCTCACACTCATCTATAAGCATGTTTACTGTATCATCAGCACTGATTCCCTTATATCCCAGATATCTTAAGACTTCCTTACGGTTTATGCGCTCAAGCATAATCTGCTTTTTTCATCAGAATGCTCCTTTCTTTTTATCTGTCTCTGTTTTTCTTAGCTCTGTCTTTACCCTTATGCTTTGACTTTCCATGGCTCTTGCCACGTGTCTGGTTAGCTTTTTTCCATATTAACACGACGTCCCTTTATAAGAACGTTATCATTCATGGCCTTAAGCACCTTTTCAGCATGAATAGCTGGTACATCAACAAATGTATAATTATCCATCATATCTATGGCACCAACAAGCTTTCCTGGCATTCCTGACTCTCCAGCAATAGCACCAAGAATATTAGATGGCTTTATCTTATCTTTCTTTCCTATATTTATGAAGAGTCTTACCATTCTTGAATCATCTCTGTCCATATCGAAGTGGAAATCCTCTACCTCATCTACTCTGTCAAGAGTATCCCCGATAAGCATTTTAAGAAGTGCTGCTGCCATGTCCATAGATGTATATTCTTCCTGGTTGACATGTTCCTCCACAAGATTAACCATATCTGTAAGGCCGCCCTCTTCAATAGTCTGCTTAATCTTATCAAACATATTATCAAGCTTTGTATTCTTAACATCATCAAGTGATGGAACTGGCTTGGCAAGTATCTTAGTCTTACAGTATCTTTCTATATCCTTAAGCTTATATACTTCCTTACCACTTATGAAAGACAGTGCCATGCCTGACCTTCCAGCACGTCCTGTACGTCCTATCCTGTGTACATAATATTCTTCATCCTGTGGTATGTCATAGTTAAACACCATGTCAACATCATCAACATCAATACCTCTTGCTGCAACATCAGTAGCTATAAGAATATCTACATTTCCACTTCTGAAATCATCCATAACTCTGTCTCTTTGCTGCTGCTTCATATCTCCATGTATTCCATCTGCAAAATATCCTCTGCCCTTAAGTTCAGATATAAGCTCATCAACCTGTCTTTTCGTATTACAGAATACTACGGAAAGTCTTGGGTTATATATATCTATAAGCCTGCATAACACCTCTGTTTTATTCTTAGGTCTTACTTCATAGTAGAACTGCTCTATATTAGATACAGTAAGTTCTTTTCTTACTACCTTTATAACCCTGGCATCCTTCTGGAAATTTCTTGCTATATCCATGATAGCCTTTGGCATAGTTGCTGAAAACATAACCGTCTGTCTGTCCTGCGGAGTTTCAGTAAGAATAGTTTCCATATCTTCCCTGAATCCCATATCAAGCATCTCATCAGCCTCATCAAGAATAACCATATTGATATTATCAAACTTAACTGTTTTTCTTCTCATATGATCCATAACTCTTCCAGGTGTACCAACTATAATCTGCACGCCTGTCTTTAAAGACTTAATCTGTCTTACTATCTCCTGGCCTCCATATACAGGTAAAACCTTTATGTCACTCATATATTTGGCAAGCTTTCGAATCTCTTCTGCAACCTGTACTGCAAGCTCTCTTGTAGGACATAATACAATCGCCTGTGGCTTCTTTATCTGTGGATCTATCTTCATAAGCATTGGGATAGTGTAAGCTGCTGTCTTACCTGTACCTGTCTGCGCCTGTCCTACTACATCTATCCCCTCACATACTGCCGGAATAGCCTGTGTCTGTATAGGTGAGGTTTCTTCAAAACCCATATCCTCAATTGCCCTTAATATTCTTTCATCAATATTTAACTCTTCGAATTTCATTCATTTCCTCATTTCTTTTATTTATGTCTGACTTATAAAAATGTCTTAGTCAAAAGCCCCTGGCACATAATACCCTCCATTCTTGCGCTGCTTTTCAGCGCATATCATCATGGGATTATCATCCCTCTTTTATGTTCATAATTGGGGCGGCTTCATGTGAGTTTAGACCTTTTTGACCCTTAATATCTAATAATACATTACAGATGTAAATTAAGT
>ENA-OQOA01000765-OQOA01000765.1-human-gut-metagenome-genome-assembly--contig:-NODE-765-length-12218-cov-2.830618_pt1 | contig 12218 bp, 10 predicted proteins | sample MGYA00242633_ERZ504888 | MGnify/ENA primary metagenome ERZ504888 (study PRJEB26092, sample SAMD00036372) | human gut metagenome | host: Homo sapiens | study: EMG produced TPA metagenomics assembly of... | reverse complement strand
CATATGCATAATAATATAAGGTACTCCCAGCCTAGCAATCATGCCGAACATCTGCGGGTCCATTTCTCCGGCGGCAATGTCATTGATGATTGCCACTCCGTACTCCTCTACACACATCTGGGCTACATCCGCACGGAAAGTGTCCACGGACACCACACAACCGGGATGATAGCGATTGATGATTTCCAGTCCGGTACGCAGACGGCGCATCTCTTCCTCGGGGCTGATGTGCTCGGCATTGGGACGTGAGGAATAGGCACCTATATCAATGATGGAAGCTCCTTCTTCTATTATTTGGGAGGTACGGTTGATAATATCTTTTCCGTTTGCTGCCGGCTGCCGGCATAGAAAGAATCGGGTGTAACATTCAGGATTCCCATTACTTGCGGATGGGAGAGATCCATCAGTTTCCCATTAACATTAATATATTTGACGGTTTTGGTTTCCATTGTTTACGGCTTGTCATTTAGGTCGTACAAAAGTACGCACAATTCTTGAGTTTTTGTTATTTCATGAACTATTTTTCAGTTATCTTTGTTGCAACTTAATTTAAAAGCAAAGCGAAAGATGGATATTTCAGCTTTATATAAGTGTTTTACGGAATGCGGCAAGGTAACTACCGACAGCCGTAACTGCCCCGAGGGTTCTATGTTCATAGCTCTGAAAGGGGAAACATTCAATGGAAATGCATACGCGCTTCAGGCGCTGGAAAAAGGTTGCCAGTATGCCGTAGTAGATGAAAAAGATATGCCGCCGATGGGCATTCGCGTATCTTGTTAGTAGACGATTGCTTGAAAGCATTGCAGGAACTGGCTAATTATCACCGGCATAAAATGGGTACCCGAATCATCGGCATCACGGGAACCAATGGGAAGACTACTACCAAGGAATTGATAGCTTCAGTGCTGCAAAAAAGATATGAAGTGCTTTATACACAGGGCAACTTGAACAACCATATCGGTGTTCCTTTGACTTTGTTACGGTTGACTCCCGAGCATGAATTGGCTGTCATCGAGATGGGAGCGAACCATCCGGGTGAAATCAAGGCACTGACCCGTATTGTAGAACCGGATTTCGGTATGATTACTAATGTGGGCAAGGCGCATTTGGAAGGATTCGGGTCTTTTGAAGGGGTCATCAAGACTAAAGGTGAGTTGTATGAGCATCTGCGTTACAATGGCAAGCATATTATTTTCATTGACAAGGACAATGAGTTTCTCACAGCTATCTCTCAGGGCCTTACCCGTATTTGTTATGGTATGGAAGGAGGAGAGGGACTTTTATATCAGCGGCAAGCTGGGCGCTTGTGCTCCGTTTCTTTCGTTGAATGGGAACACGAGGGACAGAAGTTCGAAGTGAATACCCCACCTTATCGGCAGTTATAACATGAAGAATGCATTGGCCGCCATTACGGTGGGCCGGTTCTTCAGTGTACCGTCCCGGCAGATTTGTGAGGCACTGGAGGCGTATGTTCCTCATAATAACCGCTCGCAATTGACAGAAACCACGGATAATAAACTGATAGTTGATGCATACAATGCGAATCCTACCAGTATGATGGCGGCTTTGGAGAATTTCCGGTTGATGAATGTCGCTCATAAAATGGTTATTCTGGGTGATATGAAAGAACTGGGAGAAACCAGTCATGAGGAACATCAGAAGATTGCGGATTATCTGGATGAATGTAAATTTGACCGGGTACTTCTGGCAGGAGAGGAGTTTGGCAAAGTGATTCCGTCCTTTGAACATTTTCAAGATGTGGTTGCATTGAAAGAGTCGTTGGAAAGATATAAGCCGAAAGGATATTATATTCTGATTAAAGGTTCCAACAGTATGAAGTTGGGCCAGCTTCAGGAAATATTATAGTTAACCGGTTGGCAGTTTCATTCACAGTAGGAGGATGAATGTGTCAAAAGTCCAAAGTAACTATTAAATGTGCTGTTTGCACCTGTATAGGTATATTGTCCCACCTGGGTGGAACTGCCATTTCACAAAGGTGGAACTACGCTCTCACCAGGGTGAAATGCCCATTCCACCCTGGTGGAATTTCTATATATACTGCATGGAAACATGAATGGCAAAGGTCCTTTGGGGAATGATCCTTCATATAGTCTGCCTCTATGGTAAATGCAATCATAGAATCTTTCTTCTTTATTATTTCTCTGAATTTTTCTTTAAAATAGATATAATAATCGGTTTTGACCGTTTTCTGACTCCTTCCTGCCGAATTATTATCCCGTGTTATTACAGAAATCAGTTACTTTTGCAATGTTATCAATAGAATTGCTATGAGGAACTTATTTCTACTAATCGCATTATGCTGTGTGGCTTTTTCTGTTCGTGCCCAACGTCTGGTTGAAGTGGGGAAAGGCTTTAGCAGTACTTCGGTAAATACTACTGTATTCCGTAATAACTCCATTGTGACGCATGGAAACACACAATACATTTCTTATTATGACGCTGAAGGATGGCTGATGTTAGGCAAACGCCGTCTGGGCACTGGGGAATGGATTTTGCACCGTACCCAATACAAAGGACATGTAAAAGATGCACATAACATTATCAGTATGATGGTGGACGGCGACGGCTATCTTCATCTTTCTTTTGACCACCACGGACATAAACTGAACTATTGCCGCAGCATTGCCCCCGATACACTTGTTTTGGGAGATAAAGAGCCGATGATAGGCAACGAAGAAGAAGATGTGACCTATCCTGAATTTCATTTGTTGGCTGATGGCGGTTTGCTTTTTGTATATCGCTCGGGCGCTTCCGGAAGAGGAAATATGGTAATGAACCGATATGATGTGAAATCCCGTAAGTGGGAGCGTGTGCAGGATGTCCTTGTAGATGGAGAAAACGAGCGGAATGCCTATTGGCAGTTGTATGTGGACCAATCAGGAACCATCCATCTTTCCTGGGTGTGGCGTGAAACCTGGCATGTGGAAACCAACCATGACTTATGCTACGCCCGTTCTTTTGACGGAGGTAGAACCTGGTATAAGACCAACGGACAGAAGTATGAGCTTCCTATCCGCCTGGGCAATGCCGAATATGCCTGCCGTATTCCTCAGAATGCCGAACTGATAAACCAGACTAGTATGAGTACGGATGCCGGAGGTCATCCGTACATCGCTACCTACTGGCGCAATCCCGATAGTGATGTTCCCCAATACCGTATTGTTTGGCATGATGGCGTGAACTGGCACAACCGACAGGTTTCCGAACGCAAGACCCCTTTCTCACTCAAAGGGGGAGGAACCAAGATGATTCCCATGTCCCGTCCCCGGATGGTGGTGGACAATGGAGAAGTGTACTATCTGTTCCGTGACCAGGAACGTGGAAACAAAGTTTCCATATACTATACCAAAGACGTACAGTTTGGTGAATGGCGCGTGAAAGACCTGACGGATTTTGCCGTAAATGCGTGGGAACCCAGTCATGACACGGAGTTATGGAAAAATGAAGAAGCAACTTCATATTTATGTACAGGATACCCGACAGGGAGATGGCGAGAAGCAGGTGGAAACAGAACCGCAAATGGTTTATGTGTTGGAATTGTAAATAATGTGCTGATTTGCCAATGACCATGCGGCATATAGCGCAAGCACATTAGTACATTAGTAAATTGGCAAATTGATAAAATTATTAATATGATGAACAAATTATTGAAACAAACCCTTGTTTGTGCAGGTACCTTGCTGCTTTCCATGCAGGTTGTCGCCAAACCTTCTTCCGAAGCCAAGGAAGTACGGGGGATTATAGACAAGGTAAACACTTATTGGCAAACGCATAACAAGCCCGAAGTCCGTTCGTTTTGGGACAATGCCGCTTACCACACCGGAAACATGGAGGCATACTTTCTGACCGGTAATGAAAACTACCGTGCATATTCTGAAACCTGGGCTATACACAATGAATGGAAGGGAGCCAAGGAAAAGGATAAGTCTAAATGGAAATACTCTTACGGTGAGAGTGATGAATATGTATTGTTCGGAGATTATCAGGTTTGTTTTCAGACGTATATCGACCTTTATAATATTCTTCCGGACAACTATAAGATAGCCCGTGCCCGCGAAGTGATGGAGTATGAGATGAGTACACCCAATCATGATTACTGGTGGTGGAGCGACGGTCTGTATATGGTAATGCCTGTCATGACCAAACTGTATAAGGTGACGGGCAATCATCTCTATTTGGATAAATTGTATGAATATATTGTATATTCGGATAGTATCATGCTCGACCGGGAAACCGGCCTGTATTATCGGGATGCCAAATATGTTTATCCTAAACACAAGACTTCCAGCGGAAAGAAGGACTTTTGGGCACGTGGTGACGGATGGGTGCTTGCCGGACTGGCGAAGGTGCTGAAAGATCTTCCCGCTGATTACGAGCATCGTTCTTTTTTCGTAAACAAGTATGTGAAACTGGCCGAAGCAGTCGCAGCTATCCAGCAACCGGAAGGCTATTGGACCCGTAGCATGATGGATCCCACTCATGCTCCCGGACCGGAAACCAGCGGAACGGCTTTCTTTACTTACGGCTTCCTTTGGGGAATCAATAATGGCTATCTGGATGAGGCAGTGTATAAACCGGTGATAAATAAAGCATGGAACTATTTGGCAAAGACTGCTTTGCAGAAGAATGGCAAGATTGGTTACGTACAGCCGATTGGTGAGAAGGCCATTCCGGGACAAGTAGTCGATGCTGATTCTGAAGCTAATTTCGGGGTAGGCGCTTTTCTGTTGGCTGCTTGTGAATATGTTCGTTATCTGGAAGCTCCTGAAAATCAGGATCGTGCCTACTGGTGCAATCTGCTTTATAAGATGGCAGCTCCCGTACTGAGCAATATGGCGGAAGGTAATTTGAAAAAGAATATGCTGGTAGAAGTGAGTCCTAATTGGGATGGACGTAACAAAGGAGTGACTTATATGGAAACCTTCGGACGCCTTATGGCAGGTGTCGCTCCCTGGCTGACACTTCCCGATGATGATACGGAGGAAGGCCGGATGCGCAAGCAACTTCGTGAATGGGCTTTGAAAAGCTATGCCAATGCAGTAGACCCTGCCAATCCCGACTATCTGTTGTGGAGAGGACACGGCCAAGCTTTGGTAGATGCGGCATACGTGGCCGAAAGCTTTCTGCGTGCTTACGACCAACTCTGGATGCCTTTGGATGATACTACCAAGAAACGTTATTTTGAAGAATTTACCCAATTGCGCCGGGTAGATCCGCCTTACACCAACTGGTTGCTGTTTTCTTCTACCATCGAGAGTTTCCTGGCAAAGGCAGGGACGGAATGTGACGAATACCGTATCAATTCGGCTATCCGCAAGGTGGAGGAATGGTACACGGGAGATGGCTGGTATGCGGACGGCCCTTCTTTCGCTTTCGACTATTATAGCAGTTATGTCTTCCATCCCATGTATCTGGAAACGTTGCAGGGCATGAAGGATGCAGGGAAATACACTCGTATTCATTATAAAAAATATTATGACCGCGCCTTGAAACGTGCTAGGAAATTCAGCCTTGTACTGGAACGCTTGATTTCTCCTGAGGGTACTTTCCCGGTATTCGGCCGTTCCATTCCTTACCGTTTGGCCACTATGCAACCCTTGGCGCTGATGGCTTGGTATCAGCAGTTGCCCGAAGGGGTGAGCAACGGACAGGCGCGTGCCGCACTGACTTCTGTGATGCACCGGATGTATGACAACGCCGAGAACTTCAATGAGGCGAGCTTCCTGACCATAGGTTTTGCAGGCCGTCAGCCCAATGTGGCGGATTGGTACACCAATAACGGCAGTCTTTATATGACATCACTGGCATTCCTTCCGCTGGGGCTTCCTGCCGCACATCCGTTCTGGACAGATGCCGCACAACCTTGCACACAAGCCAAGGCATGGGGCGGACAGCCTTTCCCGAAAGACCATCACTGGAGTGATGATATACGCACTTGGGATTTATTCTGATTGTTTTCAGATGCGAATGACGCAGAGGTGATACGAAGTTGTTTTTTATACTTATCCGTATCATCTGCGTTGTTCGTGTTTAAAAAATAAAAGCTTTGTGTCATCTGTATCTGAAAATGGCAAAAAGATAGTAGCTTTGTATCCATGAAAACAAAACTTCTCCCTATTCTGAGATATATAGTACTTGCATTGCTTCTTCTGTGCATTGTACTTTGCCGTTTTTTTCCCGTCATGGCCGAAGGGTATGCTCGTCATATTTATCCGTGGCTGTCGGCGGCGTTGTCCGCTATAGCTTCTGTTTTCCCTTTTTCTTTAGAGGAGGTGCTAGTGGTCGTAATCATTTTATGGATGATTATTTATCCTTTTCTTAAACGCCGGAAGAAGAAAAGCTGGAGATTCATTGTGGGCAGGGAAGTGGAGTTGCTGGCATGGGTCTATATCTGGTTTTATCTGGGGTGGGGTTTGAATTATTTCCGTTACGATATTTACCGGCGGATGGAGGTGGAACCTGCCGGTTACGATGAACAGGCATTCCGTCATTTCCTTGTTTCCTATACAGATAGTCTGAATCAGTCCTATACGGCTGAGGTGAAAACGGACCCTGAAAGGATGCGGCAGGAGATAAAGGAGATTTACCGGCAGGTTCCGTCTATGTATGGTTTTGGCTCTTCCCCAGGATTATCAGCATCCCAAGCAAGTGTGGTTCAATCCGCTTTATTCGGGTGTGGGAGTATTGGGATATATGGGACCTTTTTTTGCGGAGTCGCAATTGAATGAAGAATTGCTTCCTGTACAATTGCCATTTACGTATGCCCATGAACTGTCTCACCTGTTGGGGGTAAGTAATGAGGCGGAAGCGAATTATTGGGCTTACAGGGTTTGTCGCTCTTCAAAGCGGCCGGCGGTGCGTTATAGTGCCTATTTCGGTCTGTTGCCCTATGTGCTGGTCAATGCATCTTCTGTGTTGACGGAAGAGGAATTCCGTGAATGGATTAAGACGATCCGTCCCGAAGTGGTGAAGGATTATGAATATAAACGTATGTATTGGAATGAGCGTTATAGTACCCTGTTGGGTGAAGTGCAGAATAAAATTTATAACCTGTTTTTAAAGGGTAACAACATTCCTTCCGGCAGAAAGAATTATGCGGAAGTGATCGGGATACTGCTTTCTTTGGAAGAAAATAGAAACAGAATGTTCAGGTTGGACTTGAATTCGATTGTGACAGTTATAACTTGATCCAAGAGTTCTACAACAAACGAGCTTTATATTGTTGCTCCACTGCTACCACTTTTCATTGGCATTTCAGCAGGAAGGGTGGTAGCAGTGGCAGCAGAAATAAAAACTCTAAAGAAGAACTGTTCAGGATGATTCCAAGCAATGATCAGAATCCGCCGGGGAGTCTACTGTTTCTGTTTCACATAATCCGAAGGCGACATTCCGTATTCGTCCTTGAAACATTGGCGGAAATAGGCCACACTGCTGAATCCTATCATATAGGCTATTTCTGAAATAGTATATTGTCCGGACATCAGCAGTTCCACTCCCTTGCGCATTTTTACCTTACGGATAAATTCGTTGGCGGACATATCTGTCAGTCCTTTTATCTTGCGGTAAAGGGTGGAGTGACTCATGCACATCTTGTCGGCAATGAAAGCGATATCCATCTTTTCCATTTCCAGATTCTCTTCGATTATTTGCGTGATTTTCTGCAAGAATTCATTATCCAGTTTGTTTAACGAACTCACGGCACTTTCCTGTTTGGGCTGCGTATCGGCCAGTGCCAGCAAAGAGGCTATTTTCTTACGGGTTTCCAACAGATTGTTGATGCGACTGTGCAGTAGCTTGGCACTGAACGGTTTGGTAAGATAGGAATCTGCTCCGGATGCATATCCTTCTTCCTTGTCTTGTAAAGAATCTTTAGCCGTCAGTAAGATTACAGGGATATGGCTGGTGCGCATATCCTCTTTTATTCGCTTGCAAAGTTCGATACCGTCCATGACCGGCATCATGATATCACTGACAATGATGTTGGGAATTCGTGCCTGTGCCAGTTCCCAGCCTTCTTTACCATCCTTGGCAGTGATTACTTCATAGATATCTGTAAAAGAGCTCCGGATGTATTCCCGTATGTCGGCATTGTCCTCTACCACCAGTACAATGGGATGATTTTCGGTTGGTGTATCGGTAATAGTGGTTTCCTCTGCATCCATCGGCTTCTTTTCCATATCATGTTGGGCATGGATAGCGTTGGGATACGTATTCTCGGTGAGCAGGCGCAGCGTGAATGTGGTTCCCGTATCCACTGCGCTTTCTACTTTCAGGATTCCTTCGTGCAATTCGCTCAAACCTTTGACCAGAGCAAGCCCGATGCCCGAACCCGATGCCTGATATTTGCTTTTTGCCTGATAATAGCGATCGAAAATGTGTGGTAACGCTTCGGCGTCAATGCCATGGCCGGTATCACTGACACTGATTTCCGTGTATTTTATCTGGTTCTCTTCTACTGAACGGAGTGATAAGGTGATATCTCCCTCGGAAGTATATTTGGCAGCATTGCTCATCAGGTTGTCCAGTATGATGGTGATCATGTCCGCGTCATAGAAGATTTCCGTATCTTCTGTTTCGATATGAATGTGATAATTTACCTTGTTATTGGGATTCAACTCTTTGTAACGTAATCCCACTTCCTGTACCAATTGTCCCAGATCTCCCTTGGCCACAGATAATTTACGGTTCTGGGTCTCGGTCTTGCGGAATTCCAGTATGCGGTTTATCAGATTCAGCAGACGGGTGGCGCTATCATGAATGATGCTGATTTTGTTGGCGTGTTTGGGAGACAGGGTGGCATCACTCAACAGGTCTTCCAATGGACCTAGAATCAGCGTGAGCGGAGTACGCAGTTCATGGGTGATGTTGGTGTAGAAGCGCAGGCGTTCTTCATTCAGTTCTTGTTTGTTCAGACTTTGCTTGCGCTCCACTTCCAGTGAACTCTCTAAGTCCAGTTTACGTTTATAAAAACGGAGCAATGCATATAATGCGAAGATAAACAATATGACATAACCCAATTTGGCATACCAGGTAAGCCAAAGGGGAGGAGCAATTACCACTGTCAGTTGTGCTGCATTCTCGTTCCATTCCTGATTGCGAAATCGGGTTTTCACTTTAAACACATAGTTGCCGTGCGGTATGTTACGGAAGGTGACCTGATTATCTCCTTGGGTGCTGTACCATGCATTCTCAAGTCCTTCCAGCATATATGAAAATTCTACTTGTGAACTTTGTGTATAATCCAACACATTGAAAGATATGTTGAAAGTGTTTTGATTATAAGGTAGCTCAACAATTCTGTTACTGATTGGAACCGGTAACCGGGTATCCCTGCTTTCTGTCTGTTTATTATAGATAAAGAATTGGGTGATGGTAACAGGGGGAAACTTCGCGTGGTGATGATAGTTCACGCGGATTGAAATAACATGCCCCGTTTTGGGAGCCGAAAAACAGAGTACCGTCTGGAGTGATGCAAGTGGAACCATCCATGAAATCACCCATAGGTATACCGTCATGATAATTATAATTGTAGAATCTTTTGTTTTTTTCATCTAGACGAGAAATGCCACCATTGGTGCTTATCCATATATAGCCGTCATGGTCTTCCTGTATGGCACGTACCTGTGTGTTTTCCAAACCTTCCTTTGCACCGAATGACACAAAGACATTAGGTTGACTTACATCTTTAAAAATAATAATACCTTCCCGGGTGGCAACAAGAATGCGTTTGCGAGAATCTTCCATCATATAATTCACGGCATTGGATGGAAATGAATGGTCTGTTGTGAAATTATAAAGCTTTTATCATCTTCATCAAACACACATACTCCTTTGCCGAATGTTCCTACCCATAATTTCCCGTTTTTGTCCCGTATGATACCGTGTATCATAATATCGGGTAACTGGGCGTTTAATTCTTTCTCGTACGACAATTGGTTATTAAAATAAGAATAAATTCCCGTTTGGGTACCTATCCATATCTTGCCGTTTATATCCTCACTGAAGGAGCAGATATCGAGGAACTCCGAGCCTTTATCTCCTATGCGGGTGATACGTCCGTCTTTGGGAGTATAAAGCAATATGCCATTTTTATAAGTGCCTAGCCACAGTCGTTCTTGTTTGTCTTGGTAAATCACATTGATATGTGTTTGTGGGTGCAGCCGGCATTCGTGTAAAGAGAAGTTTTTGGTTTTCTTTCCTTTTTCATAAATTCCTAATTCACCTTCTCCTCCCAGCCATATTTGGTGATTATCTGCCCATAATCCCCATACTTGTTTATTATTGATCTTACCTTGTTTTTCAATAGTATAGGCAATGGTGTTGAATAATGGCTGTGCATAACTGATAAAATCCACTCCACCGCGGTAGTTGCCAATCCAAATATTTCCGAATGAATCTTGTATGATGCTTCGTGCATTGGGTCCGGATAATCCATGGTTGTCATTCGTTACCGTAATATTGGAGAATGTAATCTTTTCTGGAGATATAAATGTATTTTCCCTGAGATTGAGAATACTCACTCCTCCCATGTTGGTACATATCCATAGAGTGCCGTCTTTCATTTGTTTGATATCAAGAATCTGATCTGACAATAATGAGTTTTCATTTCCTTCTATGTGTTTGAATGTGATGAATTTTTCGCTTTGCGGATTGAAAAGTGCCAGACCGTTGTTGGTGCCTACCCATACATTCTTATTCTTGTCTATGCATAGAGCGCGTACTTCATTATCGGGAATGCTATAAGGATTATTGGGGTCATGCTGATAATTTTTTGCAGTACGGTCTTTAAGGGATACAATGCTTAATCCTCTGAGATGATGGCCAATGTACAGATTGCCGTTACCGTCTTCTTTTGATACCCAGTTATTACCTTCCAGACCTTTTACATTCTTAGAAGAATAGGGGGTAAACAGTTTGGTTTTCCGATCATAGTAATCAACTCCGAAATGATAATGTGTGATCCATAAGCCGCTGTCGGCAGCAACAGATAAGTCTGTGATATCATTACTGAGCATATAATTGCCCGTGGCAGGAATGCGTGATATGGTTTCTGTTTCATAATCAAAATAACAAAGTCCATCTCGTTGTGTGCCTATCCAGACTTTGTTTTCATAGGGGTCTGCAAGTACGACATTCAGTTCGTTACCACTCAATCCTGAATTATTCTTGGTATAGATGTTGAATTGACGTCCATCAAACCTGTTAAGACCAGATTCGGTTGCTATCCATAAGTAACCCTTTTTATCTTGAGTGACACTGACTACATAATTGCTGGACATACCGTCTTCCACTCCTAGGCGTTTGATAACATAAGGTTGTGCAGATGCATGGAACAGATAAATAAAACTTAATAATAATGAGATTGAAAATGAATATGTGTGTTTCATATAAAGGTACTTTTATGAGTACAAATATATAGTATTTTCTAAAATATTTCTGTTAATGTACATGACATATTCAGCATACGACAACTAAAAACTCGTTATGAACGATTTTTATATCCTTCTTGCTCAGTTTTTCTCTACTTGTCTTTTATGATATTTTTATATTTGTCTCGGGAAAATAAAACAGATTAAAAATTCTAATGCTTATGAAAACATAGACTTAGGTTCTTTGCAGGTTTGGTCCGGATGCCTTTATATACAATTCGGAGTTAGGAATGAGAGTTTATTACCTTAATTAAATCTAATTATAAAAGAAAGACGATGAAAGAAAATTCGTTTAAAAGAAATCGAAAGGCTATGATGGCTTTGCTGCTTTGCACAGGTTTCATTGTAACTCAGCCAATTAGTGTTATGGCTGAAGAGATTATGATTTTTTGCTCAAACTGCTCAGCAACAAAAACAATCCGTTTCAGGAGTTATTAAAGATGCTACGGGGGAACCTGTAATTGGTGCTAGTGTGCTAGAGAAGGGGACTACGAATGGTACAATTACCGATTTTGATGGTAGATTTACGTTGAATGTAATTCCTGGCACTACACTAATAATCTCTTATATTGGTTATAAGACGGTAGAAATGAAAACTGTAGCAGGACAACCAATAAATTTAACATTGATTGAGGACAGCGAAATGTTGGAAGAAGTGGTAGTGGTAGGTTACGGTACAATGCGTAAGAAAGACTTGACAGGTTCGGTAGTACAAATTAACCCTTCCAAGATTGCTGATCAAAATCCGACTTCTGTTCAAGATGTTTT
>ENA-OQOA01000764-OQOA01000764.1-human-gut-metagenome-genome-assembly--contig:-NODE-764-length-12219-cov-4.051935_pt1 | contig 12219 bp, 9 predicted proteins | sample MGYA00242633_ERZ504888 | MGnify/ENA primary metagenome ERZ504888 (study PRJEB26092, sample SAMD00036372) | human gut metagenome | host: Homo sapiens | study: EMG produced TPA metagenomics assembly of... | reverse complement strand
GAAAAAAGAGCGTATGTGATCTCATTAATCCGAAATTTGATTTGCCCGCTTATAATGTTAGTAGTGATGGCACTTCTCCGTTAGATCCGAATTTAGAATGGCAGTGTTGATTTATGTGGCATGTCCGGTGGCAAAATCTGACAAGCGTATATGCAATTCAGCACGATATGGAACCAGCTCTTTGTGCGAGGGCAACGCTTCTGTCTACGATTTTATTTGCTGCAACAATCCCATTTATCATCTGGCTTGGACAGCTTGTATATGGCGTTTAAACACAATGTTAATTTTTAACAAAAAGCCTAAAAATGGCAAAAAGATGTGCCCAATTGGTAAAAAAAGCAATTGACTTTTAGTGAAAATTCTGGAATAATATAGATAGATTGGGATGCTTTTTGGTTTGCCCCAAAGCCACCAATTATATACAGATATTTAAGAAAAGAGAGGTTAATGTAAAATGGCAAAAGTGGATTTAAGCCAGTATGGTATTACTGGAACTACAGAAGTTGTATACAATCCTTCTTATGAAGATCTGTTTGCAGAGGAGACAAAGCCGGAACTGGAAGGCTATGAGAAGGGACAGGTTACCGAGCTGGGTGCTGTTAATGTCAGAACTGGTATCTACACCGGACGTTCTCCTAAGGATAAGTTCATCGTTATGGATGAGAACTCTAAGGACACAGTATGGTGGACTTCAGATGAGTACAAGAATGATAACCACCCAATGTCAGAAGATGTATGGGCTAAGGTTAAGGATATTGCTAAGAAAGAACTCTGCAACAAGAGACTTTTCGTAGTAGATGCGTTCTGTGGTGCTAACAAGGATACAAGAATGGCTGTTCGTTTTATCGTAGAAGTAGCATGGCAGGCACATTTCGTAACTAACATGTTCATTAAGCCAACAGCAGAAGAACTTGAAAACTTCGAGCCAGATTTCGTAGTATATAACGCTTCTAAGGCTAAGGTTGAGAATTACGCAGAATTAGGTCTTAACTCAGAGACATGTGTAGCATTCAACATCACAAGCCACGAGCAGGTAATCATCAACACATGGTATGGTGGAGAAATGAAGAAGGGTATGTTCTCTATGATGAACTACTACCTTCCACTTAAGGGAATAGCTTCAATGCACTGCTCAGCTAACACAGATAAGAATGGTGAGAACACAGCTATCTTCTTCGGTCTTTCAGGAACAGGTAAGACAACACTTTCTACAGATCCTAAGAGACTTCTTATCGGTGATGATGAACACGGCTGGGATGACAATGGCGTATTCAACTTTGAAGGTGGATGCTACGCTAAGGTTATCAACCTTGATAAGGAATCAGAGCCAGATATCTACAATGCTATTAAGAGAAATGCTCTTCTTGAGAACGTTACTCTTGATGAGAATGGTAAGATTGACTTTGCTGATAAGAGCGTAACAGAGAATACTCGTGTATCTTATCCAATTAACCATATTAAGAATATTGTAAGACCTATATCTTCAGCTCCAGCTGCTAAGAATGTTATCTTCCTTTCAGCTGATGCATTTGGTGTACTTCCTCCAGTATCTATTCTTACTCCAGAGCAGACACAGTACTACTTCCTTTCAGGATTTACTGCTAAGCTTGCTGGTACAGAAAGAGGTATCACAGAGCCTACACCTACATTCTCAGCTTGCTTCGGACAGGCATTCCTTGAGCTTCATCCTACAAAGTATGCTGCTGAGCTTGTTAAGAAGATGGAAAAGAGCGGAGCTAAGGCTTACTTAGTTAACACAGGCTGGAATGGAACAGGTAAGAGAATTTCTATTAAGGATACTCGTGGTATCATCGATGCTATCCTTTCAGGTGCTATTAAGACAGCTCCTACAAAGACACTTCCTATGTTCAACTTTGAAGTACCTACAGAACTTCCAGGTGTTGATTCAGGTATCCTTGATCCTAGAGACACATACGCTGATGCTTCTGAGTGGGAAACAAAGGCTAAGGATCTTGCAGAAAGATTTAACAAGAACTTTGTTAAGTATACAGGCAACGAAGCTGGTAAGGCTTTAGTAGCTGCTGGCCCTCAGTTATAATTAAGTTACATTAATAAAAACTGATCGCTGGGATATATACCGGATTGTAGTTTAATATTAATAAATAAAACTCCACATACTCTGTTTACATGACAGGGATGTGGAGTTTTTAATATGATTTTATATAGGTATTCATTATAAGTCCTGTTATTTAGCAGGAATTAAGAGAAAATCAAGATAAAAAATTAGATTAGAGCTGTTTTCAGAGCTAAATCTCTGGTTTTAACAATATTAAGTGGCATCATAAGATGGTTTATGAGGATTCGGTATGCTTCATTTCCATCGCCAGCTTTAAGCTTTTCAAAATATTCTTCATGTTCATCAACGGTTCCGATGCTTCGGCCATCCACCTGGAGAGCAGATTGCGTTGTAAGTCTGATAAGATACATAAGACGCTGGAACATATGGTTGATTTCTTCATTCTCTATATAGTTAACGAGTAGAAGGTGAAATTCGTGGTCATAGTTGATGAAGCTTTCATAATCATCATCAAGATTAATAGCTTCCTTTTGCTTATCAAGAATTTCTCCAAGCTTTTCTATAGTCCGCTGACCTTTTGGCGTATTGTATTCGTCAGCCAGACATTGTGTGCAGAAGCCTTCTATGGCACATCTTATCTGTATAGTTTCCTTCATATCCTTCTGGCTTAACTGTCTTATTCTGAAGCCCTTGCTTGGAATAACTGTTATATAACCATCCTGGCTGAGACACTGGAGAGCCTCACGCATGGGAGTTCTTGATATTCCTAGTTCTTTGGATAACTTAGTTTCTGAGTAAAGAGTATTAGCATCCAGCTTGTGGCTGAGAATAAGATTCTTGATATAGTTGTAAGCCTCAAGCTGTAATGACGACATAAGCTGCATATATTCCTCCGTTGTATAAATGCCTGATAATAGTTATGTCCATAATATATTATAAAATCTTAATGAACAGTAACTAAAAATGAAAAAGTAACAAAAATGAAAAAGTAATAAAAAAACATAAAAAATACAATTTACCTAACATATAATAGTCGATAATTGACTATAGGTCAATGAAATTAATATAAAATCGGTACACCGGTATGCAATATTTATGATAAAATTATTAAAAACTTGGATATGTTAGGTGATTGTATTAATATAATTATTGGAAATATCGTGATTATTATGTGATTTAATAGTCAAAATATTTTTTGGTTGCCAGTTTTGTAAAGTTATCTTTACAAATATGAGAAATCTACGAGTTGACGGATAAAATGTTTTTGTGAATATTTATAAATATCCTGCTGAATGTATTGCTTTTGCAGCAAGAAAGATATTATATGAAAATAGAAAGGAAAAACAGATAAAACAAATGTTATTGTTATATTAACATCATAATATTTAATAAGCAATTCACAATTATTATATCACTTATAAGTATATAAAGCTGCACAAATAATCATGAATAAAAAATGTATTTTTGGTTAATCTGTTTTTGAATACAGTACTATAATACAAACCGTAAAAAGAAATAGATAAACTTAACACCACCTCTTTGTTGAAGGCCTGCTAAGCTAATCAGATTTTTGGAGGAAAAGATAAATGAATACTTTAAAAGCTGAAAAAAGAAGCATGAGTGACAAAGCAAAGAAATTAAGAAGAGAAGGTTATGTAACAGGTAATGTGTTTGGCAGAAGCATTGCTGAATCGATTCCGGTACAGATTGAGAAAAAGGAAGCAGAAAAGTTCCTTTCTGTCTGTGGCAAAGGTAGTGAAGCACAGCTTTCCCTTGAAGGACAGCAGTATGATGTCCTTGTAAAGGAAGTAGATTATGATCCTATCAAGAGACAGACATTAGAGATTGATTTTCAGGTTCTTACAGAAGGCGAAAAGGTTCGTTCTGTAGCAGAGATTGTACTTGTTAATCATGAACTTGTACAGGGAGTACTTGAACAGCATATGGAAGAGATTCCTTATAAGGCAGGCAAGTCTGCACTTGTTGAAAAAGTCAGTGTAGATGTTGGTAATCTTAAGCCTGGCGACAGTATTAAGGTAGAAGATCTTGATATCGCTAAGGATAAGGATGTTTCAATCTCACCAGATGTATTAGAGAAGGTTGTTGTCAGTGTAACAGAACAGACATATGCTGAAGCAGATGCAGATGACACAGAAGCAGCTGAAACAACAGAAGCTTAGGTAGTGCATGGAAGTATTTGCAGTATAAGGACTTCTGATTCTGAAAGTTAAAATATAGCATTTATAAATCCGGTATGTATCAAGTCATGCATACCGGATTTTTGTGCGATTTTTGTACAATTTTTTATGCTTTTAATATGATTTTATGATACCAGGGTCAAAAGGTCTAAACCCACATGAGCTTGCTCATAGGTGGGTGAAAGACCTGGAGACCCGCCCCGATATGAGCATAAAAGTGGGATGATAATCCCACGATATGCGAATATTGGGGAGAATTGTGGGAGTGCGTAGCACGGAACAATTCGTAGGTATCAAAGTCGGGGGCTTTTGACCCCGACATCATTTTATGTGATTATAAAAATGTGCATTTCTTAAATACTGCTTTTATGTTGAATTTTGTTGATTATAGATATATACTATATTTATGTGTCATTAAGACTGTAAGAATGTGACTAAAGTGTAGAAGGTAGGTATTGCGTATGAGTAAAGCGTATGATGCGGAAGAGTTCAAAGCAAGGGCTAATATTAAGACAAGGAATGTATGGTTTTTGTTGAATCTGTTATTGACAGCACAGTATTGTTCTAATGTTACAAAAGGAACTTATGATTCCAAATATATAGTCCCATTTTTACTGCTATGCTGGGTGCCATATGTATCAGGATCTATATATCTTAAGATTAAGGGAAAGAATGCACCATTTTATAAGCTCGCAATAACTATAGGATATGGAATATTTTATGGCTTTATAGTATGTACAAGCCAGACTATGCTTTCTTTTGCATATATATTTCCTGTTGCAAGTATGTTTATTCTTTTTAAGGATAGGAAGTTTATGATACGATGCGGTGTGTTTAATTGTATTATGTTAATATTGGCATCAATATACCGCTTTGCTATATTGGGCATGAGTACCATCGCTGATGTTGATAACTATATGTTACAGATATCTTGTATAATATTAAGCTATGTTTGTTATGTTATGTCTATTAATCACCTGAATCTTTCAGATGGTGCACTTACAGATTCAATCAAGGATGATCTTGATAGAGTTGTTAAGACAGTTGAACAGGTTAAGGATTCAAGTAATATGATTGTTGATGGAATCACAGTTGTACGTGAACTTGAAGAAGAAAACAAACAGGGTGCTAACTTCGTAGTATCAAGTATGAAAGAACTGTCACAGAATAACGCTATACTCCGTGACAGAACAGACTCATCAACTGACATGACGACTAAGATTAATGACCAGGTAGAGAATGTAGCTTCACTTATTAATGATGTAGTAAAGCTTGTAAGTGAATCGGTTGAACATACAGATATGAGTACAAAGGAGCTTTCTGATGTAGTTGAAAGTACTAATACCATGGCAAGATTATCTGGTGATGTAGATAATATATTACATGAATTCCAGCAGGAGTTTGAAAAAGTTAAGACAGAAACAGGAACTATTGAAGAAATCAATTCACAGACGAATCTTCTTGCACTTAATGCATCCATAGAAGCAGCAAGAGCCGGGGAAGCTGGTAAGGGCTTTGCAGTTGTAGCTGATGAGATAAGAAACTTAAGTGATGAAACACAGGAATCATCAGATAGAATTATGACTGCACTTAATCATCTTGGCAACACATCAGGTAAAATGCTTGATTCAGTAAAGGGTATGTTATCAATCATACAGGAGACACAGGGCAAGGTTATAAAGGTTAACGAAAGTGTTTCCGGAATAGCAGCTGACTCTAACCAGATAGGACAGCATATAGGAGTTGTCGATTCTGCCATGCAGGAGGTTGAGAGTTCTAACCGCAATATGGTCGATAATATGAAGCAGATAGAAAGTGTTATGCAGGTTATCAATGACTGTATAACTAATGCAGATGAAAGTACTAAGATTATGCTTAGTAAGTATGAGGAATCTGCACGTAATGTCAATAAGATTGAAAGCGTAGTCGGAGCTATGATGGAAAAGCTCGGAGTTGGTGGTTTCATGGGAATCCAGGATATAAAGCATGGTATGAGATGTACAGTCAGACAGCTTATATCAGGAAAGCCTTCTGATAAAGATTATAGTGGCGAGATAATTTCACAGAAGGATGGAGCTTTATATGTAAGATTCGATAAGGAAGATGTTGATGTTGATAATACAGCTTTAAGATATGAAATAGAGATTGTGGCAGGCAATGTTCTTTATCGCTGGAGTGATGTATCAGCTAAAAGGGCATCTGAATATAAAGAAGATGTATGCAAGCTTGTTGTATCAACACTTCCAAGCATTGTTAACAGAAGAAAGTATACAAGAATGCCGATACATAACAAATGTACTATAATTTTTTCGGATGATACCGGAACAACATTCGCAGGCGAGATGGTTAATATAAGCGCTAATGGTTTTGCGTTTATGTCTAAGGCAGCAGAATTTGCCGAATGTAATGGCAAAAATATGATAGTAAACATTCCTGATTTCCCAATAGAACAGGGAAGATATCTTGAGGGTGTTGCAATAAGAAGTACAGATAGTGATGGCAGCTACATAGTAGGATGCCGTATGCCAGAGGATAGCATAGAGATAGGTAACTATGTTAACAGAAATTATTCGGAATAATGTCTGTTAATATAAAAATGTAAGCCGGTGGTAACATTCTTTTTGTATTATGGTGGTAGAACAATAGTATGGTATAGAGGGTTCTGGATATTATAATTACAGTAAGATACGAATTGATGCCTACAGAATAAGATCTTTAGATCATGGCATCATCATAATATGGAAAGCAGATGGTTGAATGAAATCGGTTAAAGATTATAATAGCTATGTAAAGCTTATAAGAGCTGTTGTTATGGTTGTTGTATGTTTTACAGTTATATATGTAGTAACGCTTGCTGGGAAAAGCAGGATAAATAATTATAAAAGCAGTGAAAAATCAAAGCAGGATGACAGTAGTGTTATTCCTGAAGAAGATGAAGAGGCATATGAGCTTCCACCAAGAACACTAAACACAGCAGTTATTCCTTATGATGGAAAAGAAAGGGCTGTATCATGCTGGGGGATTCCATGATGTTTGGTATAGGAGCTGGGGAAGCATATGTTTTCGGTGAAGATAACGTACTTGATATATCAGACTGGACTACACCATATACGTTAGAATATCTGACTGGCATTAAAGTGTATAATCTTGGTGTTTCGGGGGAAACATCGAACGAGATAGCACTTCGACAAGGTGGAATAAAAATGTATGCTGATAACACATTTGAAGTTGGTTATGACGACAGTGTTGAAATCAGTATAATAGATGAATATGGCAATCCTGTATATATGGCTGATTTTAGTGCATATGGATATGTGGAACCACATGAATCAGATGTAGTATATATCAATGATGATATGTTTAAGATAACAGGAACAGAAGAAACCGGACTGTATATATGCCGGTATTCAGAAGAAGAAGATGTCTATGATGCATTTACAACTGTATATGAGGGTACGCAGATTGTAACCAAAGCCTCCCATGAACGTAAGAATGATATTCTTATACTTGAAATAGGAAGTAATGGAGGCTGGGATAATTATAGGCAGCTTATAAGCCAGTATGATGCCATGATTCAGAATGCTGGCTGTGATTATTTTATCATAGTGGGTGATACAGATGATCCTGGAACGTCAATAGCGGATACTGCGCAGGGGTTCAGGAATGATGATGGAACATATGTAGGAGTTGGTGATACTGCATGGGAAGCAACACTAAGGGAAGCATATGGAGAGCATTTCATTAATATGAGAACATATCTTATAGAAAATGGTCTGTCAGATGTCGGTTTAAGAGCGACTAAAGCTGATTACAGAGGATTCAGGCGGGGGCGTATATCCAAACAGCTAAGGTCTGACTGGACACATTTTAATTCGTATGGGTATTATGCGAAGGGGCTGGCAATCTATGCGAAGGGGGTGGAACTAGGATATTGGAAATGATGTATAGGGGCATCAGTTTAAGGAGTAGAAATATAAATGAACAGAAATGGTAAAAAAAATAAAATTATGCAGAGCTTATAAAAGAGTTTATAAAAAACAATAAGAAGGCTTCCATATGTACAATGGCAATAATTCTTGTAGTTTTAGCAACAGTGGTAACAACAGTAACAGCAGGTGCTGTTAAAAAGAAAAAGCTTAGCAAAAGGCAGGAAGATACAAGTGTTGTAGTGGACATAACAACTGGTACAACGAATGAAGAAACAGAAGCTACAGAAGAAGAAACAGAGGAAGAAACAGAAGCAGAGGTTGTAGAAGACTATGTTGTTGAAGAATTCTTTGAGAATGAGATATCAACAGAAGACCAGGAAGCATTAGAACTTCCATCAAGAAGGCTGAATGTAGAGAATCGTCCATATGATGGTGCCAGAAGATATATTTCATATTTTGGAGATAGTATGGTAGCTGGTGTAGGCTGCGGTTCGGTCAACGCATCGGTTAATGGAATGAATATAACAGGATGGACGTCTCCACGTACTATATCATATCTTACAGGCATTGAAACTTATAATTTCGGTGTTCCGGGTGAGACCTCTTACGAGATAGCTTACAGGGCAGGTGGAGTAAAGCTTTATACAGACAGAAGTGTGACAATAAGTGAAGATGTTTCAGCGATAGTCAGACTTATAGATGAAGATGGAGATGTATTCACATGTGATGATTATAGTGGTTATGGAGTTGAGAGTAACTCATATCCAGATACGATGTATATTAATGGATATCTGTGTAAGGTTATGAATACAGGTTATAACGAAGTCAGTATACAGCTTGTAAAAGGTTATGCAGCATATAGTATGGATACGGCTGATACAGGTGTAAGACATATACAGGCCCAGCAGTATGCTGACAGCAATATAAAACCAGTAAATAACGACATGACGGATGAACCAGCAGGTGTAAAAATAACAGAGAATGCAACAACAGGAAAGAAACCATCAGAAAATATAACAGAAACATCAACACAGGCACCAACAGAAGTGACAACAGAAAAACCAACAGAAAAACCAACAGAAAAACCAACAGAACCACCAACGAATCCGTCTATAGGTCTTGTAGATATTCCAGAAGGCTCATTGGCTGAACCAAAAGCAGCAAAAGACCATAGCCAGAAGGATATTCTCATACTCGAGATAGGAAGTAATGGAGGCTGGGGAAGCGATTATCAGACACTCATACTTCAGTATGACAACATTATTATCAATTCAGGCTGTGACTATTATATAATAGTTGGTGATACAGATGATCCAGGAACATCCATAGGTGATGATAACCAGGGTGAATATAATGAAGATGGTTCTTATGTTGGTATAGGTGATACATCATGGGAGGCAGCATTAAGAGAAGCATATGGAGCTCATTTCTTTAACACCAGAACATATATAATACAGTATGGACTGGATGTATGTGGATTGAAGACGACAACAGAGGATCTTGAAAACTTCAAGCGTGGTAATATATCAAAGCAGTTAAGATATGACTGGACGCATTTTAATGCCTATGGATATTATGCAAAAGGCATGGGAATATATGAAAAAGGAAAAGAACTCGGATATTGGAGTTGATAAGTAGTAAAATCTGACATATAATCTGAAATAATGTATATGATATTATCATTATGACAGTTTATATGTCATTTTTAATATAATGATGTCGGGGCGAGTTCCAAGGTCTTTCACCCACATATGAGCAAGCTCATGCGGGTTTAAACCTTTTGACACTGGTATCATATAATACAGGCAGGAGAAATAGTGTAAAAAATAAGATTTTTCACACGCAAGATTTGTGCTTCGCACAAACTTGAGATGCGCAAAGAAGCAGCGCAAGAATGGAGATGTTATGACAAAAAACAGCTGGCAATAGAGGTTATAGAACGGCTTAAAAAGCAATATCCTGATGCAGGATGTACACTGGATTATGATGAGGCATGGAAGCTGCTGGTAAGCGTAAGACTTGCAGCACAGTGTACAGATGAAAGAGTGAATATAGTTGTACAGGGCTTGTTTCCCAATATCCATCAGTTAGTGCACTGGCACATGCAGATGTGGATGATATAGAGAAAATAGTACGTCCATGTGGTCTTGGTAAAAGTAAGTCACGTGATATAAGTGCATGCATGAAGCTGCTTCATGAAAAGTATAATGATAAGGTTCCAGATACAATGGAAGAGCTTTTAAAGCTTCCAGGTGTAGGAAGGAAAAGTGCGAATCTTATTATGGGAGACGTATACGGAAAGCCAGCTATAGTCACAGATACACATTGTATAAGGCTATGTAACAGGATAGGACTGGTAAAGGATGAAAAAGAGCCTAAGAAGGTAGAGATGGCATTGTGGAAGATAGTGCCTAAAGAAGAAGGAAGTGACTTATGCCACAGATTTGTTATACATGGAAGAGAGGTCTGTACAGCAAGAACAAAGCCTCATTGTGATAAGTGCTGTCTTTGTGATATATGTAAAAAAATGCTGTAGCCGCATCGTTTTGCAGGAGTTTAACATACTGTGAAAAGCATGTGCAGAAATGGAGATTAATATGGGAAAATACCAAAAACTATAAAATGAATAATATCCTATGATGGTACAAGATATTATGGATGGGAGCATCAGCCTAATACTGATATGACGATTCAGGGAAAGCTTGAGAATGTGCTTTCACAGATGATAGGTGCAGATGTTGAAGTTATAGGTGCAGGAAGAACGGATGCAGGAGTACATGCTAAGGGAATGGCTGCTAATGTACATATGGATACTGATATGTCAGAAAACCAGATATGTGATTATATGAATAAGTATCTGCCAGAAGATATATGTGTGCAGGAGGTCAGGATTGCTTCTGAACGTTTCCACAGCAGATACAATGCTATGGGGAAAACTTATTGTTATACATGCTATGTTGGGGATAAAAAACCCGTGTTTAACAGAAAATACGTACATATAACTGGTGCGATGCCTGATGTTGAGGCTATGAAAAAAGCAGCGGAATATCTTGTTGGAGTACATGACTTTGCAAGCTTCTGTGGTAATCCTAAGATGAAGAAGTCAACAGTCAGGGAGATATATTCGATAGATATATCCCTAAAAGGTGCATATCTTAATATGACATATCATGGCACAGGATTTTTACAGTATATGGTAAGGATTTTGTCGGGAACACTTCTGGAGGTAGGATTCCATAAGAGGACACCAGAAAGTATGATAGAGTTAATAGAAGCAAAAAACAGAGCCCTTGCTGGTGCAACAGCACCGGCAAAGGGACTTAGTCTGTTAAAGGTACATTATGCCAGATAATAAGAAGCTTTAATATCATAAATATGATGAATTGTACCGGTTATAACTATTATCGTTACATGAATTTAGAACGCCATTTCAGTGCTTCCTCTCTGTATTGGGAGGCTACATTCATAAGTTCATCGTATTGAAGTCTGATACTGTTAATAACAGCTGCCTGTTCGTTAATTTTTGCCTGACAGGCAGCTAATTTATTCTTATTATTATCGTTTTCTTTTATTTCAGAGACAAGTCTCATTTCTTTAATATGTCCGATTTCTTCAATAAAAACATCCGGTTATTTACATATAGAAAAAGAGTATTACCAGCCTTGAAGATATGATAATCAGATATATCTGTCACACAGGATGGCAGTGGAACAGGAAAAGCTTCCGTGCAGTTATGTATATCGCCAAAAGAAGACAGTGAAGACAGAGGTGTTTTAAAAGAGGGTTGTTCTTAAGATAAAAAGAGTAGAGAATGATTACATACACAGATAGATGGATTATATAACTCAGGAATATTATTGCCGCTTACTGTATATATACTCTGGCTTTCCATTATGTTTTTAATGTGAAAGTGAATTGTCGGTTGAGATATATGTATAGTATAAAGTGTCGTTATAAACACATTCATTAAGTCCATGGTTATAGTCAGTGGCAAGTACTATGGGACGTTCAAGTCCTCCAAAATGAGCGATTCTAAGAATATATTAGAACCTGC
>ENA-OQOA01000762-OQOA01000762.1-human-gut-metagenome-genome-assembly--contig:-NODE-762-length-12233-cov-2.267058_pt1 | contig 12233 bp, 11 predicted proteins | sample MGYA00242633_ERZ504888 | MGnify/ENA primary metagenome ERZ504888 (study PRJEB26092, sample SAMD00036372) | human gut metagenome | host: Homo sapiens | study: EMG produced TPA metagenomics assembly of... | reverse complement strand
TATTCCGGCAGGCGTGAAACATTGGCACGGGGCTGCTCCCGACAGCTGGTTCTCGCATTTAGCCATCGAAGTGCCCGGTGAGAACAACAGTACCGAATGGCTGGAACCTGTCGGTGATGAAGAATATGCCAAATTAAAATGACATGAAACAGATAGTATTGATACTTATGAGCCTACTTACTTTCAGTAATCCGTCGAAAGCACCAAAACAGACTGTGGAACCGGCAGTATCGTCACGCACGATGTGGAGCCGAATACCCTTGTCGCGGGCAATCCCGCCAAACTCATTCGACGAATATAGTTTCTGAAACATTATGCTGGAAGATATCATCCGATTACTACATGAAGGGAAACATTCTTTAGTCGTTTCCAACGGAGAAGTCAGAACTTTCGACAGACGCGGTGTGGCCGACCTGTATGCCCTGCTGCGGGAAGATTCCGATTTCCTGAAAGGAGCTTCCGTTGCGGACAAAGTCGTAGGCAAGGCGGCTGCGGCGCTGATGATTTTGGGAGAGGTCGGAGAGCTCCATGCGGACGTGGTCAGCCGTCCGGCCCTCGACTTGTTTGCCGATAGCGGGGTACGCGTCAGTTACGGTACGGCAGTCCCGCACATTATCAACCGTACAAAGACGGGATGGTGCCCGCTGGAAACTTGTTGCCGGTATTGCCTTACTCCACAGGATTGTCTCGTCCGAATTGAAGAGTTTATAACATTACAATCTAAAAGAATGAATTCAGATAAATGAAGAAACAACATTTACTATTTGCAACATTCATATTGGCCGGAAGCCTGACCGTTTCGGGCCAAACACCTGATACGGCAGACAGCTTGTCAGCCCAAAGAACATTGACTATCGACGAAGTGGTCGTTACCGGAACCCGTCATCAGACGGATATACGCCACTTGTCGCAGACTGTTTCAGTAGTGAACAGGAAAAGAATCGAGCAGTCGATGCAGCCTTCCCTGCTCCCTGTGCTCACGGAACAGGTTCCGGGTCTGTTCACTACTTCGCGCGGCGTGATGGGCTACGGGATCTCCAACGGGGCGGCAGGCGGTATTTCGTTACGCGGGTTAAGTGGCGGCAATGCCCGCCTGATGGTGCTTATTGATGGGCATCCACAATATGCCGGCATCTTCGGACATCCGATTGCCGATGCCTACCAGACGCTCCTGGCCGACCGGGTGGAGGTACTGCGTGGCCCGGCATCCGTACTCTACGGTTCGAATGCCATGGGTGGCGTAGTAAATATTGTGACCCGCAAAATGCACGAGGATGGGATTCGCACCCACCTGCACACAGGGTACGGTTCCTACAACACGTTGGAAACCGAACTGACGAACCGCATCCGCAAAGGGCGTTTTTCGAGCGTCATCAGCGGCTCGTACAACCGCACGGACGGGCATCGTGCCGACATGGGATTCGAGCAGTACGGCGGTTACGGCCGGATCGGTTACGAGGTGACGGACCACTGGAATCTGCGTGCCGACGTGAACGTGACCCACTTCAACGCCTCTTATCCCGGCCCGGTATCGGCTCCGCTGCTGGACGGTGACCAGCGCATTACACGGGGCATGACCTCTTTTGCCGTCGAAAATGAATACGGGAAGACTTCCGGTGCGTTGAGTTTCTCTACAACTGGGGCGACCATTGGATTAACGACGGCTATACGCCTTCCGCAGGGGAAGGTCCGCAGGATGACCGCTTCAACTCGTATGACGACATGATGGGTATCTCATGGTATCAGAGCGCCCGGTTCTTCAAGGATAACCGCATCACCGTAGGCTTCGACTGGTTCCGTTACGGTGGCGAGGCATGGAGCGAATATGTGAGCGGAGAAGATGCGGGAACACGTAGCGATTTGGTGGATAAGCATGAAAACGAGGTGGCAGGCTATGTGGACTTCCGGCAGGATGTCGGGAAGTGGCTCACGTTCAACGCAGGATTGCGCGTTGATCATCATTCCCGTGTCGGAACAGAATGGGTGCCGCAGGCCGGATTGGCATTCCACCTGCCTCATACCATCGAACTGAAGGCTTCTGCCTCCAAAGGTTTCCGTTATCCGATTCTCCGTGAGATGTACATGTTCCCGCCGCAGAATCCCGACTTGAAGCCGGAATCTATGTGGAACTACGAGATAGCCTTCTCGCAAAGACTGTTGGGTGGAAGCCTGTCGTATGGCATCAATCTCTTCTATATCGAATGGCAAGAACCTGATTATGACCCTGCCCAATCCGAGCGGAAGCGGTATGCTGAACCAGAATTCGGGAGAGATAGACAATGCAGGCGTCGAAGCACAGGTCGCTTACCGTTTCAATAAGAGTTGGTCGGTGGATGCCAATTACAGCTACCTGCACATGGAGAATCCCGTGATTGCCGCTCCCGAACATAAGCTCTATGCCGGAGCAAACTTCACGCAAGGACGCTGGTCGGTATCGACGGGCATACAGTACATCGCCGGACTTTACACCTCGACAGATCCGGCTACAACCGAGGATTTTGTCTTATGGAATCTGCGCGGACAATTCCGTGCCACCCCATGGCTCGACATCTGGGCACGCGGAGAAAACCTGCTGGCACAGCGTTACGAAATCAATGCCGGATACCCGATGCCGAGAGCTACGGTGATGGCAGGTATAAATCTGAACTTTTAATTGATAAATTACAGTATATATGAAAAAGATAATGAGCATGATAATGGCTGCAATGGTATTTTTGACCATAGGAACAGGATATGTACAGGCACAGGACAAGACATCGGATAGCGCATCTGAACTTCCAAAGGTCTATCTTATCAAGGAAATTACCCCGGAAAATCTTGTGAAGATCTACGAGGCTCTCGGTCGTAAAGCCGAAGGAAAGGTTGCGGTAAAACTCTCCACCGGCGAACCGGGCGGACATAATTTTCTCCAGCCGACACTCATTGCACCACTTGTACGGAAAATGAACGGCACAATCGTGGAGTGCAATACGGCCTATGGTGGCGGACGTGCCAATACGGAGGCACACCTCAAGGCTGCTGCCGACCACGGTTTTACGGCGATTGCGAAAGTGGACATCATGGATGCCGACGGCGAAGTGTCCCTGCCGGTAAAAGGCGGCAAGCACCTGAAAGAGGATTTCGTGGGCAAGAACTACTTGAATTACGATTTTACGGTTGTGCTGTCGCATTTCAAAGGTCATGCGATGGGTGGTTTCGGCGGCGCAATCAAGAATATCTCCATCGGCATCGCCTCGTCGGGCGGCAAGGCGTGGATTCATTCGGCAGGCACGACCAAGGACGTAAGCAAAGTCTGGGGTAACCTTCCCGAACAGGATAACTTTTTGGAGTCGATGGCCGAGGCCGCCAAAGCCGTCACGGACCATTGCGGCGATAAGATTCTCTACATCAGTGTGGCCAACAATCTTTCGGTGGACTGCGACTGTGACTCCTCGCCTGAAGATCCGAGGATGGGCGACATCGGTATCCTTGCCTCGCTTGACCCGGTAGCGCTTGACCGGGCCTGCACCGATCTGGTACGCTCCTCCGAAGACCACGGTAAAATTCACCTGATCGAACGTATCGACTCGCGCCACGGGATGCATACACTCGACTATGCCGAACAGCTCGGTATGGGAAGTCAGAAGTACGAACTTGTCGAACTGAAATAGACTGTTCGGGATGCTTGCTATGGCTGTACTGCCCCGCCATCTTTCTCAAATCCGTTCTGTTGGCTGTGGTTGCCGGGTATGCGGCTTCGCATTTCAGGAAAGCTTCGCCCGGACTGCTCCTTGGGGTCGTCTTGGCCTATCAGCTTGTCGGGATGCTGGAAGAATAGGCGACGAAAGGAGATTTCTGGCTTGCCGCACAGGATTTCCGGATTGGTATTCCGGGCATGCTGCTTCAGATATTCGGGAGCTGGCTATTCATTAACCGCATCATTCGTAAGTAATACCATTCCTATTGATTTTTGAATGAAAATAATAAACAAGGAGAGGAAAAGGTCTTTTCCCGTTCCTTTGCAACCTCAAATCGGCAATGGATAAGTAGCCATTATTCTCTTAACTCCTGCTGAACAGGTCAAAACCCCTCAATGGATGAATATAGAGTAAACCTGCATATCTCCCTTTATTTCCAACAGTTTGCATTATTCCTGCGAAATCCATCCGTATGTGAGCGAGTTTGTTATATTTGTCCGATAAATAAAAAAACAGCTCATGATTTCAAACAAAATTTTACTAATATGCCTGGCCTTCATCGCATTGACTGCATGCAGCGCCGGCTCGAAAAAACAAACGAATCATCATATGGAAAATGAAAAGCGTACCCTAGTGAAACTGGAAACCACCATGGGGAATATCACAGTGGCCCTGTATAATGAAACACCGAAACATCGTGATAACTTTATCAAACTGGTAAAAGAGGGAGTATATGACAGTACGTTGTTCCACCGGGTTATCAAACAATTCATGATCCAGGCCGGCGATCCGGACAGCAAAAACGCATCGGATACCGCCATGCTGGGCAGCGGTGATGTGGGTTACACCATTCCCGCCGAATTCAATCCGAAATTCTTCCACAAGAAAGGAGTATTGGCGGCAGCACGCCAGGGTGATGATGTGAACCCCGAAAAGGCTTCATCGGGTTGCCAGTTCTATATTGTTACCGGACGCAAGTTCACCGAACCGCAACTGCTGGGCATGGAGAACAAAATAAACGAACAGCGCGAAGAGGCCCTGTTCGACAGTCTAGCACGCCAGCACATGAAGGAAATATACAAGATGCGCAAGGCGGGCGACAATGCCGGATTACTGGAATTGCAGGACACACTGGAAGCCCAAGCCCGTGAACTGGCGGACAAAGAAGAGAAATTCCGCTTCACCCCCGAACAGATCAAAGCATACAGCACCGTAGGCGGCGCTCCCCACCTGGACGGTTCTTATACCGTATTCGGTGAAGTAACCGAAGGCATGGAAGTAGTGGAGAATATTGAAATAGCAAAAACGAACCGCGCAGACCGCCCTGTAGAGAATATCCGGATTCTCAAGGCCAGTATTCAGTAATTTGCGACTCAGATGATTAACATTAACCGATTACACCTTGTCTAACGGGCTGCGTGTGATACACAATGAGGACAATACAACCCAGATGGTGGCACTGAACCTGCTGTACGATGTGGGCGCACGCGATGAAGATCCTGACCATACCGGATTCGCCCATCTGTTTGAACACCTGATGTTCGGAGGCTCTGTCCATGTGCCCGACTATGACACTCCGGTACAAAAATGCCGGAGGCGAGAATAACGCATGGACAAATAATGACATAACCAATTATTACATCACCTCCCCCGTCAGAATGTGGAAACCGGATTCTGGCTGGAGAGTGACCGTATGTTGTCTCTCGACTTTAACCCGCGCAGTCTGGAAGTGCAACGGCAAGTAGTAATCGAAGAGTTCAAACAGCGAAACCTGAACCAGCCATACGGAGACGCCTCGCATCTGCTACGTGCCCTGGCTTATAAGGTGCATCCGTACCAGTGGCCTACCATCGGCAAAGAAATCAGCCACATAGCCAATGCCACCCTTGAAGAGGTAAAAGCTTTTTTCTTTAAATATTATGCACCGGACAATGCCATTCTGGCTGTAACGGGACATATTACTTTTGAAGAGACAGTGGCACTGGCCGAAAAGTGGTTCGGCCCTATCCCGCGCCGCAACGTACCCCCCGCTCACTGCCGGCAGAACCCCGGCAAACGGAGGAACGCCGGCTGACAGTGGAGCGGAACGTGCCTGTAGACGCGCTCTTTATGGCATTCCATATCTGTGAACGACGCCATCCCGACTATTATGTTTTTGATATGCTGAGCGACTTGCTAAGTAGCGGACGTTCCTGCCGCCTGGTGCAGCATCTGGTGCAAAAGAAACAGGTATTCAACAGCATCGACGCCTATATCTCGGGCAGCATTGACGAGGGATTGTTCCATATCACCGGCAAACCCGCCCCAGGCGTCACGCTGGAAGCTGCCGAAACAGCCGTATGGCAGGAACTGAAGGCATTGACGGAAGAAAGTGTGGACGAGGACGAGCTGGAAAAAGTAAAGAACCGCTATGAAAGCGAACAGATATTCAATAACCTGAATTACCTGAATGTGGCTACCAATCTGGCTTATTTTGAACTGACCGGCAAAGCGGAGGATATTAACAATGAAGTAAACAAGTATCGCTCGGTCACTGCCGGACAGATAAAAGAAGCGGCACAAAAAACATTTGTGCGGGAAAATTGTTCCACACTCTACTATAAAAGTAATTTGCCGACCTGATAATATGCTAATTTGCCAATGCGCCATGCGGAACACAGCGCAGCTAGTTGGCAAATTAGCATATTGGCATATTGGCACATTAGCAATTTATTAACCATGCAACATTACAAAGCACTTTTCACTTTAGGTATCCCTATCGTTATCGGCCAGATAGGTGTCATCATTCTGGGTTTTGCCGATACATTAATGATAGGCCATCACAGCACGAATGAATTAGCCGCCGCCAGTTTTGTCAACAATATGTTTACTTTGGCCATTATTTTCGCTACCGGATTCTCATACGGGCTGACCCCTATCGTGGGGAGCCTGTTCGGACGGGGAGAAACCCATGTAGTGGGACGGATGCTGAAGAACAGCCTGTTTGCCAATACACTGCTGGCAGTATTGCTCACACTCATCATGTGGATACTCTATCTGAATATCCACCGGCTGGGGCAACCCGAAGAACTGCTGCCTTTAATGCGTCCCTACTTCATCGTTTTACTGATATCCTTGTTGTTTGTACTGCTTTTCAACGGTTTCAAGCAATTTGCCGATGGCATAACCGACACCCGCGTTTCCATGTGGATCTTATTGGCAGGAAATGTGATGAACATCATCGGCAACTACATCCTGATTTACGGTAAACTGGGAATGCCCGAAATGGGATTGCTGGGAGCGGGAATTTCCACATTGGCCTCCCGTATCATGATGGTGGTCGTGTTCGCCGTCATTTTTTCTGTACCCGGCGTTATCATATTTATAAAGAAGGATTTCTACACAATGCGCTCAACCGGGCAGACTTCCTGCACCTGAACAAACTGGGATGGCCCATTGCCATGCAGATGGGGATGGAAACCGCTTCGTTCAGCCTCAGCGCCATTATGGTGGGATGGATCGGGACTACCGCTCTGGCAGCCCACCAAGTGATGCTCGCCATTTCCCAAATCTGCTTTATGATGTATTATGGCATGGGAGCAGCCGTTGCTGTGCGGGTTAGCAACTTCCGCGGACAGAATGACCGGATAAACGTCCGGCGCTCGGCATACGCCGGATTCCATATCATGCTGTTCATCGCACTAATAGGAGCCCTGCCCATCTTCCTGCTGCGTAACGAACTGGGAGGATGGTTCAGTGACAGTCCGGCGGTCAGCGTGATGGTAGCACAACTTATCATTCCGTTCATCATCTACCAGTTTGGTGACGGATTACAGATAAATTTCGCCAATGCCCTTCGTGGAATCGCAGATGTGAAACCCATGATGTATATCGCATTCATCGCTTATTTCCTTATCTCCCTGCCGGCCGGCTATTTCTTCGGTTTCATCATGGACTGGGGAATTATAGGAATATGGATGGCATTTCCTTTCGGACTGACTACAGCCGGAATACTCTATTACCTACGCTTTAACCGTGATACGAAATTAAAATAAAACCACCATGAGCCTGCCCAACCGTTCCACCAAGCTGAAAGTTGCATTCGGCTATATCCTGCTGACTGCACTGCTCTTTATATCCATCGGATATATTTATCAGGAGATGAAGTCACTGACCGGAACCAGCGATGATGAAGCCATCCTGAGCCAACGGCGCCATGTCACCAATCAGATTATCGGCCAGCTTTATCAGGCGGAAGTTATCGGACAATCACTCAGTACAGGACAACTAGGACAGTACTACCGATACAAACGTGCCATGAAACAGGCCAACACAGCGCTGGACTCCCTGCGCACACTGCTGACCGACAGCATACAACTGGCACGGCTGGATACGGTGGGAATGCTTTTCATGGATAAAGAACGGAATATGCGCAACCTGCTAAAAGCAATTCAGGACGGCGGAACAGATAAAATTTACAAACAGCATATCGACGAACTGATTGCCGAGCAAGACTCTTTACTCAGCCTTCCCCACGTGCGCAAAAAAGTAATCACACACACCAATTCATACGTTATCCGCAAAAAGCCCAAAAGCTTCTTCAAACGACTGGGAGAAGTGTTCGCACCCGGGAAAGCGGATTCCACACAAGTCAGCAATGTGATTCAGGAAGAATATACCGATACGCTGACCGAAGCATACAGCCCGGCAGACACGGTGGTCACCATGCTGAAAGACATACAGAGCCGGGTGACCGACACCCATCAGGAACGGATGGAAATGGTGAATCGCCGCACCCAGTCCCTGCGCCTCAGTGGCTTGAAACTGAGTCAGAAAGTCAATCAGCTATTAAGTACCATAGAGGAAGAAGAGCAGGCTCTGGCACAAAACAAACATATACAAGAGGAATACATCCGCCAAAGCTCTATCCGCACAGTGGCAGGAATCGCCATTGTCGCCGTGGTTCTGGCTATTTTCTTCCTGGTCCTGATATGGAGGGACATCACTCGCAGCAACCACTACCGCCGAGAACTGGAAAAAGCCAAACGCCGTGCCGAAGACTTGCTGGTGGCGCGTGAAAAACTGATGCTGACCATCACACACGATATCAAGGCCCCCGTGGGTTCCATCTTGGGCTATACCGACCTGCTGGAACGGATCACTACCGAAGAACGCCAGCGTTTCTATCTGAACAATATGCAAAGTTCAGCCAATCACCTGCTCAGCCTAGTCAAATCCCTGCTGGATTACCACCGGCTGGACGCACATAAAATGGACATCAACCGGGTATCATTCAACCCCCACCAACTGTTCGACACCATTTATATCAGCTTCAAACCGATGGCGGACTCCAAACAGCTGGAACTGAACTATCATTGCAACGAATCATTAAACCGCGTATACATAGGAGACCCGTTCCGTATCCGCCAGATAGCAGAGAATCTGCTATCCAATGCACTGAAATTCACCAAAGAAGGAAGCATCACTCTGCAAGCAGCGTTGGAAAACGGCCAACTGCATTTCAGTATCAGTGACACAGGATGTGGTATCAGCCAAGAAGAGCAACAACGTATCTTTCAGGAATTCACCCGGCTCCACAACGCACAAGGACAAGAAGGATTCGGCTTGGGACTGGCCATCACCCGTAAACTGGTGCTTCTGCTCGAAGGAGATATCAAGATAGAAAGCGAACAAGGGAAAGGCAGCCGATTCCATGTATATCTGCCTTTGCCTGAGGGGCCTTCCCATCCGGATAAAAATCCCTCCGGACCGGAAGCGGAACATACTCCTGCTTCCCCTGACGCAACCGGAATCCGGCAAATAGACACTCCCCGCAAAGACAGTGAGCCGATCCACCTGATTTTAATTGACGATGACCGCATACAGTTACAGCTTACCACCGCCATGCTGGAACGCCCCGGAGTGACTGTGACCTGCTGCCATCATCCCGAAGAGCTTCTCAACAAATTGAAAGACAAGCGCTTCGACGCCCTGCTCACCGACATACAGATGCCTGCCATGAACGGATTCGATTTATTGAAAGCCATCCGCACGCTGGACACATCATGGGTGCGAACCCTGCCGGTGATCGCGCTGACCGCCCGTAGCGATATGGACGAAAATTATTTCCGTTCACATGGCTTTGCCGGTTGCCTGCACAAACCTTTCACCATAAACGAATTGTTTACAGCCATCTTCCAGGCCACAGGAAAGGACGTATCCGCCGCAGGAAATCCGGCTCCTCACACAGCACCGGCCAAAGAAAACCATCCCCAACAAGAAACGTTGGATTTCTCTGCCCTGACCGCCTTCTCGGAAGATGATCCGGAAGCAGCCGCAGAAATACTCCGCACCTTCATCAGCGAAACAAAAAGAACCGAGAGTATATGGAAGAAGCGTTGGCGAAAAGGAATATGGAAGGCATCACGGCAATAGCTCATAAACTGTTGCCGCTGTTCACCATGCTGGGAGCCACCCGTTGCATTCCTGCACTGACATGGATGGAACAAAGACGAGGGACGGCTGAAATCAGTGAAGAAGCGGTAGAGAAAACAAACTTTATAGTAAAAGAAATAGAAAAAGTAATTGACGAAGCACAAAAACAGATTGAAATTCCGGATGAAGAATGAAGAATTAAACCCTGTTAAGTTAAAAGGTATTAGAAATAGAGTCCGTGTTTCGGCACACCGTGAAAAAAGTTTATTTTTGTACGAATAAAAAACACATAAAGATGCCACATTCCATTCTGATAGTAGAAGATGACTTGACTTTTGCCACCATGTTGAAAACCTGGCTGGGTAAAAAAGGATTTTCGGTTGATACAGCAAGCAGTAATGCGCGCGCACGCAAACAACTGGACGCACAACCATACGATCTTGTCTTGTCTGATCTGCGCCTGCCCGATCAAGATGGTATCTTCTTGCTTTCATGGATGAAAGAACAGAAATACAACATCCCACTCATCATCATGACAGGCTATGCTGACATCCAAAGCGCTGTACAGGCCATAAAACATGGAGCCAGTGATTACATTTCAAAACCGGTACAACCGGATGAGTTGCTGAAGAAAATTAATGAGGCATTGCAAAACAAAGCTTTACCTACACCGGCAGGAATAGAAAAGAACACAGTCACGCCCAAAGCATCCAAGAGCAAAGCCGTTCCCCATAGTGCAACCGTTCCTCCCTCTAATTTCCTGGAGGGGGAAAGCGAGGCGGCGCGCCAACTCTACAATTATGTAGGTCTGGTAGCTCCCACCCCCATGTCCGTACTGATAAACGGTGCCAGCGGAACAGGTAAAGAGTATGTGGCGCACCGTATTCATCAGCTAAGCAAACGGGCCGACAAACCGTTCATTGCCATAGACTGCGGTTCTATCCCCAAAGAACTGGCGGCTTCCGAATTCTTCGGTCATGTAAAAGGCTCCTTCACAGGGGCGTTAAACGACAAAACAGGAGCATTCGTAGAAGCCAACGGAGGTACTTTGTTTCTGGATGAAATAGGCAACTTAAGTTATGAAGTACAAATACAGTTGCTCCGTGCTTTGCAGGAAAGACGCATCCGTCCGGTCGGCTCCAATAAAGAAATAGAGGTAGATGTGCGGCTGGTCAGCGCTACCAACGAGAACCTGCAACAAGCCATTGAAAAGGAAACTTCCGCGAAGATCTTTACCACCGTATCAATGAATTTACCCTTCGTATGCCGGCATTAAAAGAACGGCAAGAAGATATCCTGCTATTCGCCAATTCTTTTGGACCAGGCAAACAGGGAACTGGACCGCCAGCTGATAGGGTTTGACGCCGCTGCCAGCCAAGCTTTACAAACGTATTCATGGCCCGGAAATCTCCGGCAACTGAAGAATATAGTAAAACGTGCCACCCTGTTGGCACAGAGCAACTTTATCACCCTTGCCGAATTAGGTTATGAGTTGCAGGAACCTGTAATGTCCGCCAGTCCGCAGACGTTCAGCCTGCATGATGAAGCGGCGGAAAAGAAACGTATCCTTGAGGCATTGAAGCAGACAGGAAACAATAAAAGTAAAGCCGCCATCTTATTAGGCATAGACCGGAAGACTTTATATAACAAATTGAAACTGTACGATATTCAATAACTTTACCAACAAGAAGCTACTGTACCGTAAGGCTGTTGTCCCTACTGTTCCTATCGGGCACAGCCTTACAGCATATAAACTCATCTTCCCGCCGGATATGTGGAATAATTCCACAAAGCATTCCCCATGTTCCACACTTATCCCCATGTTCCTTTCATCCTCCACTAAGAGTAATCCATTAATTATCAATATTTTAAAGATTCAATCTATTTTCTGGCACAGATATTGTCATTCTGTTATCAGAGAAAACAAAACAACATAGTATTAACAGTAAAAACCTACAATTATGAAAAAGTTATTTGTTGCAGTAGCATTGGTAATGGGATTAGGAACATCAGTAGCATTCGCCGACAACTTTATGGTGGACTCTGTGACCATAACTATGATAAAATGATTTTTACCCCCTATTGAAGTGAAAGACCTTCCGGCTGCCGTGCAGGAAGCTATCACAAGAACTATGCAGAATC
>ENA-OQOA01000761-OQOA01000761.1-human-gut-metagenome-genome-assembly--contig:-NODE-761-length-12264-cov-2.249155_pt1 | contig 12264 bp, 7 predicted proteins | sample MGYA00242633_ERZ504888 | MGnify/ENA primary metagenome ERZ504888 (study PRJEB26092, sample SAMD00036372) | human gut metagenome | host: Homo sapiens | study: EMG produced TPA metagenomics assembly of... | reverse complement strand
GACTCGGCTCGCCGATCATGTAGTCGAGCGACGGCGTGCCTTCGATGTCATTGATCTTGATCATCGTGGAGGTCTCACGTGCGGACAGCAACGCGGAGCCATCATCCATGAGCTGGATGGTGTTGAAGTGGATCCAGTCCCAACGGTTCGTGGCGGTCGGATCGGATTCGTCGATGCCGGAATGATCGGTGGATTGCTTGTAATCGGGGAACAGGTCGCCGAAATCCACCAGCAGGCTCACCTCGCCGGAGTCGGTGTCCACCTTGATGACCTGATCCTGCACGGCATGGTCCGAATGTTTCAGATCGGTGGCCAGAGAGACGATATTGCCGTCGGAATCCAGCGCGTAATCATGGTGCAGGATGTACTGGTCGCCCAGATTGATGATCTTGACCAGCTTGCCTAGGCGGTTCATGCCGACGAAATGCTTGGTGGAGGCGGAGAACCACATGATGCCGTCATTGTCGAACAGCAGACGGTGCGAGCGGTAGTAGAGCACCGGGATTTCGCCGCGAATCACACCGTTCGCGTCATAGTAGTACATGAAATCCTGCTCGTTGGAATCATTGCCGAGAATCGCGTACAGGCCATTGCCGAGCGTGGTGACCGTGGATTCGTCGGGGGCGACGGCCTGTTCGAGCCGTACTTCCTCCTCGCCGAGCAGTTTCGGGCCGGTCTGCTCGATGGTGCGCGTGGTGGCGTTGCCGTCGGTGTCGGTGATGGTCAGGGTAATGGTGTTCTTGACCTTGGGGATCAGTCCCAACACCAGAAACTCGTGCTCGGTGGAGGCGATGTCATTGCTCGATACCGTGGTCGTCTGACTCGCCGTGCTGGTACCGCCGACATTGCCGGAACCGTCGGCGTCGCCGGCGGCGGCCTCACGGTATGCGGCGGCCGCCTCATCGCTGGTGATGGCGTTGGCCGTGTAATCCGGGTACCCCTCAGCGGAAACGGTGTAGCTGGAAGACGCGACTACGGACGGCAGTGGACACGGGGAAACCCTCACGACAGTATGGGTAAACGATTAGTGAATTACGTCACATACATTATGCCGCAGGTCTTGGAAAACACCGGCCGGAATGCTGGGAGAATACTGAAGCTTGGCGGGTCGCCGAGCGGTCCGGTCCTATAGCAGGGTGAACCAAGACTGAACCTGATGCCAGAGCGTCGGATTGTTGGCGATCATCGAATCGCTGCGCGACTGCACGAAGCAACTTAGTATGGCTATGCCCAGCGCCCACAATACGGCCAGCATCACGACCCAGCGCATCAGCCAACGCCACGGAGTGACGCGGGCGATGCCATCGCCTGAAGCGGCGTCGTTGGCCCCCGCCAATGAGCGGCTCGGTTCGCGCCCATTGACCAGCCACAGTAGCCCCGGTATGGACGCCAGCGAGATCAGCCAGCCGAAATCGGCGGAATACCGCCATCCCAAACCGCCGACGCGGCTGTCGAATACGACCAGCACCGCCGCCACGGCCAAGCAAGACATCAGCCATGGCCGCATGCCGTGTGTTTCCAATCTGCGCAGCAGGGGCAGCGCCAAAGCCATCAAGGTCAGTGGCGTGGCCGTGAAAATCGCGCCGACCATCACCTCGTAATAACCCCATTGCGGCATCGGGGCGGGAGAGCCCGCCAGCCACGGGAAACGATCCATGAAGCGCAGCGGCAGGAACAGGTAATACCAGATGTTGGCGGGGCATATCCGCGGACGGGGTGGTATACCGGGTCATATCGGATATGGAGAACTGATACGCATTGCCGAAATTGAACGGGGAATCGAACCGAACCATGTTCCACGCCATCAGAGGCGTCACGACGAGAATGGCGGGAATGATTACCGCCTAGCGGCGCGCGCAACGCCTGCAACGGCTTGATGCGGCGTGTGCGCAGACCGGTGCCCAGCGCGCGAATCTGCGGCCAGAACAGGGGGAACGCAAGCAATGCGGCCAAGGTGAACGTCGGTCGGCATCCGAAATTCGCCGCAATGCACAAGGCGCCCAAGGCCAGTCGTGGCAGGGAGAGAGGCTTGGCATCGCCCGCCTGCCATCGGTCCGATGGTCTCAGCGGACGGCGGGACGTGTCCGCGCCGAGCCATAGCCATAGTCCCAGCGACGTCAACGTCAGCGATGCGGCGAACGGTATCTGATAGAAGTTCGTGCGATACAGCAAATACCCCATTTGCGCGCTCACCAACGATGAGACCACTACTAACGACGCGGCCGCCACCGAAGTCTTCGGCATCACACGATGGATGACGCGCAGCACCAGCAAGGAGAAGAAGATGATGAACAGCAGCACGAGAATATACTCGGCGGCGGATGTCGGCAGATTATGACCGGCCAGCAGACGATAGGGGACGAACAGCAGCACTGCGGGCAACACGCCAAAATAGGAATACCAGTGACCGTCATAATACGCGTAATCCCAGTAGAGCGGACTGGCTCCATTGGCGAGTAGCTGGGCACGTGTGGCTACGTCATAGGGGTGCTCGGTGGCGGCCAGCTGTTCGGGAACCGGCAAGTCGAGCCAGGGCCGGCCGGCGACCAGCGCATCGGCCACATGCCCATACTGGTCGAAATCATAGGTGTAATCGCCGGAAACGTGGAAGACGAGCGAAGACGTGTACCACAGTTCGTGGATGATGGATACGCCGATAAGCAGGGTAGGAATCGCCAGAAGCCCCACGAAAGCAAGTCGTTGCCGAGTGCTGGACGGGTCAAGCGTGATACGCCACAGGCGCGATCCCGGCCTCCAGACGGCAATCATCAGCAACACCAAGGCCATGGCGAGCACGCGCATCCAATTGATGACGAACGGTACGCGCACGTTGGCGCGGGCGTCGGTGACCGGTACGATCGCGCCGCGCTCTTCCTGAATCCAAATACGCACGATGCCGGCACCCGGCGCCTTGACATAATGGCTGCGAATAGCGTCGGGATTCATCGACTGGGCCTTGCCGGTGATGCCATCGACATCCGCGCGCACATGAATGGTCGCCAGCGGTTTGAAGACTTCCTTATCGTCGTTCGCTTTGGATTCGGCCTCGGCCTGCTCGCGGGCCTTATCGATGACCTTGCTGCTCTCGGTATCGATGCGTAGGTAATCCGACGTGCCGTCCGCGGTCAGTTCAAGATAGGCCTTGGTCGGATCGGTGACGGTCAACATGCCATCATTCCGGCGCGTGAGACCCGAACCCAGCGTGTTATGCACGGCGTTCGTATCCGTGCTCGCTCCGAGCGTACGCCAGAACGGCAGGTTGAACACGATGCACTCCATGGCGGCGATGGCGGCGACGGCGGCCAGCAAGGCGATCAGCAGGCGCACCAAACGCAGCCGGTGCCGGGTATCCGGGCGGCTGGGCAGGTGCCGTTCATGATTCGACGGCATCGGACGGTCTGCGCGAGTGTGGTCTATGGAATGCACGCATTTATTCTATAGGCTTTATTCGGGCTTGATGTCGGGCAAACAAGAGACAATGTGAATCATGCCAAAACGTACATCGGACCATGGGAAGCACAACCGCACGCCACTGCTGGGCGGGCTGAAGGATTCGATGAACGCGCTCGCGGCCGATCTGGGACTGTCCAAGCCGAAGAAGCACGATACGAATCCGTTCGGCGATGCCTTGCGGGAGACCAGTGAGCGTAAAGGCGGCATTATCGACGAACTGACTCGCCATGCAGTGGCGCTGAGTCCTGTAATCAAGCGGCGCACCTTCCCCGAATTGGAGAACGTGCCGGAAGGGCTGGTGCTTGGATGGGCGCAGCTGCCCTCCACCAGAGGCCGTGGCTTTTCGCTTGGCATTTCCCCGACCGCGATCATTTTGCGCAGGTGGCGTTCGCCGATACGCATGGCCGCGTATTCGTGGGCACCGACCCCAACATGGACGTGCAGGATATGCAGGCGCGATTCATGTTCGGCAAGGAAAAGGAAGTGACTCTGCCGGACGGTGAGCGGCTGGGCGAAAGCGACGAGCCGCGTTCACGTTCCGGTTTCTCCCGTGCAGGCCATGGCCTGGGAAGTGCGCTGCATCATCGGGCGTCCGTTGGGCGTGGCCTTGGTCATGGTGCTGACGGCGTGAAGGCCATTACCGGTGGCGTGGTGGGGCGTGACGACACCGGACGCATGACGTGGCTCGCCTCATGGCTCAAGGCCGGCAACCGGTACACGCTTGAGCAGATGCGTGCCAATCTGCCGCCTGTGATGCGTCATGATTTGGAATACCGCGATGCCATTACCATCGCGTTCTTCGCCACGTATATGTTGCCGCAGATCAATGGTCTGCTCATCGGATTCGGTTCCGGCAATATCTTCCGCCGTCTCAACCGTGAGGCGCCAATCGGTGCGATTCGCCGTTCGGTGCGTGACACTTTGGCGGCACGAGCCCACGGCATGCGGGCCTCCGGTCTGGAGGATCACTTCGCCGATCTGATGCGCGAAGCCGGCGCCCTCGACACCACGCCGGGACTGGAAGCGGTGCATGGCGCCGAACCGTTGCACCTGTACACCTCGACGTATTCGAGCGGCTATTTCTTTACGTGGGATAAGTCCTTGGCATTCGGGCAGGCGCTGAAATCCTTGAAGATCGAAGGCAACCTCAACCGATTCGCTGCGGTGAGCGCTTGGCTGGAGCGCAACGCTTCCTTGGGGCGCAACCCTACGGAAGATACGGTGACCCGTGCCGAGGCCGCGCAAATCGACATGAAACTCATTGAGAACCCTGCGATTATGGCGCTTGACCCGTATGATGGCGAGCAGGAGCGTCGGGCCGTGCTGAGCCTGGTCGATATCGCCGCACGCACGGCTGGACAGATTCGCAGTGAATTCCCCGATCCTCGAGATGTGCTGACCCAGCAGAACGTGCCGGATTCGGGTGTGACGAATGCTGCGAGCGCTGAAAGTACTGAGAGTGCTGAGGGCGCTGTAGAACGGACCGATAAGAGCGACACCAACACTCAAGCCGCTCGTCCTTCGTATTCGCCGGCGAGGAGCGACGAATGGGTGTATCGTCAGACCCTCTCTTCACTGTTGCGCCGGTTACGGTTGCCGTATCGGTTTGACGTGGAGTTCCGGTCGCGCTTGGATTCGGGTGAAGTGGCCATTGGCTTCACCACCGCCGGCACCTCGATGATGCCCGATAGCCGGTATGACACCACTCGACGTACGTGGCGTGCGCTGAGTAGCGCCGAACGCGCGTCAATGACGCGCCGCCTACAACCTGCGTGTCGGCCTGATGATGGCCGCGCTAAGTTTTCGGCACCAGCGAATCCGTGCGCCAGGTGTCGTTGCACATCGATTCCATTGGCTTGAAGAGGCGATTGCCGAACAGGATTCCGCCATCGAGGCGATGATGAGCGAGGCCCTAAGCGCCTTCGAACATCTACGCAGTGGCGATTTGGGGCGTGTGGGTTCCAAAGCCGACCCCAAAGATGGTGATTTCCATGGCGACCCGACCCGCCCCATCACCCATGAGGAGACGTTCGGGCAGACGGCGTCCGGTGACGAACGCGGCACGGCCGGGGGAGCAGGCAACGGTACCGGACCGTCTGCGGATGCTACGGATCAGGCCGCGGCCGAATCCGCTGACGCCGATGGCGCTGCGTCCATCGATTCGCAGTTCGAAGACCTGATGAAGGGCATCGATATCGACGAAATGGCGTTCGGCATGCCGGACGATACCGGCGCAGGCGACGACCTGGGCGGTATCGGCGGCGAGGGCGTCGGCACTGACGGTGCTGATGGGGCCGCCGGCATGGACGATGATCCGATGAGCGTGCTGCGCCGCAATCCCACCGTGCGCAATATGGTCACCGTCACCTTCACCCGTGATGCCTTCCTCAAGCGACTGGACACCGCTGGGCTTGACAATCCCGAGGAAACCTACCGCATGTTCGGTGCCGTGATGGACGTGGACGGCGAAGGTGGTCTGAAACCCATCAGCGCCGACTTCGACTTGGCGGACAGCCGGTTCTCTCCCACCGGATCCCAGGAGGAGCCCGAACTGGCCGACCGTCAATTCAGCCCGGCGACCGCTCACGTGCTGGGCGCACAGAATAGTGCCGGACTGGCTATCCAGCGAGTGGACCTGCTGCAGCATGGCGTCAACGAATTCCACGATATCGCCAGGAACACGTCGCTCGGCTCCGTGGAAAAGGCCCAGCGAGCCATGCAGGTCATCGAATCGATATGCGATCCCGAACTGACCGATTTGGCCTCTCAGGTCACCAGTGCGTTGATCGATGGCAAGGACACGCCGGACTTCACGTTCACGCTTGCCGACGATCTTGACAAGGAGCGTCTGCGCGCCCGAGACATGCTGTTCTCGGGCCAAGCCGATCAGGCCATCGAAGCGGCCGAAGCGGCCGTGGCCCATTTGGACCAGGTGTATGCGGCAGGCCATGGCGTACCTCGATACTTCAACTCCTATGCCGAGCGCGTGGTCTACAACCGGCTGTTCGCCACATTGGACGAGCGTACGGTGCTTATCCCGGACAATCTGTTCTACGCGCACATGGAGCTGGCTGACGTGTTGAGTCAGATCAAGGGTGCCGAGGCGGCGATCCCGCATCTCAACCGTATGGTGGCGTACGCGCCCGCCTACCCGCTCTCACATCTGAAGCTCGCCATTCAACTGGCCCGCAATGAGGATTGGGATTCGGCACGCGCCGCCTGCCTGAATGCTCTGCGCGTGGCCTTGGACCGCGACGATGCCGCGTTCGCCTACTACCGGTTCGCGTACGCCGAATGGATGCTCGACCGGTTCGACACAGCCGCCGCAGCCTACATTATGAGCGATCACATCGCTCCCGGGGCCATTGGTTCGCTGGAAAGCGAACTGCAGGAACTGGTTTCCCGTGCGGACTCGCAGTGCATACCGGTGCCTGAATCGGTGGAGGCCGCCGCCCATGTGCTTGCCACGCATGATCTGCCGGTCTGGCCGCATATCGAAGTGGCTGACATCGTGCGTGACGCCGCTCGCGTGTGCGTGGATGAGGGCATGTTCGTGCCGGCCCGCACGCTCTCGGTGGCTGTGGCCCGCATGAATGACGGCGAAGGCGATAACATCGACATCATCCAAGCCCAGTTCCTGCGCTCGCTATCCGCGTAGCCGCCTGAGGGGAGTTGACGGTATAGCCGGCCGAGGGGAGCCGAGCCCGCTAGGATAGACAACCATGAGCACGAACGAACAACTGGCATGGGATTTCGACGATGGGGATGTGGCCGAGGTCCGGCCTGATACCGGTATTGCACGTTTTGCCCCTGGCTCCGAACAATGGATAGCCGCACTGCAGCCCACTGACGACGACGCGATACGCCTCGACCGTTTCGACGTGAACACGATGACCGCTGAGGCCGCCGCCCGCCTGTGGGCTCGCGTGGCCGCATGGGTGGAATCCGATCAGATCGCCTACTACATCGACGACTCACCCGTCAGCTCCGACGCCGCCTACGACGCGCGCATGCGTTGCCTCGAACGACTCGAAGCGGCGTTCCCCTCACTGGACAATCCGCAGTCGCCCACCCATCGCGTCGGCGGCTCCTTCTCCAACGACTTCGCCTCCGTGCGCCACCCCAGCCGCATGATGAGCCTTGACGACGTCTTCTCCATCGAAGAACTCAAGGATTGGTACGACTCGGTGATTCGCGACCTCGATTGGCCCGAATCCAAGCCCCTGCCCATGAGTTGCGAGGTCAAAATCGACGGCCTCGCCCTGAACCTCATCTATCGCAACGGCGTGCTTGAACAGGGCCTGACGCGCGGCGACGGCGTTACAGGCGAAGACATCACCCTGAATGTGCGAACCATCGGCTCCATTCCCGCCAACCTCGGCGGCCCCAAGGAAGACGTTCCGGACTTCGTGGAAATCCGAGGCGAAGTGTTCATGCGTTGGGATGATTTCCACACCCTGAACAACGAGCAGGAGGACGCCGGACGAGCGCCCTTCGCCAACCCACGCAACGCGGCTGCCGGCTCGCTGCGTCAAAAAGACCCTCGCATCACCGCCACCCGTCGCCTGAGCTTCTATGCGCATGGTCTGGGGCAGCTCACTTGGGGGCCGGACCATCCGCGCGGCACCCATGACGTGGTCGCCGACCAGTCGCAGGCCTACGATCTATACACCAAGTGGGGCGTGCCGGTCTCCCCGCACAATCGTGCGGTGACCTCATTCCAGGAGATCCTGGACATGATCGAGTACTACGGCGAGCATCGTGGCGACATCGAGCATGCACTTGACGGCATCGTCGTCAAGGTCGATGACCTGGGCCTGCAGCGTACCCTCGGCGCCACTTCGCGCGCGCCGCGCTGGGCCATCGCCTACAAATACCCGCCCGAAGAGGTCAACACCGAACTGCTCAACATCACCGTGCAGGTGGGGCGTACTGGCCGCGTGACGCCGGTCGCCGTGCTCAAACCTGTCTACGTGGCCGGCTCCACCGTGGCTCGTACCACGCTGCACAATGGATTTGAAGTCAAACGCAAGGGCATTCTGATCGGCGACACCGTGGTGGTGCGCAAGGCCGGCGATGTGATTCCCGAACTGGTCGGCCCGGTGCTTGAACGGCGCAAAGGGCGTGAGGACCAGCTGCGCGAATTCGTCATGCCCGAGTTCTGCCCTTCATGCGGCGCGAAACTGTCACCCGCCAAGGAGGGTGACAAGGACATTCGCTGCCCGAATGTGGAGAGCTGCCCGGCCCAGTTGACCGAGCGCGTGATTTCGCTGGCCTCACGCAAGGCGTTCGACATCGAGCACTTGGGCGAACAATCGGCCATCGCTCTGACCAACCCGGAGGAGAACCGGCCTGATTCGGTGGCGACCTACGCGCCGAACATCACCGAGGTTCTGGTCGCCCCCGGCGAAGAGCCTGACCCGTACGAGCCGGTGGAAGGGCTGGAATTGCCGGCCGCGCAGAAGCCGGTGTTGTCTAACGAATCCGGGTTGTTCAACCTGACCGCCGCCGATCTGCGCGACGTGCGCGTGTGGCGTGAGGCCGCAATCGTCGAGGTGAATGAGACGGTCGGTGCGAACGGTAAGAAGAAAAAGGTGCGTAAGCGTGTCGGCGGCTCTGGCCTGTGGCATCAGGTGCCTGCTTTCTGGACCGCGCCCACGCCGGCCAAAAAGCTCACGGCCAAGCAGCTGGCCGAACGCGCGCAAGGGGAGGCCGCAATCGAATCTGCCGAAACACAGGGAGGTACCGCCAGCGAGACGACCGGCGCACCTACCGGGGCTGAGGCGCCACTTGGTACTATGCCGGGCTTTGCCGCAGCCTCTTATCCTGAGTATGACGTGCCGGCCGACGCGGTTATCGTGCGCGTGGATCACAAGACCACGCGCACTGGCGTCACGGATGTACCGGTGATCATTCGGCCCGGCGAAAACACGCGCAAGATGTTCGACGAAATGGACAAGGCCCGTCACGCCGACCTGTGGCGTGTGCTGGTCGCGTTGTCGATTCGCCGGCTCGGTCCGCCTACCGCACGCCTGATTGCCTCGGCGATGGGCTCGCTGGCAGCCATCGAAAACGCCACGATTGAAGATCTGACGGCCATCGACGGGGTGGGCCCGGAAATCGCCGAATCGGTGGTGAACTGGTTCGCCGCCACCCGCGAACCCGGCGACTGGCGCGGCGCGACTTTGCGTGCTTGGCAGGCCGCCGGCGTGGGCGTCGACGAGGCCGAGACCAGTTCGTTGCCGCAGACGCTGGCCGGCAAAACCGTGGTGGTCACCGGTTCATTGGAGGGCTATTCGCGTGATTCCGCCAAAGAGGCGATTATCGAGCGCGGCGGCAAGGCGGCCGGTTCGGTGAGCAAGAAGACCGATTACGTGGTGATTGGCGCAAACGCCGGCTCCAAGGCCGCCAAGGCCGAGGAACTCGGCATCCCCATGCTGAGCGAAACCCAATTCGCCCAGCTCCTAGCCACCGGCACCATCTAAAATAGCCCCCTCAGACGCTTCATTAACCCCCTCTGATGAGGGGCTGTCAGCCTTTAGGCTGACTGGGGGAGAGAAAAAGCGAATCCCGCCCCAGTGTGACTTACTCCACTCCCTCTGGCATGCCGCCGCATCACACGCTAGGGGTAGAACCAGGGCCCCTAAAAGGGAGGATACGGATTTATGAGCGACGCACGTCAGATCGAAGCCGACATCTACGAACGCCTGAGCAAGGTCATCGACCCCGAGCTCGGTCGTTCGGTCACCGACCTCGGCATGATTGCCGCCATCGAAGCCGCGCCCGCATCGTCGGACGCCGGCACTTACGACGTCACCGTGCACGTTGAGCTGACGGTTCCCGGATGCCCACTGAGCGAGACCATCACCAGCCAGATCAATGGCGAGGTCAGCTCCTATCCGGGCGCACAGCTGCTGCCTCATATCGAAGTCGGTTCGATGAGCCGTGACAAGCTGGCCGATCTGGTCGCCGACCTCAAGGCCGAACGCAAGCAGAACCCCTTCAGCAAACCGGGTGTCAAGACCCGCATCTTCGCCATCGCCTCCGGTAAGGGCGGCGTCGGCAAGTCCTCGGTTACCGCGAACCTGGCCGCCACGTTTGCGGCCCTCGGCTTCGACACGGCCGCCATCGACGCGGACATTTATGGCTTCTCACTGCCGCGCCTGTTCGGCGTGCATACACAGCCCACCAATCTGAATGGCATGCTCATGCCGGTCACCGCGTGGGGCGTGAAACTGATCTCCATCGGCATGTTCGCCGGTGCTGACCGGGCGATTCTGTGGCGTGGGCCGCGACTGCAGCGCTCCTTGGAACAGTTCCTGTCTGACGTATGGTGGGGCGAGCCGGACGTCCTCTTGCTCGACTTGGCTCCCGGCACCGGCGACATGGCGATTTCCGTGGCCCAGGCGCTGCCCAACGCCGAACTCGTGGTGGTCACCACCCCGCAGCCCTCCGCTTCTGACATCGCCGTGCGCTCCGGACTCGTGGCCCTGCAGGTGCCGATGAAGGTGCGTGGCGTGGTGGAGAACATGAGCTACTACGAGCACAAGGGCGAGAAGCTGGAGATTTTCGGGTGCCGGCGGCGGTCAGCGCGTGTCTGAACAGCTCACTCAGGCGCTGGGCTATGACGTGCCGCTGATGGCCCAGCTGCCGCTGGAACCCGAAGTGCGCGAGACCGGCGAGGCCGGCCGGCCGGCGGCGCTGGACGCCGACGGCGCTTTGCGTACGGATGGCATTGGCCAGACCTTCCGAGGGTTGGCTGAACGGCTGTTGGCAGTGTGAGCCTGCGCAGCCTCACACTTTTGTAGGCGGCGTTGGCGTTTAAGTCCGGTTCGCTGCTGGTGGCGAATCGCTTGACCACAGCACCCGCGACCTGGTGGTCGAGGCAATGGAGCGCACTGTCGGCGTGGATAGGCTCATTAACCTGCAGGCCATTCACATGGACGAGGACGCCGTGCCGCGCTGCCTTGGTATGAATGGGAGATCTACGTTGAGCCCGATATCTGGCGGGTGCCTCGCAGTAAATAACGGCATAGCGCATTGTCGGTGCGATGCTAAGAGGTAATGGCCCATGAGCGGTTCCAATCGGCGAGATTGCGTTGCCGGGACACCACGACATGGGCCATCTCGATAAAACGATGCCGCGTGTCGGCTGTTCTCAGGTCATCCGCAGTGACGAGAATGACGATCCAGCCGAGCAGTTGCAATGCGTTTCGCTTTGCCGCGTCGATTCGCATTTGTGCCGGATCGGCGTGATAGGCTCCCTGATATTCGAACGCGACGCGGCAGTCCGGATATGCCATATCCAATATGACGTATGAGTTGCCGATATTCACGCGATAGTTGGCGGTGGGGCATCCCAAGCCTGAATCCTTCAGCATCCCAAACAGCGTGTTTTCCGGCGGAGAATCCGTGTTCTCTGTCATGTAGGGCAGTGCCTCGTGGCATTTGTTACGACCTATGAACCGCGGACTGATTTCCAAGTAAGTATCGAAATCCTTGCGAGTGGCCATTCTGCGCCGTTTATCGCGGCTCATCAAAGAGGCTCCAATGGCCGCAAGTTCCTCCAACGTAGAGTATTGGGCCATCTGAGCCCACATCATGACCGGCGAGGCAATCCAGAACTGTTCATAATCCTTTTTTGCGGATATCCAGTTTTCCCTTAAACACATGGAGACCACGCCTTTGATTCGTCTGCGTTTGTTGGCACTGGAACACAGGCGTGCACGGCATCAACAGATAGCGTGCAATGTCGGGGGATGGGCGCGCCGTAGTAGTTGGCCGCATTGATGGTATCCCACCAGCAATGGT
>ENA-OQOA01000760-OQOA01000760.1-human-gut-metagenome-genome-assembly--contig:-NODE-760-length-12273-cov-2.766754_pt1 | contig 12273 bp, 12 predicted proteins | sample MGYA00242633_ERZ504888 | MGnify/ENA primary metagenome ERZ504888 (study PRJEB26092, sample SAMD00036372) | human gut metagenome | host: Homo sapiens | study: EMG produced TPA metagenomics assembly of... | reverse complement strand
TTAACATATATATTAAATATATACAATATAACCGCTACTACAATTGATACTATAAAATATATATTCATATCTCTGAATAACATATCTGAATGTCTCACAAGAACAACTGGTATATATATAACTGCTGTCAGTACTATAAGCATCCAGTGATACTTCATACTAACAGAGGTCTTTCCATTAGAAGCTGAAAGCCTTGTATCAATATATACTTTTTTCTGTTCCTCAATAAGCCAGCCATTTTCATCTTAAGCTCATACATTTTCCTGTGACCGACTATGACAATAAGCTGTATTCCTACGGTATATACGAATATCCACAATATATATATGAATATCGATATAATCATATTCACAACACATATACCACATATTACAATCGATAATACGATATTAATATTGTTAAATACATTAAACTGCTTTTTTGTCCTGCTCATCAAAGAAGTTACTTCTGCATCTTCTTTCTTCTCTGCTGGTATATGCACTCCCAGATACATACCAGCCTTATATTCAAAGCTTGACACCATCGTTAATCTCATAATCATTATTATAAATAAATTGGTTACAAAAAACATAACTGCCATAAATATTTCCATATATGCTCCAATCCGCAGCGAAGGAGGATGTTAACCTTTATATTCGCTGCTTTTTCTTTTACACTCATTATATTATAATTTACTCAGTTATAACTTGCTTCTCTTCTACACATTTCATCTTAGAATATATCTTGTCACACATATTAAGAAAATCTTTTTATCCATACCTGTTATACTTGCTTCTGCTGACAACAGTTCAAGTTCTGCTTCCAACTTTTTCCCGGAACACAATATCCATATCAATATTCTTAGCAACAACAGCACCATGTCTTCTGTCTATATTTATATAGCCTTCTGTCTTTAATATCTGATATGTCTTATTGACTGTCATTGTATTAACGCCTGCATCTTCTGCTAACTGCCTTACTGTTGGAAGACTTTCACCAGGCTTTAACTCGCCATGTCCTATTCCCATAACTATCTGGTTACGCAGCTGGACATATATTGGAATACTGCTGTTCATATCTAATTCGATAATCATAATATCACATCCTCTTTAAAATGCATTTTTGTATCATTTGTATTATTTATTATAATACAAATAATATAATTGTCAATAAATTATCACATTTATGTTTTCCAAATCCTGCTCACTCACTCCTGCCTATCCATCCGTCAATAGCATAAAAAGAAAGGTAAGTGTCTGCTTAGCAGCCGCCTACCTTTCTTTTGCATTCATTACTACTTATTTTACTTATCTTCCAGCCAGTTTATCTATAATATTTCTGGCTACATATACACCACTAGCTGAAGCATGTGAAAGTGAATGTGTTACACCACTTCCATCACCAATTATATATAATCCCTTGTATTTAGTTTCAAGATTATTATCAATCTCAACTTCCATATTATAAAACTTGACTTCCACACCATAAAGAAGTGTATCATCATTGGCAGTACCAGGTGCTATCTTATCAAGTGCGTATATCATCTCTATGATACCATCAAGAATACGTTTAGGAAGCACCAGGCTTAAATCACCAGGTGTTGCCGCAAGAGTTGGCTTTACAAGTCCTTCCTCTATTCTCTTTTCAGTACTTCTTCTTCCTCTCATAAGGTCGCCGAATCTCTGCACAATAACTCCGCCACCAAGCATGTTAGAAAGCCTTGCAATACTTTCGCCATATCCGTTACTATCCTTGAAAAGGCTCTGAAAAATGCTTTGCAACAAGAAGTGCAAAGTTAGTATTCTCTGTCTGCTTCTCAGCTCCCTCATAGCTATGTCCGTTTACAGTTACTATTCCATTTGTATTTTCATTAACAACGATTCCATTAGGATTCATACAGAAGGTACGGACAAGATCCTCAAACTTTTCTGTTCTGTATACAATCTTGCTTTCATACAACTCATCTGTAAGATGGGCAAATATAACTGCTGGAAGTTCAACACGTACACCAATATCTACACGATTGGATTTTGTTGGAATATCTAAATCTTTACAGACGTTCTCTATCCACTTACTGCCGCTTCGTCCTACTGAAACAATACACTTGTCACAGTCCATATGCTCATCCTTATAGAATATCCTGTATCCTCCATCTATAACCTCAATATCACTTACAGGCGTGTTAAAGTAAAAGTCAATATGGTCTTTCATTTCATCATACATGTTTTTAAGAACAATATAATTAATATCAGTTCCCAGATGCCTTACAGAAGCATCAAGAAGCTTTAGCTTATTCTGCATACATAGTGTTTTAAACTTGGTTCCAGCAGTTGAATACATATGTGTTTCTTCTCCACCATGTGAGGTATTAATAGTATCAACATACTTCATAAGCTCAATAGCCTCATCTTTTCCAATATACTCGTAAAGTGTTCCACCAAAATCATTCGTAATATTATACTTTCCATCAGAAAATGCACCTGCTCCTCCGAATCCATTCATAATCGCACAGGTTGGACACTTAATACACGATTTAATCTTCTTGCCATCTATAGGACACTTTCTTTTCTCTAAAGTATTTCCCTCCTCAAACACAGCCACCTTAAGCTTTGGTGACTTTTTCATAAGCTCATATGCTGAGAAAATCCCACCTGGACCTGCTCCTATTATTATTACATCATATTTATCACTCATGCCATACCTCTTTTCCACATAACTAAACTTTACAATATTAGCTGCAATCAATCTTTTTGCTCCTGCTTTTTTATAGCCTCATTAAGATTATTTTCTATCTTTTCAAGTGTAACACACATGCTTTTAAGCTCTTCCTCTGATATATTCTTACAGAATACATCTTGTGCCATATTGAATAAATCAGACACCTTATCTGCCTTTATTTCTCCCTCCTTAGTAAGCTTTTATCACCCCATGAGCGCCGGCACTCTGGATTACTCTCTCTTATTATAAGCCCCATCTTCTCCAACCTGTCAAGTGTTCTTGACATAGTAGTTACATCTATCAGGCAGACATCGGACAGCTCTCTTTGTGTCATCTGTCCACCTTTTTTTAATTCATATAATATTCTTGGCTGTCCCTGTCCTACTGTTAATCCCATATCTATAAAATAAGGTCTTAAAAGTCTTCTTCTTAGCATTTCCACATCAAAAAGATAATGCCTTACCTCTCCATATTTCATACTACTCCTCATTTCTTTGCATATTTTTACACATATCAGTTAAATACTACTAATAATCATCAGATTATAACAATCTGAAATCTTTAACTAAGCTCAAACTGTCCTGTATACAGCTGATAATATCTGCCTTTTTGTTCAAGCAGCTCATCATGACTTCCTCTTTCTATAATCTGTCCTTTTTCAAGCACCATTATAGCCTTTGAGTTTCTGACCGTAGATAATCTGTGTGCTATTACAAATACCGTTCTTCCCTCCATGATAGCATCCATGCCTTTTTCTATCACCCCTTCAGTTCTAGTATCCACTGAGCTTGTAGCCTCGTCAAGTATAAGCACCGGTGCCTTTGCTATCGCTGCCCTTGCTATGGCAAGAAGCTGCCTCTGTCCCTGTGATAAGTTGCTTCCATCGGAATAAAGCATGGTATTATATCCATTTTGGAAGACGTCTTATGAATGAATCTGCATTGGCTATTAAAGCTGCATTTCTAACCTCTTCATCAGTTGCATCCAGTTTTCCATACCTTATATTATCAGCTATTGTTCCTGTAAACAAATGTGTATCCTGAATAACCATGGCAAGTGATTTTCTTAAGTCATCCTTCTTAATATCCTTTATGTCTATGCCATCATAAGTTATTGTGCCTGACTGTATATCATAGAATCTGTTTATAAGGTTAATGATCGTTGTCTTTCCAGCACCAGTCGAACCAACAAATGCTATTTTCTGGCCTGGCTTCGCATAAAGAGTGACGTCATTTAATATAGTTTTTCCTGGAACGTATCCAAACACAACATTTTTAAATCTTACGTCACCACGCAGCTCAACCAGACAAGCATCTGAATTCCAGTAAGTATTAAGCTCTGCTGGCACCTTCCATGCAAATACACCCGTATACCCACTACATTCTGTAAGACTTCCATCAGCATTCTTAACTGCGTTACAAAGTGTTACGCTTCCTTCATCAATCTCTGGTTTTTCATCCATCATATCAAATATACGTTCTGCACCTGAAAGTGCTGATAACAGAAAATTGACCTGCTGGGTAAACTGATTAAGCGGCATGGCACTCTGACGTACATATATAAGATATGATGACAGACTTCCAAGATCCATAAGTCCTTTAAGCGTAAATAAACCACCCACACATGCTGATATCGAATAATTAAGATATGACAGGCTTACAATAGTTGGAATCATCATTCCTGCAAAAGCAAGTGCATTAGTAGACTCTTTCCTGAAACTTTCATTCATCTCACAAAACTTCTCAAAATTCTTTTGTTCATGGTTGAACACCTTTTCAACCTTCTGTCCTGCCATCATCTCCTGTACAAAGCCATTAATCTTACCAAGCTCCTCCTGCTGCCTATTAAAATATTTCTTGCTATGTTTACTGTTAAACTTAATAAGAAAAACAATGATAACAAGAAACACAATAACTATGACTGATAATCTTACACTTAAAACCATCATCATGATAAGAGTGCCAAAAAGCATTATAAAGCTCTGGATTATCATAGCGAAGCTGTTATTCATAGCTTCTTGTACAGTATCCACATCATTGGTAAATCTGCTCATAAGCTCACCATGTGTATGAGCGTCAAAATATTTTAAAGGAAGCTTCTGTACATGTGCAAAAAGATCATTTCTTATATCCTGTATAACCTTCTGAGATACCTTTACCATAATGCGGTTATAGCCAAATGTACACAAAGCCCCGCAGGCATACATAACACCCATGGCAATAACTGCCTTAAGAAGTCCTTCCATGTCTCCCGGTACTATAAAATGATTTACAACTGGTTTTACAAGATATGTGCCTGCCACATTTGCTCCTACACTTATCAGCACAAGCAGTGCAACAAGCATAAACATCCATTTATAATGACCAAGGTAAACAAGCAGATGCTTTATAGCTTTCTTAGTATCCTTAGGTCGTTTATATCCAACATACTTTGCCATTATAAATCTGCTCCTTCCTTCTGTGATTCATATATTTCCTGATATATCTTATTGGTTCTTAATAATTTCCTCGTGTGTTCCTATTGCATTTTACACAACCCTTTATCGAGTATAATTATCTGATCTGCATGCTTAACAGTAAGATATCCTCTGTGCAATAACAAGCTTAGTCATATCCGGAAGCTTCTTTGCAAGTTCTTCCCTTATCCGGCCTTCAGTTGCTGTATCCACAGCACTTGTAGAATCATCCAGTATGAGTACCTTCGGTTTCTTTAATATAGCCCTTGCAATACATATACGCTGCTTCTGTCCACCAGAAACATTGACACCTCCTTGTCCCATCTCTGACTCATAGCCTGCCGGAAGCCTGTCTAAGAATTCATCTACACAGGCTATATGACAAGCTTCATCTATCTCTTCCTTCGTTGCATTTTCATTACCCCAGCGAAGGTTTGATATCAGAGAACCAGAAAACAAGGTATTCTTCTGCAAAACAACAGCAATAGCATCACGCAGATGTTTTACTGGATAATTCTTAACATCCACTCCATCTATACGCACCGTTCCCTTAGTGGCATCATATAGTCTTGGAATAAGCTGTACAAGAGTAGTCTTTGAAGAACCTGTCTGTCCTATGATACCTACTGTCTGTCCTGGCTTTATATGAAATGAAACATCTGAAAGTACGTATTCCTTTGCTTCATTTTTTATACTTAAACCACACATGGTCGAACTCTATTTCACCATGCTTAACACTTATATTCTGCGAGTTTTCATCAGTAATGTCATTTTTTCGTCAAGTACCTCGACTATTCTTGTGGCTGATGCTAAAGAACGTGTCATCATAAGGAATACATTTGACATCATCATAAGTGAATTAAGAATAAGCAGAACATAGCTTAAAAAGCTTGTCAGTTCTCCAATCTTAAGCTGTCCGTTATTAATAAGATGTCCACCAACAAAGAGAATCGCAATAATAGTTCCATACATAACGAACTGCATAGCTGGCATGTTAAGTACTGCTATTCCAAATGCCTTTTCAGATTCTGACTTAAGCTTAGCATTAACATCCTTAAACTTATCTACCTCATACTCTCCCCTGACATATGACTTTACAACCCTTACCGCTGTAAGATTCTCCTGTATACTACGATTAACAAGATCTATAGCATTCTGCATCTTTGCGTACAATGGTCTTACATTCATAATAATTATGATAAGCAAGACCGCAAGTATAGGAAGTGCCACAAAGAATACAAGGGCTAGTGTTCTGTTAATAGTAAATGCTATTGATGATGCAAATATAAGCATAACAGGGCTTCTTCCAAAAGGCCTCATACCAGTTGAAACTGAATTCTGGATATTGGTAACATCACTTGTAAGACGTGTAACAAGCGACGATACCCTGAAATGATCTATATTAGAAAATGAATAAGACTGAAGCTTTTCATATTCTGCCTTTCTTATATTCGCGCCAAGTCCCTGTCCGGCAAGTGCCTGGAATCTGGCGCTCCCTATTCCAAGCACAAGTGCTATAAGCGCACATAAAGCCATCTCAAATCCTTTGACATATATATAATGAGTATCGCCATTGGCCACACCATTATCTATAAGGTCAGCCATGATCATAGGCACCAGAAGTTCAAGCATAGCCTCAACAGCTATACATATAAGTGCCAGATAAGCATATTTTTTATATTGCTTCATATAAGAAAAAAATTCTTCTTAGCATTATTAGTCGTACCTCCGATTGTTGTATATGCAACTATTGTAACATCAATTATTGCAATGTCAAGTTTACGATATCTGATTTTTTTATTAGGTTTGCAGCATCAGGTTTTGTGATATCAATTTTTGAAATATCAAGTTGTAATATATTATTGACATCTGCATATAAAAATGATAAGGTATAGCCATAATGATTGTTAATTATTTATCAATCTTATTTTATTAGCATAGTTACATCTTGTAATGCTATACAATGTACATTTTATTGTCATCTGATTACTCATAAGATGTATATAATTATCTAAGAAAAGGGGAACTAATCATGAACAAGGAAAAACTTTAGTTGTCGATAACATCCAGTCTCTTGAAGAGCTTATAAGCTCTGTAAAAGAGGCACAGCGCATCTTTTCGACATATTCACAGGAACAGGTTGATAAGATATTCACCGCTGCCGCCCTCGCTGCTAATAAGGCAAGAATACCTCTTGCCAAGATGGCTGTTAAAGAACTGGCATGGGAATAGTTGAAGACAAGGTTATCAAGAATCACTATGCTGCAGAGTATATCTACAACGCATACCGTGATACTAAGACATGTGGTGTCATCGAAGAAGATAAAGCCTATGGCATTAAAAAAATCGCAGAACCTATTGGTGTTGTAGCTGCTGTTATTCCTACAACTAATCCAACATCTACCGCTATATTCAAGACTCTTATTTCATTAAAAACCCGTAATGGTATCATCATAAGTCCACACCCACGTGCTAAGGAAAGCACCATAGCTGCTGCTAAGGTTGTACTTGAGGCTGCTGTTGCTGCCGGTGCTCCAGAAGGCATAATCGGCTGGGTTGATGTTCCAAGCCTTGAACTTACCAACACTCTTATGAAAGAAGCCGATATTATACTTGCAACTGGTGGTCCTGGTATGGTTAAGGCAGCTTATTCATCTGGAAAGCCTGCACTTGGCGTAGGTGCTGGTAACACTCCAGCTATTATTGACAGCACTGCCGATGTTATACTTGCTGTCAACTCTATTATACATTCCAAGACATTTGATAATGGTATGATATGTGCTTCTGAACAGTCAGTTATTGTTGACTCTTCTGTATACAAGCAGGTTAAAGAAGAATTCACTAAACGTGGCTGCCACTTCCTTAGTAAGACAGAGCTTGATAAGGTAAGAAAGACCATCATTATCAATGGTTCATTAAATGCCAAGATTGTTGGCCAGAGTGCTTATAATATCGGAAAGCTTTCTGGTATAGAGGTTCCTGAAAGCACAAAGATTCTCATTGGTGAGGTTACCTCCGTTGACCTTTCAGAGGAATTCGCACATGAGAAGCTGTCTCCTGTTCTTGCCATGTATAAGGCAAAGGATTTTGATGATGCCGTAGGTAAAGCTGAGCGTCTTATAGCCGATGGTGGCTTTGGTCATACTTCTTCTATATATATTAATTCTGCGACTGAAACTGATAAGCTTGCCAGATTCGAGGAAGCTATGAAGACCTGCCGTATTCTTATTAATACACCTTCTTCACAGGGTGGTATTGGTGATCTTTACAACTTTAAGTTAGCACCTTCTCTTACACTTGGCTGTGGTTCATGGGGTGGAAACTCTGTATCTGAAAATGTAGGTGTCAAACACCTTATAAACATAAAGACTGTTGCTGAGAGGAGAGAAAATATGCTGTGGTTTAGAGCCCCTGAAAAGGTATACTTCAAAAAAGGCTGTCTTCCTGTTGCACTTAACGAGGTAAAGACCGTATTAGGAAAGAAGAAAGCATTTATTGTAACAGACCAGTTCCTATACAAGAATGGCTATACTAAGTGCGTTACTGACAAGCTTGATGAACTTGGCATAACACATACAACCTTCTTTAACGTTGCACCAGATCCTACCTTAGAGTGTGCCATTGAGGGAACTAAGGCTATCAACAGCTTTGAACCTGACTGCATCATAGCTATCGGTGGTGGCTCTGCTATGGATGCTGCCAAGATTATGTGGGTTATGTATGAACATCCTGAGGTTGACTTTATGGATATGGCTATGAGATTTATGGATATAAGAAAACGTATATACACATTCCCTAAAATGGGAGAAAAGGCTTACTTTATAGCGATTCCTACTTCCTCTGGTACTGGCTCAGAGGTTACTCCTTTTGCAGTTATTACTGATGAAAAAACTGGCATAAAGTACCCTCTTGCAGATTACGAACTGCTTCCTAAGATGGCCATTATTGATGCTGATATGTGTATGAATCAGCCTAAAGGACTTACAGCCGCATCTGGTATAGATGCACTTACACATGCTCTTGAAGCATATGCTTCTATTATGGCTACAGATTATACTGATGGTCTCGCACTTAAGGCCATGAAGAATATATTTGAATATCTCCCAGCGGCATATGAAAATGGACCTCACGATGCCAAAGCAAGAGAACAGATGGCTACTGCTTCTACTATGGCTGGTATGGCATTTGCCAACGCATTCCTTGGTGTATGCCACTCCATGGCTCACAAGCTTGGCGCTTACCACCATATACCTCACGGCATTGCTAATGCACTTCTTATAACAGATGTAATGCGTTTTAATGCTGCAGAAGTCCCAGCTAAGATGGGAACATTCTCACAGTATGCTTATCCTCACTGCAAGGAAAGATATGTTGAATGTGCTAACTTCCTTGGAATCCAGGGAAAGAACACTGATGAAAAGTTTGAAAATTTCTTAAAAGCCATTGAAGACTTAAAGACAAGGTTGGAATCAAGAAAACTATCAAAGACTATGGTGTTGATGAGAAAGATTTCCTTGCTACACTTGATGAGATGGTTGAGAATGCCTTTGATGACCAATGTACAGGTGCCAATCCAAGATATCCTCTTATGAGCGAAATAAAGGCTATGTATCTTAAGGCTTACTATGGAAAATAGATTACCAGCATAAATTACAAGAATAAATCACAAAAATAAATTAATGTAAGAATATATTTTCACACGCGGGATTTGTGTCTGTGCGCACCTGGCACAACCCCATTATGTTTAGGAAGTGTGCGCAGAAATGAGGATTATTATGAAAAAATGTATATATAAAGGTGCATTAAAGTCAGTCTATGTTGATAAGGATAAGGCTGAAAAGGTATTTGCACTATCTTACAACAAGTCTGATGTATTATATGAAGCACTTAACACTGCAAGAGTTGAAGATACAGGACTTGATATACCACGACTTCTTAATGTATCTGTAGTAGATGGCAAATGGACTATAACAAGCGAATATGCCAAGGGTGAAACACTAAAGGAGCTTTTAGCCAAGCATCCGGAAAATTCTGATGCATATATTGAGGCTATGGTTGATTACCAGATAGCCATAAACAAACACAGCAATCCTCTTCTGGTTGATATGAAAAGCAAGCTTGAGCGTCAGATAAACGAGCTTAATATTCCTGCTGATACAAAATATGAGCTTGAATCAAGACTTTCAGAGCTTCCTTACCATAAAAAGCTATGCCATGGTGATTACTGCCCTGAGAATATAATTGTCCAGACTGACGATAAGAACCAGATTGTTGCTATTACCGCTGTTGACTGGGTACACGCAACTAAGGGGAATGCTTCTGCTGATGCTGCAAACACATACCTTACACTTAAGCTAAGTGATGAAGCACTTGCTGATAAGTACATAACCATGTTCTGTGAGAAAACATCTACAGATAAGCGCTACGTTGACAAATGGATACCTATCGTAGCAGCTGCAAGACTTACTAAGAAAAAGCCAGAAGAAAAGGAAATGCTTGAGGCTATGATTGATATATGCGACTTCCAATAGTATGTATTATTATTGTTTGATTCACTTATTCTATTATTCACAGAAAGAATCATAAATTACATTACGAAAAAACAGCTTCTAATATATCAGCATATGATAATTTTAGTAAATAACTTGAATAAATAAATTAAACCATGAAGAAACACAGGGGCTTGAGTGCATAGCGCTCAAGCCCCTATTCACTATGTCAATGTACTAATAAATAATCTGGCCTTATATGCAAAATAGTTAATCTGAGTCAAATTTACGCTTCAATATAGTATAGTTATCTATATGAAAAGTCTTTAAACTATCTAATCAATACTTCTGGCATCTTATTAAATCTGCATATCAGTCAGACACATTTATTACTAAAAACATTTAATTAATGAAACTTACTTAAAAACAATCAAACACCCCCTACAGGCTTTGTCTTACGTTTGCTGCAGCAGCGACCATATTCTTAAGGCTCTTCTCTGTTTCCCAAACGCCTCTTGTCTTAAGTCCACAGTCCGGATTAACCCATAGCTTAGCTACATCAATCTTAGTAAGCATAATCTGTATTGTCTGTGTCAGCTCCTCTACCGAAGGAACCCTTGGTGAATGTATGTCATATACTCCTGGTCCAACCTCTGTCTCGAATTCATTCTCGCGTAAGGCATCCAGAATCTGAAGTTCTGAGCGTGATGCCTCAAACGTAATTACGTCTGCATCCATATCATCTATAGCTGGAATAATATCCGTAAATTCACTATAACACATATGTGTATGAATCTGTGTTTCAGGTTTTACTCCACTTGCCGTAAGCCTGAAGGCTGGTATTGCAAAATCAAGATATTCTGAATTCCAGTCAGATTTTCTTAATGGAAGCTTCTCTCTTAGTGCTGCTTCATCTATCTGTATAATCTTAATTCCATTAGCTTCAAGATCCAGCACCTCATCTCTTATTGCAAGTGCAATCTGTGATATAGCTTCCTTTATAGTAATATCCTCTCTTGGGAATGACCAGTTAAGTATTGTTACAGGTCCTGTAAGCATGCCCTTCATAAGCTTATCTGTAAGTGACTGTGCATATACTGACCAATCCACAGTAATTGGCTTCTTGCGGTATACATCTCCCCATATTACAGGAGGTTTAACACATCTTGTACCGTAAGATTGTACCCAGGCTTTTTCTGTAAATATAAAGCCTCCAAGCGACTCGCCAAAATATTCAACCATATCATTTCTTTCAAATTCACCATGCACAAGTACATCAAGTCCAATTTCTTCCTGCCATTTTACGCATTCAGCAATCTTTCTTTTATTGAATTCTTCATATTCCTGTTTTGTAATCTTTCCTTTACGAAAAGCAGAACGGTTGGCCTTTACATCCTTCGTCTGAGGAAATGAGCCTATCGTAGTTGTAGGAAGTTCTGGTAAAGCAAACAGCTTTTTTGTATTCTCTGTCTTTCATTTCTTGCTGGAAATCTTATGTAATCCTGTTCCTTAACCTCTGATAATCTCTTCTTTACCATTTTCATTATTGCAGTCCCTTACGCTTGAAAAAAGCTGTTTGTTGGCATTTAAATATTCTTGAGTCGGTTATGTCTCCACTTAATGTAGATTCAC
>ENA-OQOA01000759-OQOA01000759.1-human-gut-metagenome-genome-assembly--contig:-NODE-759-length-12278-cov-2.712699_pt1 | contig 12278 bp, 11 predicted proteins | sample MGYA00242633_ERZ504888 | MGnify/ENA primary metagenome ERZ504888 (study PRJEB26092, sample SAMD00036372) | human gut metagenome | host: Homo sapiens | study: EMG produced TPA metagenomics assembly of... | reverse complement strand
CATAAATCATTCTAAATGTATAATTTTTTGACAAGGGAACACCCTTGTCTATTTGTCGTACTTAAAAAGCCTGCACTTATGAATTCTAACTGAAACATAAAAAGAAAAGAGAAGTTAATATCAAAAACGATACTAACTTCTCTTCATCGCCCTTAACTTAATGCCATTGTGCAATGCATATGAGATGTTTTCTACTTTTTAATTGCAATGTAAAAATTCCAGATTACTTGTATATGTGAATTATTACAGTCGTATCATTTTGTGCATACTTTGTACAATTTATGAAATTGTTTTTTACATATATTTGTTATATCTTTGATATAACAAAATTGTGGGAAAAATAATTGATATTTTGAAAGGAGAAGTTTCACATGGAAGAAAAGAGATACCTGAAATGGTATAACAAGGTAGGTTATGGATCAGGAGATTTTGCAGGAAATGTTGTGTATGCATTTCTCTCATCATTTGTAATGATGTATCTGACAAATACGGTAGGTTTAAATCCGGGTATTATCGGAACGCTGATTATGGTATCAAAGCTGTTTGATGGAATCAGCGATATGTTCTTTGGAACTATGATTGATAAAACAAAAAGTAGACTTGGAAAAGCTAGACCATGGATGTTATATGCGTATATAGGTTGTGCCGTAACACTCGTTGCAAACTTTGCGATTCCAGACAGTCTTGGGACAACTGCACAGTATGTATGGTTCTTTATAGCATATACGTTGTTAAATGCAGTATTTTTTACTGCAAACAATATAGCATATGCATCATTAGTTACTTTTTGTACAAAAAACAGCAGGGAACGTGTAGAGATGGGATCATGGCGATTTATCTTTGCATTTTCGACAAGCTTACTTATTCAGTCTGTTACAGTACAGTTTGTAAGAGCAGCAGGCGGTGGGGCAGCAGCATGGAGAACGGTTGCCGTTGTATATGCCATTATTGGATTGATTGTAAATACAATTTCAGTTTTTTCAATTAAGGAGCTTCCAGAAGAAGAATTAAAAGCGGGGAAGGATCACACAGAGGAAAAGTATGGACTAATAGAGGCTGCAAAACTTTTATTTTCTAATAAATATTATCTTATGATTTGTGCAACTTATATTTGTCAGCAGATTTATTCAGCTATGTTAAATATGGGCATTTATTATATGATTTATATTTTGAAAAATGAAAATTTGTATTCCGTATTTTCATGGGCAATTAATATCCCTGTTATTGTCGCAATGTGCATCACTCCTATGCTGGTGGAAAAAATGAAAGGTTTATATCGAATGAACTTTGCAGGCTATGTTCTTGGAACAGTGGGACGTGTCGGAGTCATCTTTGCAGGTTATATGGGGAAGCGTTTCCACTTTATGCTTTACATTTTACAGCGATTGCAGCACTTGGAATGGCACCGTGGCAGGGTGATATGGGAGCAGTTATTGCAAGCTGTTCAGAATATACTTATCTTACAAAGCATAAACACATTGATGGAACTATGTATTCATGCACATCTTTTGGTACGAAAATCGGAGGAGGAATCGGAGTTGCATTATGTGGATGGTTGCTTGATGCAAGCGGATTTGTTAAGGAAGCAGCGGTGCAGCCGGCCTCTTGCTTAAATATGCTTCATATTATGTATTTATGGATTCCTATGGTATTGTCATTAATAATTACATTCATCATGTCAAGAATGAATGTTGAAGATGCAAACGAAAACTTAAAAACAGTTGGAGGAATGTTGATATGGGCTATATGGAAAGTGAGGAAAAATATGAATGCTGATATGAAATGGCTGGACAATCCAGAAGTGTTTAAAGTAAATCAATTGGAACCACATAGTGATCATTGCTATTATCTGGATTATTCAGATATGAAAAAAGAAAAATACCATTATTACAGTCATTAAAATGGTCAATGGGAGTTTGCTTACAGCAAAAAATGTGATGGAAAGACCTGTTGATTTTTATAAGGATACATTTGATACATCAGGATTCGATAAAATTATGGTTCCAGGACATATTGAACTGGCTGGATATGATAAAATCCGTTATATCAACACTATGTATCCATGGGAAGGAAAAGAGTACCACAGAGGAGCCTATAGTATGGAGGCAACTGGAGCAGAAAAGGAATGTTTTCAGAGGCAGAGTACAATCCGGTGGGTTCTTATATAAAATACTTTGATTTGCAAAAAAGCATGTGTGGAAAGAGAATCCATATCTGCTTTGAAGGTGTAGAAGAAGCTATGTATCTGTGGCTTAATGGTCAGTTTATAGGTTATGCCGAGGACAGCTTCACACCTTCTGAGTTTGATTTGACACCATATATTTAGGGAAAAGGGAAATGTACTGGCAGTACAGGTACATAAGATGAGTACTGCAGCATTTTTAGAGGATCAAGACTTTTTCAGATTCTTTGGAATTTTCAGAAATGTTACTTTGAAGGCAATACCAGATGTTCATTTGGAGGATGTTTGGTTCAAACCAGTATTAAACCGTGATAATGTAAGCGGAAGTATAACTGTAAACATGAAAGTGTCCGCCATTGATGGTCAGAATGTAACTGCAGGTTTTATTTTAAAAGACAGGGAAGAAAATGTATTAGTAGAGAAATCCATACAGCTAAATAAAGATAATGACTATTTAGAAGGTACGATATGTGTTGATTTAGAAAATGTTAAACTGTGGGATAATCATAACCCATATTTGTATCATGCTTATGTTGAACTTAAAGCTGAGGACGGTTCCTTGGCAGAGGTAATCCCTTATGATATCGGTTTTAGACGAATAGAGATTATAGATAAAATAATTTATTTAAATGGAAAACGCCTTATTATTACAGGTGTAAATCGTCATGAGTGGAATGCAAAAACAGGAAGATGCATTGGTATAGAAGATATGAAAGCAGATATATCCTGTTTGTTAAGGAATAATATTAATTCTGTGCGTACTTGCCACTATCCTGATCAGATACCATGGTACTATATGTGCGACAATGCAGGTATTTATGTGATGGCAGAAACAAATTTGGAAAGCCATGGTTCGTTCCAGAAGTTAGGTGCAATTGAACCATCATGTAATGTACCAGGATCTTTTCCACAGTGGAAGGGTGCCGTAATTGATCGGGCAAAAAATAATTTTGAAACTTTTAAAAATCATACATCCATCCTTTTCTGGTCATTAGGAAATGAATCATATGCAGGTGACAACATAGAGGCAATGAATGTTATTTGCTGAAAAGCAGGATGGAAGATTAGTTCATTATGAGAGTGCTTATTATAATAGGGCATACGAGGATACAATTTCTGATTTAGAGACCAGAATGTATGCGAAGCCAGAGGATGTAGAGAAATATTTGAATAACAGTCCTAAGAAACCATATATTTTATGTGAATTCATGCATGATATGGGAAATTCCATGGGAGGACTTGGCTCGTATATGAAACTGATTGACAAATATGATATGTATCATGGTGGATTTATATGGGACTATATTGACCAGGCAATTATGGTAAAAGATCCGGTGACAGGAAAAGATGTTTTACGATATGGCGGAGATTTTGACGATAAACCAGCAGACTATGAATTCTCAGCAAATGGAATTGTATTTGCTGACAGGAAAGAAAACCAGCGATGCAGGAAGTGAGGTACTACTATGGCTTATACAGATAAATTAAGAGTTGTCTATGGTGACTATACACTTGGTGTACATGGAGAAGGATATGATTATATTTTCTCTTATGCACAGGGTGGACTGGAATCTATCGTTAAAAATGGCTACGAGTGGCTGTATCGTTGTCCTAAACCTACTTTCTGGAGAGCGTTGACAGATAATGACAGAGGAAGCAGGTTCCACATTAAAAGCGGTAGCTGGCTTTCAGCAGATATGTTTATTGACTGTAAAGAAGTTCAGGTTATCATGGATGGTAAGGAACAAAAACCTTATGCACCTGATAATAATAGCTATGGTTGTGATGTTTATGCTGATGAAATTGTCGTAAAATATACATATGAGACCATAACAACTCCAGCGACAACGGTACTTGTAAGCTATACGGTTGACGTATCTGGAAAGATCCGTGTGGATGTACATTATAATGGGGTACAGGGACTTCCAGAATTTCCTGTATTTGGAATGAGGTTTATTATGCCAACCCTGGCAGACAAATATTTATATAAGGGACTGTCTGGGGAAACATATCCTGATAGAAAGGCAGGAGCCAAAGAAGGAATCTATGAGATTAATGACCTGAGTCTTACACAATATCTTGTTCCACAGGAATGTGGTATGAGAATGGATACAGAGTGGCTTGAAGTTACAAGACATACAACACTTGATAACAGCAGGACGGACAGCTTATCTCAAATTTTACGCATTGAAAAAAATGACAAAAATTTTGCATTTTCTTGTCTGCCTTATACGGCATCGGAGATTGAAAATGCCCTCCATCATGAAGAACTGCCACCAGCAAGAAGAACTGTTTTATGTGTATATGGTGCAGTAAGAGGTGTTGGAGGTATTGACAGCTGGGGAACTGATGTAGAAGAGGAATATCATATCAGTGCAGAAGATGATAAGGATTATTCCTTTAGCATATGTTAATTGTGATTACATTGGGACCTACAGTGGATTTGGTTGGTCGAATAATTAAAACAAGAAGGGTAGTGGAGAAACAGGGATTATAAATAAAAGGAGTTGCTTGTAAGTGTTATTGGTATATGAAAATAAAAATACGGGATTATCATCCGAGTGGAAAGAACCAGTACATGTGCCGCCGCATCTGCATGAAGCAATAGAAGTTGTGTATGTAACGGATGGAGAAGTAGAGCTTGGAGTGGGAACTGAATTGTTCCATATGGATGAAGGGGATTTTGCAATAATATTCCCTAATGTAATACATCATTATCAAGTTTTTGGGAAAAAGAAGAATAAGGTAATATATTTATATCTTGATCCAAAACTATTTCCCTCATACTATAAAGAACTTCAGAATTACAGTCCTGAAAATCCAGTTGTGAAAAAAAGAAAAGTGCATCCGGATGTAGTAAATGCTATAAAATATTTGGCAGAAATAAAAGATGGCAATCCAATGCTGATAAAGGCATATGCACAGATGATTTTAGCACATGTTTTCACAACAATGCCACTGATTGATAAAAGTGTAGTAGGAAGAGATGATCTGATTTACAATGCGGTGGAATATGTAGCCAAAAATTTTAGAGAAAACATCAGCCTTGAAAAAATGGCATATGAATTGTGTGTAAGCAAATATGTATTATCAAGAATGTTTGCGAAGACATTTCATTGTAATTTTAGTAAATATGTGAATGGAGTCCGGTTAAATTATGCAGTTGCAGAACTTGAAAACTCAATGGATTCTATAACAAACATATGTCTTGATTGCGGATTTGAAAGTCAAAGAACTTTTAATCGTGTATTTAAGGATAGATATAAAATTACACCTAGAGAATATAGAAAAAGAATGGAACATGATAAATAATATTTGATATTATATGCAGAACAAAATAATATGAGCATTAGCTGAGACAATTGTTTTCTATGCAGATAGAAAGGAATTTATGTTGTGTATTAACATGTGTTCAGAAAAAGCAGAGAACCTATATTCTCTGCTTTTAGTTATATGTTTTTTCTGTATTCAGATGGTGATAAACCTTTTAACTTTTGAAATATTCGGCTGAAATACAGAGGGTTTTCATAGCCCACAATCCTGGCAATTTCGTTAATGTTATATTGAGGATTCTGCAGAAGTGCTTCTGCATTGTATATTCTTTTACGCATAATAAATTGTTTAGGTGTAATACCAGTATATAAGCGGAAATTACGAATGAACCAGCTTGTACTTATATTATTTTGCTCTGCATAGCTATCAATATTAATTTGCTCATTATAATGTTCACTAAAGTATGAAACAGCATTGTTTATTTCATCAGCTTTATGTGTATTATCATGAGATACAGAAGATAAAAAATGTCGATGTAGTCTTATAAAAATTTGTCGTAGATACATTTCTAGCATTTCAGGATATCCATTCTGACACATCTGCAGTTCTTTGATCATTTCACGAAACAGAATCTGATATTCAGATCCAGAACCACAGTAGAAAACTCTTTTGTCATCAGTTAATCCATAGGAACGAAGAAGATTGGTAACATTATTTCCAGTGAAATGTACCCAGTAAACTTCTACATTGTCTTTCGCATAATATTCATATTTTTGAGGTTCTTTAGGTCTGTATAATACCATATGACCAGCATGAACGATGGTTTCATCTGAATCATTATTAAAGTGGAAGTGGGCTTTTCCAGATGCGATAAAAAGTAATTGGAAATCCAGTCTGCCACGCGGACGCCATGTAGGAAGTTTTTGCTTAGTATAAAGCTTATAGGTACCACACATGGTTATAAGTAGTTCCTTTGATTTATCTTTCCTGTCAATAGTGGAATTGTTCAAGTATGCGTTATTGGTATACATATAAATCCCCCTTTACTTGTAATTAAAAAATAATATGCATATATACTGTTGCAAATATAGGAAATCATTAAATATACAATGTTATTTTATCATTTTATGCATATAATGTCTATTTGCTTTAATAAAACAAGTCATAAATGAAACAAACTAATGTAATGTTATAAATTATCTGAATTATAGGCTTTGAATGGAAAAGCATAATGGATTAGGGAAATAAAAATTATGCTTAACTGGGATGACTAATAATATTGTTTTGTGCATAATCTGTACAATTTATGATATGGATTTTTGGGCTATTTTTTGTATATTACGTATAACAAGAATGCAAGGTGATTTTACGGATAATAAAGAATAACAATAGGATTAATTTTTATTAGTAAGTATAATTGGATATGATTGGCTGGTAAAAATTATTCATTATTATATATTATCCGATAAATGTTGATTTAAGTGGGGTGATTGAGATGCAGACAGATATATTGATTCAAAGTTTCATAGATGGCGTATATGATGAGAGACTTTTTAGATGTGTATGCTGATGAGACGAAAATTTATTATTATCAAAGAGAACGCTATATCAATGCAATAAGAAATTCGAGCAGTGCTATAAGCTGGGAGATGTGGAGTTGTTCAGTGCTCCGGGAAGAACTGAGATTGGCGGCAACCATACAGATCATCAGAATGGAGAGGTTTTGGCAGCCTCAGTTAATCTTGATACTATTGGGATTGTAAAAAGACGGATGATAATGTAATCAGATTGGTTTCTGATAACTATGATGAAATCATTATCCGGCTTGATGATGTATCTGTAAAGGAAAAAGAAAAGGAAACAACAAAGGCGTTGATAAAAGGTGTGGTATCTGGATTCCTTGAAAGAAATTATTCGGTTGGAGGCTTTCAGGCATATATAACAAGTGATGTGCTTATTGGAGCGGGTCTTTCATCTTCAGCAGCATTTGAAACTTTGATTGGGACAATTTTATCAGGACTTTATAATTGTGGAACAGTTTCAGCAACAGAGATAGCCATTATTGGACAGTATGCTGAAAATGTTTATTTCGGAAAGCCTTGTGGTCTGATGGATCAGATGGCAAGTTCAATTGGTAATCTTGTTCATATTGATTTTGCCAACCCAGAATGCCCATATGTAGAAAAAATTGATTTTGATATGGAAAAGTATGGTTATAGGTTATGTATTACAGATACAAAAGGTTCACATGCTGATTTAACAGACGAATATGCAGCAATTCCAAAGGAAAATGAAACTGGTTGCAAAATATTTTGGAAAAGAAGTGTTGTGCGGCATATCTATAAATGATGTATTGGATAATATTACTGATTTAGAAAAAACTTGGAGACAGATGTGTCCTTAGGGCATTGCATTTTATCTATGAAAATAAAAGAGTACAAAAAGAAGTAAGTGCATTGAAAGCAGGAAATATAGGAGCATTTCTGGATGATGTGAAAGCGTCAGGCAATTCTTCTTTTAAATATCTGCAGAATGTTTACTCAAATCAGGATATAAAAAATCAGAATGTATCTTTGGCATTACTTGTAAGCGAAATGTTTTTGGGACAAAATGGTGTATGCAGGGTACATGGAGGAGGTTTTGCTGGAACCATACAGGCGTTTGTGAAGAATGGATATGTGGAGAATTACAAATACGAAATGGAAAAAATATTTGGTAAAGATTCTTGTAAAGACTTGAGAATAAGAAAATATGGTGGCATAAAAGTGTTATGAAATAGAAAGAAGGTATTATTATGAGGATCTTGGTTCTAGGCGGGGCTGGTTATATTGGTTCACACACAGTATATGAGCTGGTGTTCCTTCAGTGTTGATAGCATCCAGCGAAAAAGCAAGGAAAGTGCTTGGGTGGAAACCGCAGTATGCAGATCTTGAGACGATTATTTCAACAGCATGGAAATGGCATGTAAATCATCCGTACGGATACTAGGAGGTATAACATGAATGAACTTATTTCAGAATTAGTAGGTTACGGTATTGAAAAAGGATTGGTTGAGGAAGACGATAAAATTTATGTGATTAACAGACTTTTAGAGTTGTTTAGACTTGACAGTTATACTCAGACGGATAAAGCAATCAGACAGTTATCAGAAATTCTATCTGATATGACTGATTATGCAGCGGAGCATGGATTGATACCTGAAAATACAAATGTATACAGGGATTTATTTGATACTAAAATTATGGGGATTTTAACACCTGCACCCTCTGTGGTCAGAGCAAAATTTACAGATTTATATGTCAAAAATCCAAAAAAAGCAACCGATTTCTATTATCAATTCAGTCAGGATACAAATTATATACGTAAGGACAGAGTTGCAAGAGATAAAAAATGGAAAGCAGACACACAGTATGGCAAGATAGATATTACAATTAATCTTTCTAAACCAGAAAAAGATCCACGGGACATAGCGAGAGCAGCAACTCAAACAAAGAATGATTATCCTAAATGTTTGTTATGTGCAGAAAATGAGGGATATGCAGGAACACTCTCACATCCGGCAAGGCAAAATCATAGAATTATTCCACTAAAGCTAGATGGACAAGATTATTACATGCAGTATTCGCCTTATGTGTATTATAACGAGCACTGTATTGTGTTTAATGCAAAACATATACCGATGAAGATTGATGAAGCTGTTTTTGTAAAAGCTATTGGATTTTGTAAGACAGTTTCCACATTACACACTAGGCTCAAATGCGGATTTGCCGATAGTAGGAGGTTCAATTCTTAGCCATGATCATTTTCAGGGTGGAGCATATACTTTTGCTATGGCAGAAGCTCCATATGAGTATATGTTTGAGATTGCAGGATTTGAAGATGTGACAGCGGGGTGTGTTAAGTGGCCACTGTCAGTCATAAGATTGCAGGGAAGCAGCATTGGAAGACTTGCAAAAGTGTCTGACTATATTTTGCAAAAGTGGCGTGGGTATACGGATGAAGAGGCATTTATTTTTAGCGAAACAGATGGAGTACCACATAATACAATTACGCCAATTGCACGCATGAATGGAAATTTATATGAAATGGATTTAGTTCTCAGAAATAATATTACGACAGAGGACAGGCCATGGGGTGTGTATCATCCAGAGGAAAAACTGCATCACATTAAAAAAGAAAATATTGGATTGATAGAAGTGATGGGGCTTGCAGTACTTCCTTCCCGGCTGAAAAAAGAAATGGATATGCTTGCGAAAGCTATTATTGAAGGGAAAAACATTCATGATATAGAGGAAATAAAAATTCATGCCGACTGGGTAGATGAATGGCTGGATTCTTATGATATTACAACAGAAAATATAGAGAGTATTATTCAGAAGGAAATTGCAGATTGTTTTGTGCAAGTTCTGGAATGTGCAGGTGTATATAAACGCACAGAAAAGGGATTTGCTGCATTTAAACGGTTTTTGTCTGTACTATAAAGAATTAGCAGTATTATAGTTTTACAATATATTTCGTTTAAGGACAGGTGAATTGAAATGTGGAATACAGTTTTTGGTGTGACGAAAGAAGGAAAAAAGCACATAGATATATCTTGGTAAATAATAAAGGTATGAGTGTAGAATTATCTGATTTTGGAGCATTGGTATTATCCATTTATGTACTTGATAAGTATGGAAGAAAACGAGATGTTGTACTTGGTTATGATAATCTGATGGATTATTATGAACAGAATACAGGTTTTGGTGCATATATAGGCAGAAATGCTAACCGTATTGCAGGGGCAGAAGTAACAATAGAAGATATAAAGTATCTGTTGGATAAAAATGATAATCAAAATAATCTTCACAGTGGGTTTAATAGATCACATCATAAACTTTACAGTGTAAGAAATGGAAAGACTGATGCATGTGAGTTTGTGGAATTGGAACGATGTAGTCCTAATATGGAGCAAGGATTTCCGGGGAATTTAGAGCAGAAAATCAGATATACACTCACAGATAAAAATGAATTTATAATTGATTATGAAATGCTTAGTGATATGACTACGGTTATAAATCCTACAAATCATAGTTATTTTAATTTAGATGGGCATAATTCTGGTACAATCCTTAAACACTATATGGAAATATATTCGGGACAGATGCTTGAGCTTGGTAATGATATGATTCCGACAGGAGAAATTATAGATATTAGTGATACACCATTTGATTTTCGTAAAAGTAAGCAGATAGGAAAAGATATAGATGCAGATAATTCACAGATAAAAATTGCAGGTGGTTATGATCATAATTATATATTTCCAAATGACAGAAAGACGAGAAAAGTTGCAAAACTGTATGGAGCAGACAGTGGAATCAGGATGGATGTTTATTCTGATTTATGTGGATTACAGGTTTATACAGGAAATTATTTAAATGGTCAAATAGGAAAAGATGGTGCTATATATAATAAGCGAAGCGGTGTATGTTTTGAAACTCAATTCTATCCTAATTCATGTAATAATCCAGAATTTCCAAGTTGTATATTGCCAGCATACAAAATATTCAAGTCAAGAACTGTATATCAATTTTTTGCATGATAGTTGTGACAGTAAATAATATGAAATTTGACTTGCTATTTTGTGTTGGTGTATGTAGTAAAATAGTGTATAATTATTAACAAGATATGAATGTGAAATGCAATTATGTTATTAGGAGGAAAATGATATGAAGTGGGGAATTCTGGCTACAGGTAATATTGCAAAAAAATTTGCATCAACTATAAATCAGATGAGTAAGGAAAATGAACAGCTTGCAGCAGTAGGCTCACGGCACATGGATAGTGCAAAAGCTTTTGCCAGGGAGTATGACATTCCACGATTTTATGATTCTTATGAAGCATTAGTAAATGATTCAGATGTTGAGGCTGTTTATGTAGCAACACCGAATAGTCTGCATTATGAGAATTGCAGACTTTGTCTTGAACATGGTAAGCATGTACTTTGTGAAAAGCCATTTACAATAAATGAGAAACAGGCAAAGGAGCTGTACAGGCTGGCAAAGGATAAGCATCTTTTTATTATGGAGGGATTATGGATATGGTTTCTGCCATTGTATAATCGTCTGCGTAATATCCTTCTTCAGGGAACAATTGGAGAAATTAAACATATTTCCTGTCAGTATGGATTTGTTGCAACGGGTGCCAGAAAAGAGCGTAAATTTAACTCTGCACTTGGTGGAGGTGCTCTGTTGGATATAGGAATTTACAATCTGGGATTTTTGCGTATTGTTACAGGGTGTAATCCGCAGAATGTAGAAACCACAAAAGTACATATTAATGAGAATGGAACAGATGATTACAGTTGTCTCAAACTGACATATAATGATGGATGTATTGCAGAATCAGTCCAGACAATAGGACAGGAATTGAAACGTAATGCCAGAATTGAGGGAACAAAGGGAAGTATATATTTGCCGGATTTCCAACATGCAAATACCCTGATACTTGAGGTGGAGGGTAAAGAACCGGAAACAATCGAGTGCCCGGTTGATATAAATGGATTTGAATATGAGATTCGTGAAGCAGGCAGATGCATAGCATCAGGAAACAGTGCCAGTGCTATTTATACACCGGAAGATAGTATTGCACTTACAAGGCTGATGTATGATATCCGTATGAGCTGGGATATGATATTTGATGGTGAGATACAGGCATAAACCAACTAATAGCTTATTTCAGATAAATTGAAATTGACAATGCAAAATAATAAAGAAGAATATGGGGGCTATGTGTATTCTATGCGTCATTGCGCCAATAATCAAAAAGATTACAGGATATGACA
>ENA-OQOA01000758-OQOA01000758.1-human-gut-metagenome-genome-assembly--contig:-NODE-758-length-12293-cov-3.024577_pt1 | contig 12293 bp, 12 predicted proteins | sample MGYA00242633_ERZ504888 | MGnify/ENA primary metagenome ERZ504888 (study PRJEB26092, sample SAMD00036372) | human gut metagenome | host: Homo sapiens | study: EMG produced TPA metagenomics assembly of... | reverse complement strand
CTTGTGGAAGCCACCAACTTTGTAAAAACAATGGAAAGCCACCAGCACCGCAAAATCGGTTGCCTGGAAGAGATTGCATATCTCAATGGCTGGATTACAAAGGAAGATGTGCTGAAGGTTTATGAAATACTGAAGAAAAATCAGTATGGTCAGTACTTAAAAGACGTTCTGGACGGTAAATATCTGGATGTATTGCACTAACCGAAGCTTTTAGACCTGTACAAGCGAATTCGCAGTCAAGTGAGTGATATATCAAATTTTCAAACAGTTATTTGATATATCACCCGCCATGCAGCAAGGCGGATAATTTTATCTGCCTGACTCTATAACAGAATCTTACAGATATTCATATTATATATTTTTTAAGGAGAATCACTATGAACATTATCGTAACCGGCGGTGCCGGATTTATCGGAAGCAACTTTATTTTTCACATGTTAAAAAAATACCCGGATTACCGCATCATCTGTCTGGACTGTCTGACCTATGCAGGAAACCTTTCCACTCTTGCACCTGTCATGGACAACCCAAATTTCCGTTTCGTAAAAGAAAGCATCACCGACCGCGAAGCAGTTTACAAACTTTTTGAGGAAGAACACCCTGATATGGTTGTAAACTTCGCTGCAGAGAGTCACGTTGACCGTTCCATCGAAAACCCGGAAGTTTTCCTTACCACAAATATTATCGGTACTGCTGTTCTCATGGATGCATGCCGCAAATACGGTATCAAACGTTATCATCAGGTATCTACTGATGAAGTTTACGGAGATCTTCCATTAGACAGACCTGACCTGTTCTTCACAGAGGAAACTCCGATTCACACAAGCAGCCCTTACAGCTCTTCCAAGGCTTCTGCAGACCTTCTGGTACTGGCTTACCACAGAACCTACGGACTGCCTGTAACCATCAGCCGCTGCTCCAATAACTACGGACCATATCATTTCCCGGAAAAACTGATTCCGTTAATGATCGCCAATGCATTAAATGACAAACCACTTCCGGTATACGGAACAGGCGAAAACGTTCGTGACTGGCTCTATGTAGAAGATCATTGCCGCGCAATCGACCTGATCATCCACAAAGGACGTGTAGGCGAAGTTTATAATGTAGGTGGTCACAACGAAATGACAAACATTGATATCGTTAAGATCATCTGTAAAGAGCTTGGCAAACCGGAAAGTCTGATCACATATGTAGCAGACCGTAAAGGTCATGATATGCGCTATGCTATTGATCCGACCAAAATCCACAACGAACTTGGCTGGTTACCGGAAACAAAATTTGCAGACGGTATCAAGAAGACCATCAAATGGTATCTGGATAACAAGGAATGGTGGGAAACTATCATCTCCGGAGAATATCAGAACTATTATGAAAAAAATGTACGCACACCGCGGGGAGGCATAATTTATGAGAATTTTTGTAACAGGTGTAGGCGGTCAGCTTGGACATGATGTTATGAACGAACTTGCGAAACGCGGCTATGAAGGTGTGGGAAGCGACATTGCTCCTTCCTACAGCGGAATCGCTGATGGCACTGCAGTTACCACAATGCCTTATGTTCAGATGGATATCACTGACAAAGCTTCTGTAGAAAAAGTCATTAAAGAAGCAAATGTTGATGCTGTGATCCACTGTGCTGCATGGACAGCTGTAGATGCTGCCGAAGATGAAGAGAATCAGCCGAAGGTCCGTCTGGTAAATGTAACCGGAACTCAGAATATTGCTGATGTGTGCAAAGAGCTTGACATCAAGATGCTGTATCTGTCCACTGATTATGTATTCGATGGTCAGGGAACCACTCCATGGGAGCCTGACTGCAAGGACTATAAACCATTAAATGTCTATGGACAGACAAAGCTGGACGGTGAACTTGCCGTATCCGGCACAGTTGATAAGTTCTTTATCGTCCGTATTGCATGGGTATTCGGCAAAAACGGCAAGAACTTTATCAAAACCATGATCAACCTCGGAAAAACTCATGATACTCTCTCCGTAGTCAATGACCAGATCGGTACACCTACTTATACCTACGACCTGGCAAGACTTCTGGTAGATATGATCGAAACTGAAAAATACGGTTATTATCATGCAACCAATGAGGGCGGATATATCAGCTGGTATGATTTCACAAAAGAAATCTTCCGTCAGGCCGCTGCCATGGGACACCCGGAATATCTCCCGGAAAACATGACAGTCAACTCCGTCACAACTGCAGAGTATGGCGCTTCCAAAGCAGCCAGACCGTTTAACAGCCGCCTGGATAAGAGCAAACTGACAGCCAATGGTTTCACACCACTCCCCACCTGGCAGGATGCACTTGGACGGTATCTGAAAGAACTGGATTTCTGAAAAAAATCCGGCAAAACACTCAAAAGTCTGGTGTTTTGCCGGATTTTCTATTCTTCTCTATGCAGTTTTCTTCTTCTGCGCTGTCTGCCATACGCAGCATCCCACGATCAGAAGTATTCCAACAACATCAGTCATCAGTGACGGATCGATCAGCATCAGTCCGCCTGCTGCCATTAAGACACGAACCGGTACAGACATTTTCACTGACAGGAAGCCTTCCAGTGAGGAGGACAATCCAAACACACCGATCAGTGAGGTGATAAAGATCTGAACAACCTTAAGCGGTGTGGTATCGATCAGCAGCATTGCCGGATTAAAGCAGAATACATAAGGTACGATAAATACTGCGATAGCCAGCTTGGAGGCTGTAAATGCAGTCTTCATCGGATTGGCCTTCGCTATGGCTGAACCTGCGTAGGCAGCCAGCGCTACCGGCGGTGTGATATCTGCAACAATACCAAAGTAAAATACAAAGAAATGAGCTGCCAGTGTAGGTACTCCCATACGCACCAGGATCGGAGCACAGGTTGCTGCCATGATACAGTAATTGGCAGTGGTAGGTACACCCATACCAAGTACGATACAGCACAGCATAGTCAGAAGCAGTGCAATGATCAGTTTTCCGTTTGCAACACTGATGATTCCGTTGATCAGGTCATTGGCAAGTCCTGTCATGGTGATGGAACCGGAAATGATTCCTGCAACACCGCAGGCTACTGCTACGGAGATAACACCTCTTCCTCCTGCTTCCAGCGCATCAATACATTTGGTAACACTGATTCTGTTTTCTTTGTCAAAAAGACTTACGATAACAGAAAGAACGATTGCATAGCTGGCAGCCTTCTGCATGGTCATATAGTTTCCGGACACCCAGATTACCAGCATGACCAGAGGTAATAACAGATAGATTTTACGGATCAGAAGCTTAAATACCGGAAGTTTTTCCTTCGGAATTCCGGAAAGTCCTAATTTCTTTGCTTCCAGATGTACAGAAATAAAGATTCCTGTAAAGTACAACAATGCCGGCAGAATCGCCCTGACAATAATGTTGGAGTACGGTACACCCACAAAATCTGCCATAAGGAATGCGGCAGCTCCCATGATCGGAGGCATGATCTGTCCACCTGTGGAAGAAGCAGCTTCTACTGCTCCGGCAAATTCCGGTTTGTAGCCTGTGTCCTTCATCATCGGGATTGTAACAGAACCGGTTGTTACTGTGTTACCTACAGAGGAACCGGATACCATTCCACAGAGTGCAGAACTGATAACCGCTACCTTTGCCGGTCCACCTGCATATTTTCCTGCAATGCAGTTAGCCAGCTGAATAAAGAAGTTGGAGATTCCTGTTCTCTCCAGAAACGCACCGAAAATAATAAATACCACAATATATTTAGAGCATACATTTACAGGTGTGGAGAAAATACCCTCTTTTGTGTAGAAAAGATTCCGCACCAGGAATTTCACTCTTCCCAAAAATGCCGGATTGGTAAGCCCTACAGCCAGTGCATAGATCAGGAAAAAACCTGCCACAAACAGGATCGGTAGGCCCACGCATCGTCTGGTAAGCTCGATCAGTGCAGCAATACCGATAATACCGATCACAATCTGATAAGGGGCAAATCTGGTACCCTGATTGATGATCTGATTTGCAGAAAAAGTAAAATACAGAAAAAGCACCTGTGCCTGCGATCATAAAAATAATATCGCCAATCGGCATGTAGTTTTCTCTGATATCTCCTTTTTTCGCCGGATAGGTAAGAAATCCGATAAGAATGATCAGCCCCAGAAAAGAAGTCAGTCGGATTTCCTCCAGGAAGGTTGCAAATAAGGTAACATAGATACACCACAGAGAAAAGGCAACCAGCAGGCCGCGTACAGCCAGCTTATATTTGCCGGTCCACACACGAATATTGGATTCGCGGTCGTATTTCTTCATTACTGCATCTACATCTGCTGTGCTCATGTTCTCAGAACCAGCCTGCCCTTCCGGGGATGCGTTTGCTTTTTTATCTTATTTTCTTTCATCCTGACTATTCCCCTTTCGTATCCACTGTAATTCCATGCTCTGCATAATAACGCGCCGCACCCTTATGGAAAGGAATGGTCATACCGGAAGTAGCGTTTTCCAGAGAAAGCTCCGCTCCTTTTGCATTCTCAGCAGAAATCTCGTCTGCATGGTCAAAAATTGCCGCAGTCATATCATAAACTGTATCCTCATCCAGAGATTCGGACACTACGATCGTCGCCTTGACTGTGATGGTTTCTACAGGCTCATCCTGTCCCGGATAGGTTCCTGCCGGAATCTGGTAGGATGTATAATATGGACAGTCACTCAGGATCGAATCCCTGATCGCGCCATCAATATTGATCATATAGACACCATTGGTAGTTGCAAGCTCTGTGATAGCTGTTGTAGGTGCACCTGCAACAATAAACGCAGCATCAATTTTCCATCCTTCAAAGATTCCTTGCTGTCCTCAAAAGACAGATACTGGGGATGGATATCATCCAGGGTAATGCCGCCTGCATTTAAAACATCCAGAGCATTGAAATATACACCGGAGTTTGCCGCACCGATAGATACGCTCTTGCCCTTCAGATCTTCCACTGTCTTAATGTCAGGGTCCATGGTAAACAGCTGGACAGTCTCTGCATACAGGCCGCCCAAAGTCCTGAAATCATGGGTTGCACCGTCCTGTTCAAATGCTCTTACTCCGTCCCATGCATAGGCCATTACATCTGACTGGACAAATCCAAGCTGGAAATCTCCGTCCTGTACTGACTGCAGGTTCGCTTTGGAACCACCTGTAGAAACTGCTGTAACCTTTACATTTGTATTATTGGTAATATACTGGGCCAGTACACCACCGTAGGAATAATACGTTCCCGCCGTACCGCCGGTACCGAACGTCAGACGTTCTTTACTTTGTCCGCAGCCGCTCAGAAGGCTGACTGCAAGTGCAAGAGTCAAAACAAGACCAACAATCCTGCCAGCTTTTCTCCTGCCTCTGAAAAGCTCTTTGTTTCTCATAAATCCATCTCCTTCAGGTACATAATATTTTGAATTATAACATATTTTTTCAAAAAATGATAATCTTTATTGAATAATCTTACAAAAAACGTTACAATAAGGAAAACATGGATAACAAAATAAATAACAACCCAATGGAGGTATCTATTATGTCCGAAAGAAAATACCCTGTCATCACAATCAGCCGGGAGTTTGGTGCCGGGGGACACAGTATTGCAAGAGTAGTTTCAGAAAGGCTTGGTATCCCATATTACGATCGGGATTTTGCAAAACAGGCTGCTGCCAGAAGCGGATATTCCCAGGAGGATATTGATCGTGAGGGTGAAAATCTGAGCCGCAGCGCCAGACTTCTGGACAACATTCTGAATAACTCTGCAGGTTATTTCAGTTCCCATGATGCTATTTACCAGGCTCAGAAAGAGCTGATCCTTCAGTTCGCAGCAGAACAGGACTGTATTATTATCGGCCGCTGTTCCAATCTTATCCTGCGAAATGCCGGTATTCCCAGTCTGGATATTTTCCTTCATGCAGATGTGAATCTCCGCACAGAACATATTCGGAAATTAGGCTTAAACGGAAAGGAAGATCCCAGGAAATATCTCACCAAAATGGACAACCTGCGTGAAACCTATTTCAAAACCTATACAAAACATGAGCTTGGCACTTATCACGATTATGACCTGTGTCTGGATACCGGAACCCTTGGATACGATAACTGTATTGAGATTATCACTTCACTTGCAAAACAGCAGGGGTTGAATCTGAAGCATCAGTAGAAGGACCGCTGCAAGCTGTAAAACAGCAACAAGGCTGTGGCAGTCAGAAAATCTGTGCCACAGCCTCTTTACTTCAGTCCTTTTAATAGTTGTTTCTAAATTTCTTTTATTTTACAAACTCATCCAGAGAACGGATCTGGATTCCTTCTTTTGCAAAAGCCTCTCTGATTTTTTCCACAAACGCCAGAGCCTTGGCTCCGTCTCCATGAACGCAGACAGAATCTGCCTGAATATCAATATCTTTTTCCTGTAATTGCAGTAATCTTTTTTTCTCTTTGACCATACGGATCACCCTGACAATAGCCTCATTTTCATCAGTGATCATAGCACCTTCCTTACGTCTGTTTACCAGAGTACCATCTTCTTCATAGGCGCGGTCTGCAAAAACCTCCATAGCTGTACGCAGGCCCATATCCTGAGCAGCCTTTGCCAGCTGTCCGCCGGAAAGAGCAAGTACGATCAGACTGCTGTCAAATTCTTTGATTGCCTCACAGATCGCAGTAGAAAGGGCATAGTCCTCTGCAGCCATATTATATAAGGCTCCATGAGGCTTTACATGCTGCATTTTTACACCGGTTACTCTGCAGAATGCATCCAGTGCACCCAGCTGATAAAGCACATATGCTTTTGCCTCTGCAGGGGAAACACTCAGATTTCTTCTTCCGAAGCCCATCAGATCAGGAAAACCCGGATGTGCTCCTATACGAATTCCCGCTTCCTTTGCCATTGCCAGCGTATTTCCCATAACTACCGGATCTGAAGCATGATAACCGCAGGCTACATTTGCAGAGGAGATCAGCGGAATGACCTTATCATCATTACCGATTTTTATAGTTTCCAAAGCTCTCTCCCAAGTCACTGTTTAAATCTACTGTATACATTCATCTTACCTCTTTTTTATTATCATCCTTTGATTTTCAGCACATTTTCTATAAATCCCGTATCTGCCTTCCCGTCACAGAATACCTGATTCTTCATAATCTGATACTGGAAATCAAGGTTTGTCTCCACACCCATGACCACCATCTCATCCAGCGCAGAGCGCATTTTCTGCAGGGCAGCCTCTCTGTCAGGTGCATGAACGATTACCTTCGCAATCATGGAATCATACTCTGACGGAATCTTGTAGCCTGTATAAAGGGCAGTATCCACCCGGACTCCGTTGCCTGCCGGAAGATGCATATGCTGTACTACTCCGGGACTTGGCATGAAATTTTTCTCAGGAATCTCTGCGTTGATACGGCATTCAATAGCATGTCCTTTAATCCGGATATCTTCCTGTTTAAAGCTTAACTCCTCTCCCATAGCCACACGAATCTGCTCAATGATCAGATCTGTGCCTGTAACCATCTCTGTTACTCCATGCTCCACCTGGATTCTGGTATTCATTTCCATGAAATAGAAGTTGCCTTTGGGGTCTACGATAAATTCAATCGTTCCTGCATTGGTATAACCTACTGTTTTCGCAGCAAGAACTGCATATTCATTCATTTTCCTGCGAGTTTCTTCATCAATGGCAGGGAAGGGGATTCCTCAATCAGCTTCTGATGATTTCTCTGTACCGAACAGTCACGTTCTCCCAGTGCCACCACATTTCCATGACTGTCTGCCATGATCTGGATCTCCACATGGCGGGGATTTTCTACAAAACGTTCAATGTACATGGTATCATCCCCAAAAGCATTGGCTGATTCTCTCTGTGCCATATTAAACTGAAATTCAAATTCATCCTCATTGGCAGCCACACGCATTCCCTTGCCACCACCGCCTGAGGAAGCCTTGATCATAACCGGATATCCAATCTCTTCAGCCAGTTTTTTACCTGTTTCTGCATCGTATACAGGTTCCTTTGTTCCCGGTACAACCGGTACACCGGCATCCATCATGGTTTTACGGGCATGGGATTTATTTCCCATCTTATCGATCACATCCGCATCCGGTCCGATAAAGGTAATTCCGTTTTCTTTGCATTTGCGGACAAACTCACTGTTTTCTGAAAGAAAGCCAAAACCGGGATGGATAGCATCTGCTCCCATATTTTCTGCTGCAGCAATGATCCGGTCCATGTTCAGGTAGCTGTTTCTGGCAGGACCTTCTCCGATACAGATACGCTGGTCTGCCAGCTGTACATGAAGGCTCTTAGCATCTTCTTTTGAATAAACAGCTACACTTCGGATCCCCAGATTCCTGCAGGCACGTATGATCCGAACTGCAATCTCCCCACGGTTGGCGATCAAAATTTTATTAAACAATATGAAAGCCTCCTTATCCTACAGTCTCTTAACACGGAACAGAGGCTGTCCATATTCTACTTTCTGTTCATTACTTACCAGAACTGCTTCAATCTCACAGTCATAGTCACTCTGGATCTCATTCATAAGCTTCATAGCTTCCAGAATACACACTGTCTGTCCTGCTTTTACCTGATCTCCCACCTTTACAAAAGCAGGTACATCCGGAGCAGCTGCAGAATAGAAGGTTCCTACGATAGGAGAAGTGATAAACAGACTTTCCTCCTCTTCTTCCTCTGCTTTTTTCCACAATTGTATTCACAGGTGCAGATGCAGCCACAGGAACTCCCGCTGTAACTACAGGAGGATGATCCAGCTTACTCATTGTAATCTTTACATCCTTGTCCTTATATGTGAATTCATTAAGGGATGAATCCTCAATAATCTTTACCAGTCCTTCAATCTTCTCTAAATCCATCGAACATTATCCTTTCTGTCTATTTTATATTATTTTTTACGGTTATTCTTCAAACAGCTTGCGCAGTCTCTTTGCCACCAGACGGCAATCCAGAACCTCTTTACATGGCTGATGAATGATCTTTCTCAGTCCGTCAAGTTCTTTCATTTCCTCAACATAAAGAGCCTGAGCCTCCTGTACGGTAATTGCCTTGAAATGTATCTTATCATCTGTTTTTCTCTGTACCAGCTTGGGAATATCCACAGATGCCACTGTGGCAATTTTCCCATAACCGCCCGTTGTCTGACGGTCAGCCAGCAAAATGATAGGTTTACCATGGGAAGGTACCTGTATAGCCCCAAATGCGATTCCGTCGGAAATAATATCCGAAGTCTTCTTAGGAGCAATAAACGGTCCCTCCAGCCTGCAGCCCATACGGTCAAATTCATTTGTCACTGTATACTCACTGCCCAGGAAAGTCTGGATGCCCTGTTTGCTGAACATACCATCCTGCGGTCCCATTACTACCCGCAGTGTTGCTTCTGTCTGATCAAACTCATCCATATCAAGCTTTCGGGAAAGGAAAAACGGCAGATAACGTCTCTTAATACGAAATCCGATATAATCGTCCGCTTCCAGTTTTCTTCCCTTAAATCCGCCCAGACCACTCTTTAAATTGGTGCATCGGCTTCCCATCACTACCGGAATATCCAGATAACTGGAAAAAGCAATATAACCTCTGCTTCCCGTTCTGGCGCTTCCAAATTTCAGTACATCTCCCTTATTCATATACAGGGCTGTATACATGGGAGCCGGCTCTCCATTAATGGTTGGCTGGAAATCTCCGCCTGTGATTGCAATGATAGTAGCTGATGTAAATTCAAGGGTTGGGCCTATCAGCGTTATCTCCAACACTGCCTCATTCTCCGGATTATCCAGAAGAAGATTGGCTATTTTGAATGAACGGACATCCATGACTCCTGCCACACTGAATCCCTGACTCTGATATCCATAACGCCCCAGATCCTGAACCGTTGTCATCATTCCGCCTTTTAATATACGAATTCCCATTTTATGCCTCCTCATGAACGGTGCACTGGTATTCGCCACGTTCTACTAATTCTCTGATCCGTTTGTACTCATCTTCATCGATCGGTACAAAACGGATATAATCTCCTGCCTCTACCAGAATCGGGATTTCACGGTCCGGATCATAGGTTTTTACAGGTGTCATTCCCATCAGCTGCCATCCTCCCGGAGAATCCAGAGGATAAATCCCTGTCTGGGAACCACCGATTCCCACACTTCCTGCATTGATCTTGATTCTGGGATTTGCAAGACGGGGTGTATGGATCCTTTCATCCAGCCCGCCCAGATAACAAAAGCCCGGAAGAAAACCAAGCATATAGATCAGGTAATCTCTGGAAGAATGAATCTTTATTACTTCCTCTACGGAAAGTCCGGCATGTTCTGCAATATTCTCAATATCCGGACCATATTCTCCTCCATAGCATACAGGAATCTCATAAACTTTTCTGCATCCTTCACCTGCTGTAACTTCCATCTTTAACAGAATTTCCAGTCTTTTTTTCAGGTCATCGTAGGAAATCACACGCGGGTCATAATTAACCAGCAAAGAACAGAACGCAGGGATCATATCTACAACTCCCTCTATATGCTGTTCTTTCATAAGCTGTACAGTGGCAGTGATCTTCCGGTTGATCTCCGGACTGATCTCTTTGCCAAATTCAACCAGAACAGAAGAATCACCTTCTGTTAAAATTCTAATGTCCGGCATAATCTGCTCCTCTTTTCTTAATCTTTTCGCCATGTCTTTTATCTGCTTCTTTCTGCATCACATGGCTGTTAATGAACCAAAAAGGTGTAACCTGGACGATCACACCTTTTTGACATACTCTCCAGTCTGAAAACCGGATACATTTTCCTCAATTATAACAATGTACCGATCTTAGATACAAATGTAGTCACACCGAGGTATGCTGTAAGAATTACCACGATCACTCCAAGAATGGTAAGTACTACCGGATGATGATAATTCTCTCCCATAATAGATTTCTTATGTGCAGCGATCAGACAGATTGCCAGGGTGATCGGAAGAATCAGACCATTTACAGCACCTGCAAGTACAAGAAGTACTGCCGGATTTCCAAGGATAAACATAATGGCTGTAGAAATAATGATAAATCCGATGATCACTTTATTTTCATTTTCCTCGATAGACTTGCTGAAAGTCTTCAGGAAGGAAACTGAAGTATAAGCTGCACCGATAATGGATGTGATTGCTGCGCACAGAAGAACCAGACCTGCAAAACGGTATCCGATTTCACCAGCCCCCTGCTTGAAGGCGTCTGCTGCAGGATTTGCAGCATCCAGTGTTACGCCCTTGACAACAACGCCCAGAACAGCCAGAAACAGGAAAATACGAACAATCGTAGCAATGATCATACCCATAACAGAACTCTTGTTGATCTCTTTCAGGTTCTTCTCGCCTGTAATTCCTGCATCAATCAGACGATGTGCGCCGGAGAAAGTGATATATCCTCCAACAGTACCTCCCAAAAGTGTAAGGATTGCAGGAATCAGATTTGTGGCACCGGCTTCCGGTACAAATGTATTCTTCAATGCACTTCCTACCGGTGGTTTTACCACAATGATCACAACAAAGATTACGATAATCATAATGGCACCCAGTACCTTGGTAATAGTATCCATGGCACTTTTGGCATTTTTCAGCACAAATACCAGGATTGCCAAAAGACCTGCCAGTATGTAACCAACTTTGGTAGGTATTCCAAGCAATGTGTTAAAACCAAGTGCTCCGCCACCTACGTTTCCGATATTAAATACCAGACCACCAAATACGATCAGTATAGATACCAGATACCCCAGTCCCGGAAGTACCTTATTGGAAACATCCTGACCACGAAGTCCGGTCACACAAAGCACACGCCAGATATTCAGCTGTGCAATGGCTGCAAGGATTACGGAAACCAGGATAACAAATCCAAAACTTTCCTGATACTGTCCGGTAAAGGTTGCTGTCTGTGTCAGGAATCCAGGTCCGATTGCAGATGTGGCCATCAGAAACGCTGCGCCAAGTAAGGCTCCACCACTCTTTTTCTTTTCGCTCATTTTTATTGCCTCCTTTTCATGTTATTATCGCACATTATACTAAAAAAATGAATATTTACACAAGCAAAAATTGTTTTGATAACTTTTGATGTCGAATTTTTGTTACTGTTCACTGGTCAATGGTATTTAGATAAATAAAGCATATTCCGGAGATTACTTGACATTTAAAAGAAATGCCTTGAAAAATTTATGAAATATGAAAATGGTTAAATTCTTGTTCGTTTTGTCAACGACAAATAAGCAGATTTTCATCTGCTTGAAAAAGTGATATACTATCAGTTGATGATACTGTT
>ENA-OQOA01000756-OQOA01000756.1-human-gut-metagenome-genome-assembly--contig:-NODE-756-length-12346-cov-5.265079_pt1 | contig 12346 bp, 10 predicted proteins | sample MGYA00242633_ERZ504888 | MGnify/ENA primary metagenome ERZ504888 (study PRJEB26092, sample SAMD00036372) | human gut metagenome | host: Homo sapiens | study: EMG produced TPA metagenomics assembly of... | reverse complement strand
TGGGAAAGCAGGAATCTGTCGATTTTTTCCGTACAATCACCATTCCATCTGCGTGGACCAGTGAGGCGGAGGGACAGGTGCTGTCCGTTGAAATCCAGGCGGAGGCCGTACAGGCAGCGAATGTGATGCCGGATTTTACGGCAGAAGCTCCGTGGGGAGAAGAACTGGAAATTGAACAGTGTGTCCACGAGGCGGATAATACCGTTTCGGAGGTTTCGCAGCAGAGCTTCCTCACCGTTTCGTACGAAGGAGCAGCGCGGAATCTGATCTTGGCACCCGACAATTTCTTTCGGAACTTTCCAGTGCTGATGCCGGGAGATGAATGGGAAGATACGTTCACACTGGTGAACACGACAGCAAGCCGTGCAGAATTTTTTCTGCGGACGGAACTTCCGGAAGAACTCAGTGAAACAGAAAAAGAACTGCTTTCCAAGGTGAAACTGGAAATACGAGAGGGAGACAGCGTGATTTATGAAGGTGATTTAGAGAGTGAGGGACTATGGGCAGCAAAAAGTCTTGGAATATGCAGTCCAGATGAACGGAAAGAAATCTGTTTTTCAATCCGTGTGCCGTCAGAACTTGGAAATGAATGGGCACTTCGGAAAAGCGGGGTAAAATGGATTTTTTCTGTCGAAGGAGAAGATCTGCCGCAGGAAGAAGGCCCCTCTATCTGGCACAGCGCGCCAAAAACAGGTCTGCGCGATCCGTCAGCAGCGGTCCCCATTGGAATTGCCGTGACAGGAGCCTTCCTGTTTCTTGCCGCGGGCCGGTCTGAAAGGAGGAAAGAATGAAAAGAGCAAAGAAAAGCTTCTGGTTTCTCGCAGGAATTCTGCTGTTGTTGGGATTTTGTTTTCGGGAAGATGTTCTGGCTTCGAGTCTTACGAGTCTTCCTTCTCTTTCGAAAGCCGGAATCGGAGAAGTTGTATCATCGGACTCTGTTATTGACGGCCGATATGATTTTACCCCGCTGATCGGAAGTGAGACAAAAATCCGTTTTGGAAGTACAGATGGAAGTACCTGGGACAATCTGTTCTGCAAAAACGGAGAGAGCCATTCGAAATGCTGTTCCACATGGTGGCCGGCGGCCGATGTGAAGGGATGGAGTAATCTCCGTTCCTTCACGCCGCTGGAGTCGAAAAAGGAAAATGTATGCGGAATATACGAATGTTGGAGAGTGCCACGGGGAAAATATAACGATGCGGATCTGGCTGGAAGACTGGCAGAACACGGTTGTACCATCAGGGTATGAGGACGTGGATGCGGTAGTCGTGGCGATTGACCACAATAAGCCGGTCATTGATATTAAAGGTCTGCTCTGGATCAAGGTACGGTTTGCTTATTACGACAGTAAAGGAAATCCGCTGAATGTGAAAGGGTATTTTTACACTTTCAGATCTGGACTTTAAGCAGGGCTTTTATCTGGCTGATGAGACAGAACATATCTATCTGACGAAGGAGGCAGATGCCAGAATCGTCTACGATGCCAGAACAGAAGCGATCTGGTCGGCAAGACGCGGCTCTGAGCCGGACGGTGGAACAACTCCGGAAAATTCGGAAGGCTGGGTTACATTTACCTTTGAAGGAAATTCCCAGACGATGATTTTCTATGATGGAGGCACTAACGACGCGGTAACTGGTCCCGGCGGCGGAGTGAAAGCACCGAAAAAATGGCCGGATAATTTTGTAAACGATACTTCCAGTACGTACAACAACTGGCATGGAGCATCCCGGGAAACGGGAATAACTGTTGTGCCGTGGAATACTTCGGAATTTGGTTACACAGCGAACGTTCCCTGTCATCTGTCGAAAGTAGGAGATCTTGTAGTGAAAAAAATGGATGCAGAGACAAAAGAAGCTATTTCGGGTGCAGAATTTACCGTGTACCGCTGGAAAAACAACACCTGGAGTGAATTCAAAAAGATGAACTGGGTGAAAAAAACGGGTTCTTATCTGCTGGAGGGAATTCTGGATACAGACAGTGAAAATGGAAAATTCCGTGTTGTGGAGACAAAGAATCCAGCTGGTTATGCAGGAAGCTGGGAGCAGGAATTTTCCATTGACAAGGAAGGCATGCAGACGATCCATCTGGAGGCAGAAAACACAAGAAAAACAGGCTCACTGAAGATAAAAAAGACGGAAGAAAACTCAGGGAAAGCACTTTCTGGTGCAACATATCAGGTGATTGCGAGCGGAGCAATTACAACGGTAAACGGAACAGTGCTGTTTCCGGATCAGGCGGTAGCAGCTGTGCTGAAAACGGATGAAAATGGAGAGGCGTTCAAAGACGGGCTGGAGTACGGAACGTATCTTGTGCGGGAAACGGCGGCTCCAAATGGATATGTGCTGGATCCGACGGAAAAGAAAATAACGATCGGGGAACAAAACGCACAGATCACACTGACGTTTACAAACTGGAAGAACCGTTTTATTCTGCAGAAAGTAAGTCAGGGAGACGGAAAAGTGCTTCAGGGAGCAGCCTTTCATATCTGGACGAAAGATGGAAGTTTTGATGAGACAAAAAAGACGGATGCAAATGGAAAAATTGAGCTGACGGGACTTTTGGACGGTGTCTGGTACTATCAGGAGACAGCATCTCCGGAGGGCTATCTGCTGGACAGCACATGCCGGGAATTTGTGGTAGAAAACGGAAAAATTGACGGTAAATCGGAACTGTCGGTGACGGTCGAAAATGATGGAACACATCTGACAATTGAAAAAATAGATGCAGAGAGCGGAAAACGAATTTCCGGCGCAAAGCTGGTATTAAAAGATATGGATGGAAACCGTGTGGACAGCTGGATTTCAGGAGGAAGCGGCCCGCATGAACTGGAAAAATTAAAGCCGGGTTCTTATGTCATTGTGGAGGAGGCCGCGCCGGATGGATACCTTGCGGCAGAACCGGTTTCGTTTGTGCTGGAGGCAAAACAGGAAGTGCAGACCGTGACGATGAAGGATCTTGCATGTGAAACCTTGACGATTACAAAGAAGATTAAGGCGGATGAGATTACATGGGCGCATGGAAATCCAACGTTTCTGTTTTCCGTGAAGGGAAAGGATCTGTATGGAAAAGAACATACATACCAATGCTATCTTACGTTTACAAAAACACAGGTGGAGAAAACGACAGATCAGGACGGCTACACGGAACAGTCGGTACAGATCCGGGGAATTCCGGCAGGAAACGATTACCGGGTACAGGAGAAGAAGGTGCTGCGGTATTCGCTTATGCAGGTGACAGGTACGAAGAATGTTACCGTGAAAAAACTAGAAGAGCCGGCATATGGAAAAGATCCTGCGCGCGTCTTTTCGGTATCGGTAAATCTTTGCGGACATCCCAAAGAAAGTGAGGTTGTATTTGAAAATCAGAAATACCGCTGGGATGATTATGGACACAACAGTATTGTAAAAAACCGGATTCCGGTTGAATAACAAAATGGAAAAAACATTCCACCATCGGTTCGGGTGGTGGAATGAAAACAAAATGGAGAGAGAAAAAATCGGCAGAAAAAGAAGAGGGATTGCAGTTCTGACATTGGCGGCGCTTTTTTTCTGGTATCTGCCGCAGATTCAGGTAAGCCGGCAGATTCGAAAAGAACAGGAAGAAGCGGTGGAGATGTATGTCAGAGAAGAAAAAGAAGAGAACAAAGAGGAAAACGAAAAAAGCGAAGAAGTGCAGGAGCAGGAACCGGGCAGTACAGACAAAAATCTGTTTCGGACAATTGATTTTGCAGGACTTCGATCAAAAAATAGAGAAATCTGCGCGTGGCTCTGGATTCCGGGCTGCGCCTTAGATGTTCCGGTTGCGCACGGGCAGGATAACGCATATTATCTGACACACGATGCGTTTTGCAGGGAGCGGATTTACGGCAGTATTTTTGCACCGTGTGATACACCGGAGGATTTTTCTGAACGTCACACGATTTTATATGGGCATAATATGCGGGATGGAACGATGTTCGGAGGATTGAAAAAGTATCGTGAAGCGTCGTGGAAACAGGAATTTCCGTATCTGTACCTGTATTTGCCGGGTGAAGCATGGCAGTGCCGTATTTGGAGTGTGGAGGAGACGGATGCCAAAAGTGATGTTTACCGGCTGGGAGCATGGAGCGATGCGGACTGGAATGCATGGGTACAGGAAAGAAAAGAAAACAGCATTATCTTTGGCAGCGGTGAGGAAAAGGAAGTTCAAAAGATACTTACCCTTTCCACCTGCATTGGTGACGGCAGCAGTTCACAGAGACTGGCTGTACATGCGGCGGTGGAGATGATTTTTGCAACAAAATCTGGAAGGGAAGAGGGTTCTGTGCTAGAATAAGACAGAATCAAAAGACTTATGATACAGAGCAGGAAAAAGGATGGCGATAAGACATGAAAGAACTGTATACGGCAGCAGGAATTTTTGTGGTTCTGATACTGCTGGGAGTTTGGATGGTACAGAATAACAGAAATGAACAGGAAAAGAAGCTGGTACAACTGCGGAAGAAATGGGGAAAAAAGCAGGAGAAACGGACGGCACGGGAAAAGAAAGAAAAACTGGAAGCGTGTCTGAGACGAAAAGCAGGGGAAAACTTCTGCGTGGACGCGATTACCTGGAATGACCTGGATCTCGATGCGGTTTTTGACACAGTCGACCACACAGTGTCGGTGTGCGGGGAAGAATATCTGTACACGGCGCTTCGGATGCCGGTCACAACAACAGAAATCAGGGAAGAGCGGGAACGGCTGATGAAGCTTTTTGCAGAGAACCAAAAAGCCAGAGAAGCAGTGCAGAAAGCACTTCTTTTGATGGGAAAAGAAAAGATGAATCCGCCGACAGAAGAAATAGCCGTACTGATGGAGGCGGAGCCGGGAGAGAAGGGGAAATATCTTCTGATGGCCGGTATTGCTGTGCTTGGAATTGGACTGCTGTTTGTACTGCCTCCGCTGGGTGTGTCTGTTCTGTTTGCTTCTATGGTCGGCAACGGACTGATGCATGGAAGGGAGAGCAAAAAGCTGGAGAGTGCATTAAAAGCGTTTGGCTGTATCCTGCGGCTGCAGCGGACAGCCAGGGAACTTGGAAAAGAAAAATTTCCGGACTGGAAATGTATCAGAAGCGTCTGGAAGAACAGGAAAAACAACTCCGTCCGATTACAAGAAAATGCAGAACACTTGTGAATACGAAAGAATCGCAGGGCGGTGCAGCAAACATGATTTTTGCATACTTTCGCACGTTCTTTCTGCTGGATCTGATCGAGTATTCTTCGGTTGTTTCCGGAGTGAAATCGTATGAAAAAGCGATTCTGCAGATGGCAGAGGATCTTGGACTCCTGGACTTTGCACTGTCTGCAGCATCGTACCGGGAGAGCCTTTCGTATTACTGCCGGCCGGAATTCCTGGATGAGAAAAAGGCGGGCTGTCGGATCGATGTGGAGGAGCTTTATCATCCGCTTCTGACACATCCGGTGGCAAACAGTCTGTATGCGGAGGGCGGAATTCTGCTGACCGGCTCGAATGCGTCGGGAAAATCCACATTTATGAAAAACATGGCAGTGAATGCGATTCTGGCACAGGCACTGAACACGAGTCTTTCGAAGCGGTACCGCGGTGTTGTGTGCCGGATCATGACATCCATGGCACTCCGCGATAATCTGGCACAGGGAGAGAGTTACTTTGTTGTGGAAGTAAAATCTTTAAAACGGATTCTGGAGGCAAGCCGTGAAAAAACACCGCTTCTGTGCGTCATTGATGAGGTGCTGCGGGGAACAAACACGACGGAGCGGATTGCAGCGTCAGAGAGTGTGCTTGCTGCCCTGCGCCGTGCAAATGTGCTCTGTCTTGCAGCAACACATGATACTGAACTGACGTATCTGCTGGAAGATCTCTACACCAATTATCATTTTGAAGAGCAGATTACCGCGCAGAGTATTTCCTTCCCGTATCGCCTGGAACAGGGGCCGGCAAGAGGAAAGAATGCGATTGCGCTGCTTGGAAATATGGGAATTGATGAAAAAATTGTGAAACAGGCAGAAAGAAGAGCTGCGGAGTTTGAAACAACAGGAAGCTGGGAAAAGAATAAGTTTCTGAGATAGAAAAACAGCCGGGAAAAATTGATCTTTTTTGAAAAAATATGCGAAAATGGTTCAGCATTTTTTCATTGTGTGTTATGATAAAATAGATCGCGTGATCCGGCAGAAAAACCGCCGGATCTGTTAAGGAGAAAAACATGAGCAGGACAGGCTTGGAAGATGCATATATTATGCGCGGCAGCAAGAAACTCCGCATGGGATATACGACGGGTTCCTGCGCTGCAGCGGCAGCGCGGGGAGCGGCGTTTATGCTGCTTTCCGGGAAAGAAATACAGGAAGTGAAAATCCATACGCCAAAGGGCATTGTTCTGAATCTGGAATTGCTGGATATCCGGAGAAGTGCCGAAAAAGTAAGCTGTGCCGTCCGAAAAGACGGCGGGGATGATCCGGATGTGACAGATAAAGCATTGATTTACGCGGAAGTGACGTTTGGAACAGAAGAGGGAATTGTAATCGATGGAGGATTCGGCGTCGGGCGTGTGACAAAGCCGGGGCTGGATCAGCCGGTCGGAAACGCGGCGATCAACCATGTACCGCGCCAGATGATCCGCGAGAATGTGGAGGAGATTCAGAAAAAACTCGATGATTTCCGCGCACTGCAGGTTATCATCTCCGTACCGGAAGGGGAAGAACTGGCAAAGCATACATTCAATCCGAGACTTGGCATCACCGGCGGCATTTCAATCCTTGGAACGAGCGGGATTGTAGTGCCGATGAGCGAGGAGGCGCTGATTTCCACGATCCGCGTCGAGATGGAAATGCGGAAAGCACAGGGTGACCGCGTCCTTCTGGTGACACCGGGAAATTACGGACAGGACTTCTTAAAAACGTATCCGTGGGTCCGTGCAGACCATTCCGTTAAGTGCAGTAATTACGTCGGAAAAACACTGGAATTTGCAGCTGAGCTCGGCTTTGACGCCATCCTTTTTGTGGCCCATCTTGGAAAATTTGTCAAGGTGTCCGGCGGAATTATGAATACCCATTCCCACGAGGCAGACTGCCGTGCGGAGCTTCTTACGGCGCAGGCGGTGCGTGCAGGGGCGGATCTTGCACTGGCAAAAAAACTGCTGGAGACTGGAACGACGGAAGAAGCGGTGCAGATTTTAAAGGAAGCAGGATGCCTGAAAGAGACCATGGAAAAAGTGACAGAAAAAATTGCTTTTTACATGAATTACCATATTGAGGGCAGAGTGCAGACGGAGGCGATTGTTTTTCAAGCAATGAGGGCCTGCTCGGGGAAACCCCGGGAGCGGGAGAACTTCTGGAGCGCCTGCGGGAGCAGGAAGAAAAAGAAAACAGAAAAGAGTAAAAACAAAATGACAGGAATTTTATTTGGAACAGGAATCGGACCGGGAGACCCGGAGCTTATGACGTTAAAGGCCGTCCGTCTGATCCGGGAAAATGATACGATTGCAGTACCAGGAGAGAAACCGGAAGAGAGCATTGCCTACCAGATTGCTGTTCAGGCAGTGCCGGAACTGGCAGAAAAAGAGCTTGTTGCTATTCCAATGCCGATGACAAAGAATGCCAAAGAACTGAAGGAAAATCACCGGCGCGGTGCAGAAAAAATAGAGGAGCTGCTGGATGCAGGAAAAAACGTAGTATTTCTGACACTCGGAGATCCAACCGTGTATTCTACCTACCTTTATGTACACAGACGGGTACTGGAAGACGGTTACGATGCGAGAATTGTAAGCGGTGTTACATCGTTCTGCGCGGCAGCAGCATCTCTTTCCGAGGGACTGGTGGAAAATTCCGAAGAACTGCATGTGATTCCGGCGTCTTATCAGATTGAAGATGCACTGGAACTTTCAGGAACAAAGGTTCTGATGAAAGCGGGTAAAAAGATGCCGACTGTGAAACAGTTCCTGAAGGAAAAGAACTGCCGGGCGGTGATGGTAGAAAACTGCGGCATGGATACGGAACAGAAGTATTTCAGCGCGGAAGAAATCCCGGACCAGGCAAGTTACTATTCACTGATTATTGTAAAAGAAAAGAGGAAAAAATAGATGGTACATTTTATTGGAGCGGGCCCTGGAGCCCCGGATCTGATTACGGTAAGAGGACAGAAGCTGCTTGGTGAGGCGGATATTATCATTTATGCAGGTTCTCTTGTCAATCCGGCACTGCTGGATCTGAAAAAAGAGGGCTGTGTGGTATATAACAGTGCAACCATGACGCTGGAGCAGGTGATTGATGTTATGAAAGAGGCCGAAAGCAAAAGCCAGACTGTGGCAAGACTCCACACGGGAGATCCGTGCCTGTATGGTGCAATCCGCGAACAGATTGATGCGCTCGATGCCCTTGGAATCGCTCACGATGACTGTCCGGGTGTCAGCTCTTTCTGCGGAGCGGCTGCTGCCCTTGAAATGGAATATACGCTGCCGGATATCTCCCAGAGTGTTGTCATCACCAGAATGGCCGGAAGAACACCGGTTCCGGAGCGGGAGAGCATTGCGTCTTTTGCGGCACATCAGGCAACGATGGTTGTATTCTTAAGCACGGGACTCTTAGAGGAACTTTCCCGTGAGCTGATTGCAGGCGGCTATACGGCAGATACTCCGGCAGCGATCGTTTACAAAGCAACCTGGCCGGAGGAGAAGACGTTCGTCTGCACCGTTGGAACACTTGCCGAGACGGCGAAAAAGAACCAGATCACCAAGACAGCGCTGATGATCATCGGAAATGCCGTTTCCCAGGGAAATTACCGCAGAAGTGATCTGTACAATCCGGCGTTTACCACCGAATTCCGAGAGGCAGAAAAATAAGATGAAAATAGCCATAGCAAGTTTTACAAGAAACGGATGCGCCTGGAATCGAAAACTCTGTGCGGCACTGAAAAAACACAGCTGTGAAGGATATGCACTGGAAAAGTACGGGAAAGAAGCGGGAATTCCTGCGATTGCACCGTCGCTTCCTGCATGGACAGAGCGCATGTTTCAGAAAATGGATGCGATTTTGTTTATCGGGGCGTGCGGGATTGCGGTGCGCAGTATTGCACCGTACGTGAAAAGTAAAAAGACAGATCCGGCGGTTCTGTGTATGGATGAACAGGGAAAGTTTGTGATTTCATTACTTTCCGGCCATATCGGCGGAGCAAACGAGCTGACGGAAGAAGTTGCAGCTGTAACGGGTGCGGTTCCGGTCATTACAACGGCAACGGATGTCAATCACAAGTTTGCGGTCGATGTCTTTGCTGTAAAAAATCATTGTGAAATTTGTGAGATGGAGCTGGCAAAAGAGGCAGCGGCGCTTCTGGTGGACGGAAAAACGGTTGGATTCTGCAGCCGTTTTCCGGTGGATGGAACAAAACCGGAGGAACTGATCCCGGAAGAGGCGGCAAAACCGTCGATGGGAATCTGCATTACCACATCGGAAGAGGATTCGCCATATGAGAGAACACTTCACCTGATCCCGAAGGTGATCACCGTCGGCATCGGCTGTAAGAAGAATACACCGGCCGGCCGGATTGAAGAAAAGGTTCTTGCGGCACTTGCGGCGGCCGGGATTTCTCCAAAAGCAGTTCGACAGGCGGCAAGTATTGATCTGAAAGCGCAGGAGCCGGGAATTCTGCAGCTGGTGGAAAAGTATGGCTGGCAGTACCGGACCTTTTCTGCAGAAGAACTGGAAACGGCGGAGGGGGAATTTACGCCGTCTCCGTTTGTGAAGAAGATTACAGGAATTGACAATGTCTGTGAGCGCAGCGCAGTTCTCGCCGGCGGCAGACTGATAAGAAAAAAAAGGCAGCGGACGGTGTAACAGTTGCACTGGCTGCGGCGGACTGGAGGGCAGTATTTTGAGTACAATTTTTGTCGTGGGCATCGGCCCCGGAGCATATGAAAAAATGACGATCGAGGCGGCGGATGCGCTGCGGAACTGCGATGTGATCATCGGCTATACCGTCTATGTGGATCTGGTAAAAGAACATTTTGCAGGAAAAGAATTTCTGACGACGCCGATGCGGAAAGAGGTGGAGCGCTGCCGTCTGGCATTTGAAACTGCGGCAGAGGGAAAACAGGTTGCTATGATCTGCAGCGGAGATGCCGGCGTTTACGGTATGGCAGGTCTGATGTATGAGCTTTCGGAAGAATGGCCTGATATTGAAATTAAGGTAATTCCAGGCGTGACCGCCGCAACGGGAGGCGCTGCCGTTCTTGGTGCACCGTTGATCCACGATTTCGCCCTGATCAGCCTGAGCGATCTTCTGACACCGTGGGAGAAAATTGAAAAACGTCTTCTGCTGGCATCGGAAGCGGATTTTGTCATCTGTCTTTATAACCCGGGAAGCCATAAGAGAGCGGATTATCTGGAAAAAGCGTGTGATCTGATGCTTCGTTACAAAGCGCCGGAAACCGTCTGCGGAATCGTAAGCCAGATCGGAAGAGACGGGGAGACGAGCCGGACCATGACGCTTGCAGAACTTCGCAATACAAAAGTGGATATGTTTACGACGGTATTTATCGGAAACAGTCAGACAAAGGAAATCCGGGATCACATGGTAACGCCGAGGGGATATCGCTATGAATAAAGTAATCGTCTTTGCCGGAACGACGGAAGGCCGGGAAATCTGCAGTTTTCTGAAGAAATATGAGATTGCATCCCTTGCCTGTACGGCGACAGAATACGGCAAGTGCCGGATCGAGGAGGGCGGTGCCCTGACGGTTCGAAGCGGAAGACTGACAGAAGAAGAGATGGAACAGCTTTTTGGCGAAGAACAGCCGGAAATGGTTATCGATGCAACCCATCCGTATGCCGATCTTGTGTCGGAAAATATCCGGTCTGCATGTGAAAAAGCAGGAAAAACGTATCTTCGGCTGCTGCGGCCGTCGCTTGCGGCAGATCCATCCTGCGTCATGGTCGATACGACAGAAGAAGCGGTATCGTATCTGGCGGGCACAGAGGGAAAGATTCTGGTGACAACAGGAAGCAAGGAACTCGCAAAATTTGCAGAGCTTCCGGATTATAAAAACCGTGTGTATGCCCGGGTGCTGCCGTTGCCAGGCGTAATTGCATCCTGCGCGGAACTTGGATTTGATGCCGCACATACCATAGGCATGCAGGGACCGTTTTCTATGGACATGAACGTTGCAATGCTGCAGTCGTTCCATGCCGAATGGATGGTAACGAAGGAATCCGGAAGAAACGGCGGCTTTGAAGAAAAAATTGAGGCAGCAAAAAAGGCCGGTGTCCGTGTCGTTCTGATCGGCCGTCCGAAAGAGGAAGAAGGACTCTCGGAGGACGAGGTCAAGCGGTATCTCGTTGAAAAATTTGATCTGTCCGTGAAACGGGACGTCGTGATCGCCGGAATCGGACCTGGTGCAGAAGCACAGATGACGCTGGCGCTCGTAGACGCGTGTGAGCAGGCGGATGTGCTGATCGGTGCGGGACGCATGACAAAAGCAGTAGAAAAATATCAGAAGCCAATGCTTGCAGAATACAGCCCGGAAAAGATTTACGAGTATCTGAAGGCGCACCCGGAATATGAAAAGATTGTTCTTCTGCAGTCGGGTGATGTCGGCTTTTACAGCGGAGCAAAGAAACTTCAGGCCGTCCTTGCGGAAGATGCGGATTTTTCTGTCCGTGTAGAGCCGGGAATTTCTTCGCTGGTTTATTTCTGTGCCAAAATCGGAGTGTCCTGGGAGGATGCAGCATTTGTGAGCCTGCACGGACAGCACTGCAACTTTCTGGAGTCGGTCCGCCGAAACCGGAAAACTCTGGCGATCGCCGGCGGAAAGGGCAGTGTCAGGGAAATCTGCCAGACGTTAAGTTCGTACGGCTGGGAGCAGATTGTGCTGCATGTGGGAACGGATCTGTCGTATCCGGAAGAACAGATTGTGACAGGAACCCCATTCGAACTTGCTAAAATGGAGTTTGCCCCGCTTGCGGTTCTTCTGTTTGAAAACCCGAATCCGGAACCAGAGTTTACAGCCGGCATGGCAGATGAAGTATTTCTGCGTGACAAAGTACCGATGACCAAGCGGGAAGTGCGCAATGCGTCTCTTTCTCATCTGCAGCTTTCTTTGAATTCTGTTGTCTATGATATTGGATCGGGCACAGGTTCTGTTTCGATTGAGATGGCGCTTCGTGCAGCACAGGGAAAGGTTATGCGATAGAAAAAAATCCGGCAGCCGTTGCACTTCTGCAGGAAATAAAAGAATTTGCAGTGGATCATCTGGAAATTATTGAGGGAACTGCACCGGAAGCACTCGAAGCAACTCCCGGTTCCGACGCATGCATTTATCGGCGGGTCTGCCGGAACTTAAAGAGATTCTGGAACTGCT
>ENA-OQOA01000755-OQOA01000755.1-human-gut-metagenome-genome-assembly--contig:-NODE-755-length-12369-cov-5.789250_pt1 | contig 12369 bp, 17 predicted proteins | sample MGYA00242633_ERZ504888 | MGnify/ENA primary metagenome ERZ504888 (study PRJEB26092, sample SAMD00036372) | human gut metagenome | host: Homo sapiens | study: EMG produced TPA metagenomics assembly of... | reverse complement strand
GTCTGCTTGTCGTCTAGCCGCATCCTTTTCTTTTTGTCGCTCATTATATCTTAATTTACTCTTTCTCAATCCGTACACTCACGAACCCGCGCTACGCGCTATCTCGCCCTGCTTCGCATGGCTGTTCGTTCGTTAATGGCGCAAGAAAAGTATATGTCTGGCTATCTCACACAATCCATAACTCTGTCATACACCTCATCTGCCATCTGATTACCTCTGATGATAAGTTCATCTGCCCTGGTATTCATATCATCTGCCACATCAGTGTCCTTCATAAGTTTTGTGTTTATGTATACATTAAGTGAAGCTCCATTGAGTGCTGCCTTACACATCTGTACACCTACTCCCGCATCACTTATAGCTAATCTGCTTCCAATAACAGATATCCTTTCTATAAGTCCAATAGCTTCAACTATAACCTCCATCATGGAAAGTGGTGCTTCACTTGCTGCTATAAGTGCTCTTTCCATAACCTCTTCACGATGCTTTAACTGTTCATCAGTATCTTTAGGAAGGCCATACGCCTCCGATAAAGGCTTGAAAGCTTTGGCATCCTTATCCATACATTCTGCCAGTTCTTTAGTCAAGTCATTTGCACGTACTATAAGTTTTTCAATTTCATCCTGATATTCGGCATATTTTTTCTTTCCTGTTGTAAGTGCAAGAACCATGTTACCAAGTGACATGCCAACTGCTGCAACATAACCACATGCACCGCCTCCTCCTGGAACTGGTTCCTTTGATGAAAGCACATTAAGGAATTCGTTCATATTCATATCTGTCATCATATCTCTTTCTCCTTTACAGACCATTATTCTGCCAGTATCTGAAATGTATCATTTTATTTAACTATAATTCAATCTCTCCTGTAAACACGGTAGCTGCCGGACCTTCCATATATACATCCCCGCTTTCTTCATCCCATGTTATCTTAAGATCTCCTCCTAGAAGGTGAACTGTTACATCATTACTGTCACACATACCATTAAGAACTGTAGCAACAACTGTTGCACATGTTCCTGTTCCACATGCGAATGTCTCACCAGAACCTCTCTCCCACACTCTCATGTTAAGAGTCTTTCTGTCTAATACCTGTACGAACTCTGTATTGATTCTTTCTGGAAATGCCTTATGATTCTCAAAGTATGGTCCAACCTTTTCTATATCGAATTTTGTTATATCTATATCGTTATCAAGATATACAATATCATGTGGGTTGCCCATAGATACACCTGTTATATCATATGATTTTCCATCCACCAGTATTGCTTCATTAATAACTGCATTTTCCACATTATCAAGTGCTTTAACAGCAAGCGGACACAGTTTGGCATCATTCTTATATGTATTCCTGTAAGCTGCCTTATATTCTACTAAAGCATTAACATCTACAGGCACCTTTGAAGCCTCAAGTTCCGGTTTTCCCATATTAACTACTACAGAAGCTACCTTGCCATCATCTCCGACATTTAACTTAAGTATCTTAATACCTGCCAATGTCTCTACATTGACTGTTGTCTTATCTGTAAGGCCATTGTCATATACGTACTTTCCTACACATCTTATTCCATTTCCACACATCTGTCCCTGTGAACCATCTGCATTATACATCTCCATAAAAAGTCTGCCTTATCAGATGGCTTTATAAGTATAAGTCCATCAGAACCTATTCCAAAATGTCTGTCACTTACCCTTACAGCCACCTCTGATGGGTTTGCCAGAGGTAACTTAGTGCAATCCACATATACATAATCATTGCCTGCACCCTGCATCTTTGTAAACTTCATATCAATCTCCATTTCTTTATGTGAAAATGATTATCCTATTGAGTATAATTCTTCTCACACCTAATATAATATTTCTATATTCTGCTGTAGTGTCAGTCTCAGGAGGTATTCAAAGCCTTACTGATATATACCTTAACTACTCTTCTGTCCCTACACATCTGCATATATACTTAACACCATCGTTGCTGACTCAACCATAGTATTGCCGCTATCCATACTACACTTCTGGATATACCTGAACGCATCCTGCTCTGTCATATTATTTTTTCCATAAGCAGATGCTTTGCGTTATCAATTATTTTCTGTTCTTTGGGGCTTCTCTGCCTTGGTGTTGTACGGGCCTTTCTTCTTTTTCTTATCTGAGACTGCAGCATAATCTCTATGGTAGATAACAGATCATTTACCTTGATAGGCATAGCTACACATACAACATTGCTATCCTGACAGTCCTCCCACAGATTCTGTGATGCAACGAGCAGCAGTTCAAAGCTTTTAGGTTTATATTCGCATAATTCTGAATAAATCATATTATCTGAAAGCTTATAACCACTTATAATGATGCCGTCAGACAATGCATCTGCCTGATTGATAACCTGTGCCCCACTTGTACAAGGAACTGCCACATCATATCCCTTACGAACCAGGAGACTTCTTACAGCCCTTGCCTCCTCTATCTTCGGAAATGCAACAATCAATGTAGACATATTCTAACCTCGTATATTAAAACTTATAAAGATATTCATCAAGCTCCCACTGTGTAACCTGAGTCTTGTAATCATCCCATTCCTTTAGCTTAGCTTGCGTATACTTTGTTGTAATATGCTCTCCAAGAACACCACATATAAACTTATCCTCATTTAAGATACTTTATTGCATCATAAAGATTATCTGGCAGTATTTCTATTCCTGCCGCTTTTCTTTCCTCTTCTGTCATCTCAAATATATTGCAGTCAACACTGGCTGGAACCTCTAACTTATTCTTAATACCATCAAGACCTGCCGCAAGACATGTAGCAAGTACAAGGTATGGATTAGCCGAAGGATCAGGGTTTCTAAGCTCCACTCTTGTTCCATTTCCTCTTGATGCTGGTATTCTTATAAGTGGACTTCTGTTAGTTGATGACCATGCTATATATACAGGTGCTTCATAACCTGGCACAAGTCTCTTATATGAGTTAACAAGTGGATTAGTAATAGCTGTCATACCCTTTGCGTGCTTCATGACACCCGCTATGAAATGATATGCATCCTCTGATAATCCAAGCTTATCACTATCATCTGCAAATATATCTTTCCATCCTCTGTAGCAAGAGACATATTAACATGCATTCCAGAGCCGTTAATACCATACTTTGGCTTAGGCATAAATGTTGCATGCAACCCATGTCTTTTAGCAATAGTCTTTACTGTAAGCTTGAATGTCATAATATTATCTGCTGTCTTTAAAGCTTCATCATATCTGAAATCTATCTCATGCTGTGCTGGTGCAACCTCATGATGGGAAGCCTCTATCTCAAAGCCCATATCTTCAAGAGTAAGCACCATATCACGTCTTACATTCTCTCCAAGGTCTGTAGGTCCTAAATCAAAATAACCTGCCTTTTCATGAGAAAGTGTTGTTGGAAGTCCATTATCATCTGTATGGAAAAGGAAAAACTCACATTCCGGTCCAACCTCGAATATATATCCCATATCCTTAGCTTCATTAATCACTTTCTTAAGTATCCATCTTGGATCACCTTCGAATGGCTTACCATTTGGTGTATATACATCGCATATAAGTCTTGCAACTTTTCCCTGTTGTGGTCTCCATGGAAATATTTCAAATGTATCATAATCGGGATACAGATACATATCAGACTCTTCTATCCTTACGAAGCCCTCTACTGAAGAACCATCAAACATACATTTGTTATCCAGTGCTTTGCCAAGCTGGCTTGAAGTAATAGCCACATTCTTTAGCACTCCAAACATATCCGTGAACTGAAGTCTGATAAACTCAACATCTTCTTCCTCTACCATTCTAAATATATCCTGCTTAGTATATTTCATATAGTAACCATCCTTTCCTGCTGTACACACACATACTAATATAAATATACTACAGAATACATTTACTTGTATACATACTTTCTAAAAAACTAATATTATTAAGTAATTATTATCCATTATATGTGCATATATTATACCAATTATATATGTCATTTTATATAACGGAGAAACCTTATGAATATAATCAATCGCATAAACTGCAGCAATGCTGTCTGCAATATTAAAAATATAACTCACCTTAAGCTGTCTGTACTCTTATCTTCCATACTTCTCATGCTTGCCTTTGCTTTTTTTATCTACGCAAGCTTTAACCCTAAAGACACTGCTGCCAGTTCTAAAAAGCTGTTTACTCGGATTCTGGTTCGGGTTCTGATTCCAATTCTGGTTCGGATTCTGGTTCTAATTCTAGTTATAACTCTGGTTCGGATGGTATTAATGGGGGTTCTATCAAAGGAAACTGTGTCGCTGGCAAGAAAGCACTTCCTATATACTGTATACAGACTGATGAAAAAAGATATCTATATCATTCGATGCCGCCTGGGGTGCTGATGATACGATAAAGCTGCTTGATATTCTTGATAAGCACAATGTCAAGACAACATTTTTTATGACCGGCGGCTGGGTTTCTACATATCCTGATATGGTTAAAGAATATATAACAGAGGTCACGACCTCGGCAATCATAGCGAGAATCATAAGGAAATGAGCAAACTGAATGCCTCTGAACAGAAAGAAGAAATAACCGCAGTTGATAATAAAATCAAAGAACTTACAGGATATGACTGCTTTCTATTCAGACCACCTTATGGTGACTATAATTCACTGCTTATCAACACCGTATACGGCTGTAACCACTATCCTGTGCAGTGGGATGTAGACTCCCTTGACTGGAAAGACTACGGCGTTGACAGCATAATAAAAACCGTCACCAGACATAAAGCTCTTGGTAACGGTTCTATAATTCTTATGCATAATGGTGCAAAATTCACTGCCGAAGCCCTTGATACAGTACTCACAAGCCTTGAAGAACAAGGATATGAGATTGTTCCAGTATCACAGCTTATCATCCGTGAAAACTTCCATATGGATGGAACCGGGCGGCAGATTAAGGATTGATTTCTTATTATAACTATTTGGCAAGCTCATGTGGGTTTAGACCTTTTGACCCTGGTATCATTAAATATACATTATAGAAACTTACATCTATATCCCCCTGTAAATGTTTCACCTCCTGCCAGCTCGTTGCCCCATTCTCTGGCATCAAGACTGCCGTCTGAATCTATGGCATCTGTTCTTCCGTACCATGGTTCTATACACACGAAAGGTACTCCTTTTCCTGCTGCTGACCATAGTCCGAAAACAGGAGCATTAAACATAACTTCTACAACTGGTTCACAATCCTTACTTAAGCTTACTTTCTTAATCCCACTGTTTTCAACAATAAGAGCATCTTTATCAAAAAACTCCTTTGTGATTGTAACATTGTTGTTTACAAGCGTGAGATAATGTTCCTCTGGCATAAGAAGTCCATCCTCTGATAACAGCTTGTAAGCCACATTATCATTATCAGTGCCAAACCTTAACTGTGCTCCTATAGCATTATCACCACATACAAATGCCGGATGTCCACCTATACTAAAATACATAACATCATCACCAGTATTCTTTACTTCCCATATTGTGCTTATATTATTTCCACTAAGTCTATGAGTTATCATCAGTTCAAAATCAAAAGGATACTTTTGCTTTGTTGCTTCACTTGATGTAAGACTCATTATTATCACATTATCTTCCTTATGAACCAATGTGAATTCAGAATCTCTTGCAAAGCCATGCTGTGTCATATGATACTCTTTTCCTTTATATACAGAAGTATCATTCTTATATCTTCCTACAAGTGGAAAAAGAACTGGTGTATGTCTTTTCCATGCATCCGGATTGCCGTTCCATATATACTGCTTTGAATCCTGCTTTCTTACTACAGATATTATCTCACATCCTTTTGAATCAATTATTATATCAAAATCGTCATTATAAAGTTTATACTGCATACTCTGTTACCTCTCACTATATTTTAATCAAAATACTATCTTATGATACCATGGTCAAAAGGTCTAAACCCTCATGGGGCAGTTCACACTAAGAAATCGTTAAAGCGACAGCCCATTATTTGCTTTATTCTACAAACACAATCATTACTTTTCATTCCTGTCAATCTTTAAATCTTTGTAATATTGCATTGGAGTAACACCATATTCTTTCTTAAATGCTCTAAAAAAATGATTATACCCTCCAAATCCACCAAGCTCATATACCTCATGAATACTTTTCCCCTGCTCTATATAATGGCGGCATAAATCAAGTTTGCTCTTTACAATGTATGAATGAGGTGTCTCACCTGTCAATTTTTTAAACTCTCTTACTATATGATAACGGCTTATATAAAATTCATTTTCCAAGCGCTCCAACGAGATATCTTCTGTCAAATGTTCTCTGATATAAATAAAAATATCATCCATTACAACGTGTTTTTTCTTATTCGTCTTGATCTGTACATCATCCTGAACAGATGAGCGAAGTGCAAGTACAAGAATCATAGTTAATAGGCTTTTCTCGTATAATGAGTGGGCAAATTTAGGCGGCTCATTATTCATCGAATAGAGCTTTTTTTGATATATTCTTTATAAGCATAGCCGATTCAATCTCAGAATGAACAATCTTAACTTGATACGGAACAAAATCAAACGCTTCATCAAGTCTTGTTTCTTCATCTGACAATTTCCTTAAAAGTTCTCCACCTATATAAAGAACATAAACTTCAAGAGGATACTTATTTTTACGATATTCAAGCTTTACTTTATTACCTGGCTTAATAAATATCAAATCCTCCATAGTACATACAATATTATCGTCCTCCTGGTGCATATACCCTATCCCACCAGCTATAAATACAATTGTATAGCTCTTCTTTTGCCCAAAGCTTCGCTGGGTACTATCCAATATTTTCAAATATTCCATTTTGTAGCCTTGATTTTTCATATGTCTATTTTGTACACTTTCCTATTGTATTTTTTGTTAATTTCGTCAAAATATACAATATATCAATTTTTCGTAGTTTGCAAGCAATATTTGTATATGGATATCAGCATAACCCCAATATAATAAGATTGTAGCTACTAAAACAATATAAATGTTTGGAGGTAAATTATCATGAAAGAAACAAGACCTTTTTCCATGAAGGACAAAATTGGTTACACTCTTGGCGATTTGGGATGTTGCTGTACTGAGCAGTTCCGTGCCATGTATCTTGCTATTTTTTATACACTGGTATTAAAAGTTAATCCAGTACACGTAGGAATCCTTATGCTTGTTACAAAGTTTTGGGATGCTATAAATGACCCTTTAATTGGTGCACTTGTTGATAGCCACAAAAACAAAGGAAAAGGAAAATTTTATTCCTTGGATTAAATTCTTTGCTTTTCCAACTGCAGTACTCTGTATATTAGGATTTGTTAACGTAAGCAATTTCGCTTATGGTGCACGTATTGCTTATATGTTCATTACATATATTGTTTACGAAATTATGTACACATGTGTCAACGTTCCATTTGGTAGTCTTTCAAGTGTAATGACTGATGATGTTAACCAACGTACTGACCTTTCTCGTTTCAGAAGTCTTGGCGGTACAATTTTTATGACAGTTATCGTTATTGCTGGACCATTATTCTTATATAAAGATAACCAGCCAGTACCTAGCCATTTCCTTATTATGTCAGCAATCTGTGCAGTTATTGGATTAATCTGTCTTATGTTTACATCTCATTGGTGTAAAGAGCGTATTATTACAGAGCCAGTTGTTGAGAAAAAAGAAAAGTTTAACTACTTCCAGGTAATTAAAGATATTACTAAAAACAAAGCATTACTCGGAGTTATGTTATCAAGCTTTATCGGTATTGTTGGAGCAGGTATGGTTAACGGATTAAATACTTATTTATTCCGCGATTATTTTGGAAATGTTGCCATCATGGCAGTTTCAGGTATGTTAAGTGTACTCTGGTCACTTATTGCATTCGTAGGCACAAAATTTGTTGCTAAGAAATTTGGAAAGAAAGAATGGATTATGTACAGTGCAACTTTCTCAGTTGTTGTTTATGCTATTTTATTCTTCTTCCCACTTGAAAATCCTATGCTCTTTATTATCATCAACGGAATCTGCTATCTTGGAGTAAGTGGTTTCCAAGTATTAGTTTGGGCACTTGTAAATGATGCAATTGATTATCAAGAACTTCAGACAGGAAAACGTAATGAAGGAATTGTATATTCGGCATATACATTCTTCCGTAAACTTGCTAATGCTGTATCAGGAAGTATGAGTAGTTTTGCACTTGCAATTGCTGGATTCCAGGTTAATGAAGCTGTCCAGAATGAAGCATTCTCAGGACATCTTTGGAAAACATATACAGGTTTATATGTTGTAGGATATTTATTAGCTGTTCTGGTATTAAAATTTATCTACCCTCTTACAAAAGAGAAAACAGCTGAAATGTTACAGGATTTAGCTGACAAGCGAAATGCTACTACTGCAGAATAAAATTAGAAATTGAGGTATTTTAAAATGACAAAACAAGTAGAAATCACAAACCGTGATGGACACATCTTACGCGGAATAGTTAACATTCCAGAAGATGGCACAAGATTTCCTGCTATTGTAAATGTACATGGCTTTACAGGGAATAAAAGCGGTTACAAAAGTATTTATACGCACACAGCCAGATTATTAGCTGAACATGGATTTGCCAGTGTCCGTTTTGATTTATACGGAAATGGTGAAAGTGATGGTGAATTCGAGGACATGACCTTTACAGGTATCCTACACGATATCGAGGATATTATAAACTGGACTAAAACACAAGATTTTGCCAATCCAGATAAGATTATCTTATCTGGTCAGAGTATGGGAGGATACGCAGCTGCTACTGCCGCTCCTATTGTTAATCCTTATGCTCTCATGCTTATGTGTCCAGGTGCTGGAATGTGGTTTGGATGTAAGGATCGTGCTGAAGCCATGGAAGCTAAGGGGATCACCAAGGCCGATATTGAAGGACTCACTTTCCCAACATCTTTTAATTATGATTTATTTAATTATGAGCCATTCTCGTCAGCAGAAGGATACAACGGACCAGTCCTCCTTATAAGAGGAACTGCAGATGATTTGGTAGATGATGCAACATGCCATAGATATGAGTCACTTTACAATGGAAAATGCAATTATAAAACAATTGAAGGGGCTAACCACAATTTTGCCAGTGCTTTTGCAAGAGCAGAATTAGACAAATTAATGTTAGAGTTTTTAACACCACTTAAATAGTATATTCAATTTGAAAGGAAGTATGAACAATGAAATTATTAGAGTCTATAAAAGTTGGAAATATTGAGTTTAAAAACCGTATTATGTTCCCACCACTTACAACAGGATATGAGGAAAAAGATGGTTCAATTGGAGAACAAAGTTTTCGTTTTTACGAGCGTCTCGCAAAAGGCGGTGTCGGATATATAGTAATTGGAGATGTTGCACCACTTCCAACATTCTCTCCTACACCAAAGCTTTATTCACCTGAGCAGGTTCAAAGCTTCAAAAGACTTGCTGACGCATGTCATGAAAATGGCGCAAAACTTGGAATTCAGTTATTCCATCCTGACTACAATGTTAAAGCTTTAAACGATTTGTTTCATCAGGGCAAAATGCAGGAAGCAAGAGCTAAACTTCACCATGATATGCAGCACTTTGTAAATGAAGTTACTGCAGAAGAACTTGATGAAATAATAAAGCATATGGAAAACTGTGCTATCTTAGCACACGAAGCTGGTGTTGATTGTATTGAAGTACATGGAGACCGTCTTGTTGGTTCTCTTTGCTCTCCTATTTTAAATCATAGAACTGATGAATATGGCGGTGACCTGGCTAATCGTACACGTTTTGCATTAACACTTGTAAAAAGATTAAAAACAATCGTACCTGACATGGTTATCGACTACAAGCTTCCTATAGTTACTCCTCTTGGAGAAAATAGTTTTAGAGGAAAAGGTGGTCTTCCACTTGATGAAGCTTGCATTTTTGCTAAAGAATTAGAAGCTTGCGGTGTTGACACATTACATGTTGCACAGGCTAACCATACTGGAAATATGGGTGATACAATCCCTGCCATGGGAACACAGCCATACGGATTTATGGTTTCTTATTCTAAAAAAATCAAAGAGCTTGTATCTATTCCTGTATCTGTAGTAGGCCGTATCGTTACACCAGAAGCTGCTGAAGCAGTTATTGCAAATGGTTCTGCTGATATCATTGGATTAGGTCGTTCTCTTCTCACAGACCCTGACTTTGCAAACAAATGTGCAGATGGACATTGCTGTAATGTCAGAACATGTATGATGTGTAATAAAGGATGTACAGATAATATTCAGAATCGTGCTTTCTTAAGTTGTGTACTTAATGCTGAAAATGGTTACGAAGGATCTCGTCAGATTACTCCTGCAGCATCAACAAAGAATATAGCAATTATTGGTGCTGGTATTGCTGGACTTGAAGCTGCACGTGTTTCCGCATTAAGAGGACATCATGTAACTATATTTGAGAAATCACTTCAGATTGGTGGTCAGTTACTTATTGCTAGTGTACCTCCAAGAAAAGAAGAAATGATGAGAAGCATTAATTATTATACAAATGTACTTCCTGAATTGGATGTAACATTCAGGCTTGGTCAGGAATTCACATCCCAAGATTATAATTCATTCGATGAAGTAATTGTGGCAACAGGAGCAAACAATGCAATAATCCCTGTTCCTGGCAAAGATCTTCCAACTGTAGCAAGTGCATGGGATGTACTTGCCAAGAAAGAAATCGTATTCGGTAATGTTTCTGTAATCGGTGGTGGTCTTGTAGGTGTTGAAACCGCTGAATATCTGGCTTCACGCGGATGTAAGGTTACAATTATTGAAATGATGGACCAGATTGCAAAAGAAGAAAGTAACACTATTTTACCTACTCTAATGAGGGAATTAGAGCATTATAATGTTCAAATAGTAACATCTGCAAAATTATCAGAAATCAAAGATGATTCTGTAGTTGTTGAAAAAACAGTAGACGACAATACATCAACAGAAGAAATTGCTTCAGACTTTGTTGTAATGGCTGTTGGTGCAAGAAAGAACCTTCCAGAGCTTTCTGATTGTCCTCTTCCACTTCACTATATTGGTGATTGTGCTGGAGAACGTCCAAGTAATATTGAGCATGCTATTAAATCAGCATATGATGTAGCATGTGAAATATAAATTATTAATTACCCTATTACCACAAAGGGGCTGTCGCACTAAGAATGAACTGCTCCCCGTCAAGTAGACAATTGAAAAAATATAAATTTTTCTTGCCAGCAGAAATTTATCTGCTGGCAGTTTTTATGCAGCTTGCAAGTAAATTTCATGTTTTTCCATTGGTCCATTGTCGATACATTTAGCAACTCGCGACATGCTTTGTATTATTCCAGCAGTTACAAGTTTTGTATGAAATGTCCTGTTCGTATATTGGAACCCCCTGTCACTGTGAAACAGTGGCTGCGCACCAGGATTTCTAAGTAAAGCATTGTCTACCGTATCAAACACCAAAGCATTGTTGTTCTTATCACGAATAACATACGAAACAATCCGTCTATCATATAGATCCAGTATTGCACTTAGATAAACTTTATGCTTTTCCATCCCAATATAATAATGGAATTCTGTCACATCAGTGAGCCATTTTTCATTTGGTGCTTTGGCAGTGAACTCCCGATTAAGTATGTTTTCAGCTATATACTGAGGGCTTGCAGCCTGTCTTGTGCATCCGTTGTTAGAATACTTGATAGTTGATTTTATATTAAGTTTACGGCAAATGCGTAGCACACGTTTATCGTTTACATCAATACCATGATATCGTTCCAAGTCATCCCTGATCCTTCGATAGCCTTTATCCGGTGAGTCTGTGTGAATCTTTTCTATCTCGTCGGCAATAAGCCTATTCTTTTGCTCACTTTTAGGAATTTCTCTGTGTAGCCATTTATAATAAGCTGCTCTAGAAACTTTACCAAGTTTACAAAGTGCAGCGATTGGATAATTATGTTCTTTGTGTTCTTCTTTGATTGCCTGATATATATGTTCATGACGGATCAGGCTTAGCCCCGCCTCCTCTCTATTTCTTCGAGTTTTTTTAAAAAAGATGCCTCCATTTCAGCACGTTCTTTCTCTGCTTTTAAAATTTTAACTTCAGCACGCAGCTTTTCTAATTCACTCATCTCATCGGGACGTTTTCGTTTGCCACGGTTATCTCTTAAAGCTTCCACTCCACCAGCTTCATATTTGACTATATAATTGCGAGCCTGTTGATAGGACACCTGGTATTGTTCTGCTGTTTGGGCATAATTACGATCATGTGCGATACAATACTGTACTATTTCAACCCGTTCTTCAAAAGTGGTTTTTCTTCCTTTGGTCATGA
>ENA-OQOA01000754-OQOA01000754.1-human-gut-metagenome-genome-assembly--contig:-NODE-754-length-12408-cov-2.262519_pt1 | contig 12408 bp, 15 predicted proteins | sample MGYA00242633_ERZ504888 | MGnify/ENA primary metagenome ERZ504888 (study PRJEB26092, sample SAMD00036372) | human gut metagenome | host: Homo sapiens | study: EMG produced TPA metagenomics assembly of... | reverse complement strand
TAAAGCCAATACTTCTTTAATATCCGTGACATAATGGAATGTCAGTCCTTCTAGATACATCGGCTGAATTTCTTCAATGTTCTTGCGGTTTTCCTCACATAAAATGATGTCTTTGATTCCGGCACGTTTGGCGGCTAGAATCTTTTCCTTGATACCGCCTACGGGCAGGACTTTTCCACGTAATGTGATCTCGCCTGTCATTGCCAGGTTTGCTTTTACTTTACGCTGGGTGAGGGCGGATGCCAATGACGTCACCATGGTGATACCGGCTGACGGACCATCTTTGGGGATAGCTCCTTCAGGTACATGGATGTGGATATTCCAATTGTCAAAGATATCCTCCTGTAAATTCAGCAGTTTGGTATGTGCCTTAAGATATTCCAAAGCCAGCATAGCCGATTCTTTCATTACATCACCCAAGTTCCCGGTCAACGTCAGTTTACCGCCTTTTCCTTTGCTCAAACTGGTTTCTACAAACAAGATCTCACCTCCGACAGCTGTCCACGCCAGCCCTGTGACAACACCGGCGTATTCATTTCCTTGATATTTGTCACGGCTATATTCTGGCGTGCCTAGGTATTTGCGTACATCGGCAGGTTTTATTTCATGCATCACTTCATAGCCGTCACGTGCAAATTCCAACGCTATTTTACGCATTACCTTGTTTATCTTCTTCTCAAGTTCGCGTACCCCACTTTCACGAGTATAATTTTCTACAATACATTCCAAGGCAGCTTTAGAGAACTTCACATATCTTTTTAATGCCGTTTGGCTTCCAGTCTTTGGGGACAAGATGCCGGCGAGCTATTTCACTTTTTCTTCTGTGATATATCCGCTGACTTCTATCAACTCCATACGGTCCAGCAGAGCAGGAGGGATGGTGCTCAAATTGTTTGCCGTAGCGATGAACATTACTTTAGACAAGTCGTAATCTACATCCAAATAGTTATCGTGGAAAGTGTTGTTCTGTTCGGGGTCAAGCACTTCCAGCATAGCGGAACTGGGATCTCCGCGGTGGTCACTGCCCAGTTTGTCTATTTCGTCCAAAATGATAACCGGATTAGAGGACTCGGCTTTTATCAAACTTTTGATGATACGGCCCGGCATGGCACCGATATAAGTTTTACGATGGCCACGGATCTCGGCTTCGTCATGCACACCACCCAATGACATACGTACATATTTACGTTTCAATGATGCCGCTATGGAACGCCCTAAAGAAGTTTTACCGACTCCCGGAGGACCATAAAGGCAGATGATGGGTGATTTCATATCACCTTTTAGTTTCAGCACTGCTAAATGTTCAAGGATACGCTCCTTTACTTTCTCTAGTCCGTAGTGGTCTTTGTTCAATGTCTTTTCGGCATTACTTATATTCAGGTTGTCAGTGGTAAAGACATTCCAAGGTAATCCTAACAGGGTTTGCAAATAGGTAAGTTGTACATTGAAATCTGGTGATTGGGAATTTGTCCTTTCCAATTTTGGAAACTTCTTTTTCAAAAAGTTCTGCCATTTCCGAACTCCATTTTTTGGTTCTTCCTTTTTGGCGGAGTTCATCTATCTCATCTTCCTGTCCGGCACCCAGTTCATCCTGTATGTTTTTAATTTGTTGCTGCAAGAAATATTCGCGTTGCTGACGGTCAATATCTTCGCGTGTACGCATTTGAATGCTTTGTTTGATATCAGCCAATTGTACTTCACGATTTAAGATCTTGACCAGCATATACAGGCGGCTTTGCAAATCGCCAGCTTTTAGCAATTTTATCTTTTCTTCTACCGGAATAGGGAAGTTTGCACAAATAAAGTTTACCAAAATTTCCGGATTGTCCAAGTTCTTGATTGCAAAAACAGTATCCGGGCTCATCTTCTCGGAAGCCTCTATGAACTTGCTCGTCAAATCCTTGCAGGTGTCAATCAATGCTTTGAATTCGTCCGTTTCCAGTTGGTCATTTTGCCTCTGGAATAGGAGTCACTATTCCTTTCAAATATGGAGATGTTTTTGTGATACTGTCCAAATGTACTTTGGGCCCGTTTGACTGCATAATTACTGTGGTATTTCCACCTGGCATTTCGAATACACGGAGAATCTTCCCCAATAACTCCTACATGGTACACATCATTAAAACCAGGATCATCCATGTCTCCCTGTATCTGACAAACTACCGCTATGGGAAGTTTTTTCTTGTATGCAGCATTTACCAATTTCAATGTGCTGGGGCGTCCAATGGTTACAGGCATTACTACAGATGGAAACATTACCATGTTGCGTAAAGGCATAACAGGTATTTCTTTATTAAATTCCATAGCAGTTACTTCATCCGGATCCGTTTGGATTTCAGCTAACATAGAGATGTCATCGTTATCAGTATTCAACAAAATATCCTCTTTCTTATTCCTCTTCATAATTTATTCCTCTTGTGTTAAATTGAGCCCAATGCCCAAAACGGGGACAAAGTTAATCATTCCTTGTCGAATAAGGAAAATTCATGGGAACTAATTGAGTTTTAAAAATCAAATATTTCCTAATAATTGGAGTAATTAAATGGATTTTTCTATTTTTGACAGCTAATTTAATAAATATAGTATGCCAAATCCTTATTTTTCTTTTAAGCAATTTACTGTTTATCATGATAGATGTGCCATGAAGGTTGGTACGGACGGAGTTTTATTGGGAGCTTGGGTTGATGTGGTTTCTGCCCGTAATATTTTAGATGTTGGTACTGGGACCGGATTGATTTCTTTGATGATGGCACAGCGGTGCAATGCCCAGATAAGAGCAGTTGATATAGATGCGGATGCTGTGGAACAAGCTCGTGGAAATGTGGCGGCATCTCCGTGGCAGGATAGGATAGAAGTGGAGTTGCAGGATATTTGTCATTTTACATCGGAAACACTCTTTGATGTTATTGTTTCCAATCCTCCTTATTTTACCGATTCATTGAAATGCCCTGAAAGGCAGCGTAATATCGCTCGGCATACAGATCTTCTTGATTTTGATAAATTAGCAGAATCTGCCGCCCGTTTGCTTCATTCCGAAGGTGTTTTTTCTGTGATTATTCCTGCTGATGGTAAAGAATCTTTTTTGATGGCTGCCACTCGTTACGGATTACATCTCTCACACCAGACTTTAATTCATACAAAACTTGGAACTGAACCCAGACGGGTATTGCTTGCTTTCAAATTCTCTGTGGATAAATGTATTACAGACGATTTGACCATCGAATTATCACGTCATGTGTATAGTGAAGAATATATAGCCTTGACTTAAAGAATTTTATTTGAAAATGTAGAGGGTGGATTATTCTGAACATCATCAAAGAAACTGTTTTATTTGGCAGAGTCTTTACTGATGTTCAGAAAAAAGATATTTTTTATGTTTTTGGATAGACGACGCAATAAACTTTTGTTAAGCTCAAATAAATGGCTGTGCCGGAAAAGCAAAAAGTTTCAGCTTTAGGCTTCATACCACTGAATATTTCGGATATTTGTTGTAAGAGACTAAAAAGGTTCGTTCTCTTTTTTTTTATTCAGAAAACAAATGATGTTGAGTCCGTGTGGAATCAATTCTACCTCAATATCCTTTCCTCCCATGATCGGATCTCCATCATAATGCATTACTCCGGGTTTTGAACGATGTATCTTAATCTTTTTAGTACGGAATGTCTTGATCCGGCTGTTTTGGTCTATGGTTTTGTTGAAAAGTTGAAAAGATAAAGAAGGAACATCCAACACTGTGAATGGCTCTAATATTGTGACATCCATCAAACCATCGGTTAACGAGGCTTGTGGAGCAATATATGCGTTATTCCCATATTGGGAGGCATTGCCGCAGGCTATCAGGAAAGCTTTGTATTTTACCGTTCCTTCTTCATTTTCTATTTCATAAGTTTCAGGTTTGTAACTCAGACTCTCATGCAAGGTATTTTCCAGATAGGTTAGTAGTCCGCGTTTGCCTGAATCAGCAACTTTAAGCTGACAAATGCGTCAAAACCTACTCCGCATGTGCAGAAAAAAGGTATGTTGTTATTTTCCGTAATCAATACAGGCAACAGAACTTTCATTTATAATGTCAATAGCAGCCTTGGGCTCCAAAGGAATTTGTAAATGTCGCGCTAGTCCGTTTCCCGACCCGCAAGGTATAATACCTAATGCTGTATCCGTATGTATCAGTGCACGTCCTATTTCGTTTATAGTTCCATCTCCTCCAATAGCTACTACTATATCTACTTTCTCTTTGGCAGCTGCAGCCGCAATTTTTTCAGCATGGCCGGCATATTGTGTTTTGACAATCGTATAATCATAAAGTGTACGGTTTATACGTTCGTCAATCCATTTTAATATGGCTCTTTTCCCCTGTGTCCCCGAGATAGGATTAACGACAAATACAATTTTCTTTTTGTGGTCATACTTTTACTTTGGTAGTTTAGCTCTTTATTAAACGCAAAAGTAATACATTTTGTTTATAACTACCCTAAATCCTAAAAGTTTTGATGTCCCTAAATATTTTTTAGAAAAAAAGTACAATCGGTTGTAGAATTTACTATCTTTGCAGCCTGTTTTGACGGGAACACCTTGAAAACAGAATGTATTAGTGAGTTTATATACATTATTTTAAAAGTAGGCCGACGAGGCTTACATATACAATAGGATATGGGATTATTACAAGACAAGTTAAGTAAATTCAGATTGCCTCAACTATACATGGAAAGAGGCGTTTACCCTTATTTTCGTGAGATAGACAGCCATCAGGATACAGAGGTTATCATGGATGGTAAAAAGGTGCTGATGTTTGGCTCCAACTCATATATGGGGTTAACCTACGATGAACGGATTATCGAAGCAGCTATTGCTGCAACCCGTAAATATGGTACAGGTTGTGCAGGTTCACGCTTCTTGAATGGTACGCTTGATCTGCACGTTCAGTTAGAAAAGGAATTGGCGGAATTCGTAGGGAAAGATGATGCATTGGTTTATTCTACCGGTTTTACTGTAAATGAAGGTGTGGTATCTTGCCTGACAGACCGCAATGACTACATTATCTGCGATGACCGTGATCATGCTTCCATCGTAGACGGACGTCGTCTTTCTTTCTCCACCCAGTTGAAATACAAGCACAATGATATGGAAGCCCTTGAGAAAGAACTTCAGAAGTGTAAACCGGAATCTGTGAAACTGATTGTGGTGGATGGGGTTTTTTCTATGGAAGGTGATTTGGCTAACTTGCCTGAGATTGTTCGTTTGAAAGACAAATACAATGCAAGTATCATGGTGGATGAAGCACATGGCTTGGGTGTGTTCGGTCGTGACGGGCGAGGAGTCTGCGATCACTTCGGACTGACAGATCAGGTAGATGTTATTATGGGTACATTCTCAAAGTCACTGGCTTCTATCGGTGGTTTTGTTGCTGCGGATAAAGATACAATCAACTGGTTGCGTCACAACTCACGCTCATATATATTCTCTGCAAGTAATACTCCTGCTGCAACAGCTGCTGCACGTGCTGCACTTCATATCCTTAAGAGTGAGCCCGAACGTCGTGAAAATTTGTGGAAGATTACAAATTATGCTTTGGATTGTTTCCGTCAGGCCGGTTTTGAAATCGGTGATACTGAAAGTCCGATCATTCCACTTTATGTTCGTGATACGGACAAGACATTCGAAGTGACTAAGCTGGCATTTGACGAGGGTATATTTATTAATCCTGTTATTCCACCAGCTTGTGCACCACAAGATACTTTGGTGCGTGTTGCTTTGATGGCTACTCATACAAAGGAACAAGTTGACTATGCTGTGGATAAACTGACCAAGTGCTTTAAGAAGTTGGAAATCATAAAATAAGATATCACAGGTTGCCTTTGTAAAGGCAACCTGTTTTTATTATGTATTATTGTCTATCTTTGTATCCGTTTTACTTGAAAAGGACATGAATCGGATAAAAGGTATTCTATATGCAGCAGTGTCTTCTGCGACTTTCGGATTGGCACCGTTTTTTTCCATAAGCTTGTTGGCTATTGGATATTCTTCTTTTGAAGTGCTGACTTATCGTTGGGGAGTTGCTACAGTTGTCTTGCTTGTTTTTGCTTTTCTTACCAAATGTGATTTTCATATAGGGTATAAAATTTTAAAACAATTTTCGGACTGAGCTTGCTGCGTGCGCTTACTTCGTTCAGTCTTGTCATAGCTTATCAGAATATTGCAAGTGGTGTTGCTTCTATTATCCATTTTATGTATCCGCTGGCTGTTGCAGTAACAATGGCCGTTTTCTTTAGAGAAAAGAAGTCTATTGTGACTTTCGCTGCTATCGTTTTATCATTAGTAGGAGCATCTTTCTTATCTTCCGGAAATATAGAATATAATGGTGGAAATAGAATGGTGGGATTGATAGCGGCCTGCATATCGGTTTTCTCTTATGCCGGTTATATAATAGGTATAAGAAAAACTAGAGCAGTGGAAGTTAATTCTACGGTATTAACTTGTTATGTGATGGGTTGGGAGCCTTGCTCTTTTTGCTGGGAGGACTTTTCTATGATAAGGGGGTCCGTTGGGAAACCAATGTAATCACTTGGCTCTATATTGGGGGACTGGCACTTCCTGCAACTGCGATCTCTAATATCACGTTGGTGAAGGCTGTAAAATTGGCAGGACCGACGTTGACTTCTTTATTGGGTGCATTGGAACCTCTTACGGCAGTCCTGGTAGGGGTATTTGTATTCAATGAACTCTTTACTACATACAGTGCTTTGGGCATAATCCTTGTTGTGATTTCTGTAAGTTTGGTGCTTTTTCAGCAAAAAAGAACATATACATAGACGTTTGCTATTCAGTTTTCAGGCTGTTTACCGGATTAGTGCGTGCACTAAGATAACTATGTATTGTTATCGTAATGGTTGTAATTACCAATACAATAAGAATAGGAGTCAGGAAATTCCATTGTGTGGCTGAAATTCGATAAGCAAATTGCTCCAGCCAATGTTGCATTAATAACCACGTTATCGGAATAGCGATGATGTATGCTACTAGTATTTGCCATAGAAAAGAACGGTTTAGTAACCATACTATTTCCCAATTGGAAGCACCATGCACTTTACGGATTGCAATTTCACGGGTACGATGACGTACAGCGTACCATGAAATACCGAACAGGCCAAAACAGGTCAGGGCCAATGCAATAAATGAGTAGCTGATAAGGATTCGGGAGAGTATAATTACTTTGTTATTACGCAACATAAATTCTTTATGCATATCTACATATTTGAAACCTCTGTCACCATTCATTTCCTTCCATAATTTTTCAATAGATACCAATGTTTCTTTATAATATTCAGGAATGAGTTTCATTTGTATGAATGTTCCTTTCTGAATTAAATCCTGTTCTGTTCCAATAGATATTTGTTGACCACCGATTTCTTCTTCCAGGGAGTTAAATGGGAAATTCTTGAAAATACCTGCAATAATACTTAATGAATCCGAGAATCCATCAAATTCATTTAGTTTATGGCCTATGTGGGAAACATCTATGTTCAGCAGACGCGCAAGGTTTTCATTGATAAAAGCCGGATGAGTATATTCCCGACAGGCTTGGGAGGGAGATACTCCGGCAATTTGTCGGATATGCATGGTTTGGAAGAAAGCTGTGTCAGTAGGGATGTGTGCTATAAAATTATGTTGGATACTACCGTCTGTTTGTCGGATAGGAAGCTCACGAAGCCAACAGTAAAGTACAGAACTCATGGAAAGACTTATAGACTCTATCCCATCCATTTGTTTCAGTTCCTGATAGAGCGGAAACAGAGGAAGGGTGCCATTTCCTATTTCTATTGTATTTTCGTAATGGTATGCACGGGATTTGATTAGATTCATTTGTTTTTGTGTAAGAGTGGTTGCATACACTAACCCGATTGAAAATATAAACTGGATGGTAACAAGCAACCATATAAATTGTTGCTTTTTCCTTCCTGTATAAGTTTGCCGATACTTGCTCAAAGTCTGTTGAGAGAGTTTATGGCTGATATACAGACCGGGAATGACAGCCATGAAGAAAATGAAGGATAAAAGTAAAGGTAGAACTTGCCAGCTGAAAAAGAAAGAGAAGAAGAGGTGGGTAGACAACAGATCATTAAACCACGGCAGCATGTCATTAATAAGCAATAATGATAACAGGAATGCAAAATAAAACGGTAAGTGCTGCATCAAGAAATAACTGACTGCGGATTTCTTTGATTTTGCTCCCATCAATTTCTCTATATGTATCATTTTAAGTTGCTGCATGATACGTGAGAGAGTCAGATTTGTATAGTTGAAACAAGCGATGATAAGTACAAGCAGGGCTGAAATCAGACTGATATATAGTAATAATACGTCACAGTGTTGGAAGAAAGCCAACTGTTGCTGCTTACTGTCTTTTCCAGTATTAAAGTATAGTTCTTTTATCGGATCAATATAATATTGTGAATCCGGTACTAAAGTTGGAATCTTGTCTTTTTAATTTTTCCTGTAAAGCTAAGGGAGATGCACCTGGTTGTAGTTTTAATAATACGGGACCTCCCCATGATTTGTCGGATAGTCCTGTCAGCAAATCAAAATGCAGAAAAGATTGTGGACGATCTTCTAATATAGCTGCTACTTTATAACTTTTACTTTGTCCTTCTTCGTTGATTATTTCCAGGATTTCTCCAATTCCGGAATGATTTCCGAAAAGTCGGTGAGCAAATCTTTTGTTTACAGCAACTTTGTCCGGGGTCGTGAGGACTTCTTCCAGGCTGCCTTCTAAAGTTGTATAAGGGAAAAATTGATTTAAAGTAGAGTCGGCACTGATAAAAAGAAACTGTTTGATATCTGTTCCATTATATTTGCAAAGATTACCAGACATTCCGTTCACATGCAGAATATCTGTAATTTCAGCATATTTTTCTTTTATCTGTGTGGCTGCGTCTGAGGTAGAGTAGGCTACTTTAATACCTTCTTCCATTGGAGAGTCTTGACGTAATAGATAAATGAGGTTACGGTCGGTATTATATTTTTCCACATTATATTCATGGATAAAAAAAGTCATAAGCAGATTGGTGCATCCTAATCCAGCTGTAAGACTGAATAGTGAAATCAGAAAAAAAAGTTTGTTCCGCCACCAGTTGCGGACAATAAGTTTGATGTTTAAGAAGATGTTCATTGTTATAATATCCTTTTGTTATCATTGAGGTGGTTAAACCACCTCAATGATAAATTAATTTATATTTTTATTTCATTCACCACCTGTCCGTCAAACAAATTAATGGTTCTTCCTGCATAGCCGGAATCGTGTTGGGAGTGGGTAACCATAACAATTGTTGTTCCTTCTTTATTCAGCTCGGTCAAAAGTTCCATTACTTCCTTGCCGTTCTTGGAATCCAGATTACCGGTAGGCTCATCTGCTAGAATCAGTTTCGGATTTGCTACTACAGCACGGGCTATTGCAACACGTTGTTGCTGTCCGCCAGATAGTTGTTGTGGGAAATGTTTTACTCGATGAGCAATAGCCATACGGTTCATGGCATCTTCTACCCGACGTTTGCGTTCTGTCGCCGGAATTCCCATATACAATAAGGGTAATTCGATATTTTCGAATACATTTAATTCATCAATCAGGTTAAAGCTCTGGAACACGAATCCGATGACTCCTTTACGTAAATTGGTGCGTTGTGCTTCGGTAAATTTGGAAACGTCTGTTCCGTTCAGTTCGTAAGTGCCTCCCGTAGGATTGTCCAAAAAGGCCGAGGATATTCAGCAGGGTGGACTTTCCACAACCGGATGGTCCCATGATGGCTACAAATTCGCCTGCTTTAATTTCTAGATTGACATTGTTCAATGCCCATGTTTCGACTTCTTCTGTTTTGAAGATTTTCTGCAAGTTTACTGTTTTGATCATAATCTTATATTTTAAAAGTTATTCGTTTTTGATTACTTCTGCAGGATTCTCGTTGGCTGCTTTCCATACCCGCCAACTGATTCCTGCTATGACTGTCAGAGCCAGCCCTATAAGAATAAGGATGAATGGTAATGGACTGATACTGACCTGCCGGACATAGTTTAATATCCATTGCTTGATAATGACGTATGTGATTGGAAAAGCGAACAGTGCAGCAATACAAAGCATGATTAGATATTCCCGGAAAAACAGGAATAGAATGCTCCATACTGTGGCTCCATTTACTTTACGTATTGCAATTTCTTTACGACGTTGTTCGCAAGTAAGTGTTACTAAAGAATAAATGCCGAACATGGCGGTAAGAATACATACTAAAGACGCGAAACTAAGCAGCCGGGTCAGCATTTCTTCGGAACGCAGGTAATTATTATATACTTCTTCTTCACTGTTCAGACGCAAGATATTCTCAGGAGAACATTCGGTCTGGTAAAGGTGTTCAAGGGCTTTACGACATTCATTCCACGTTCCTTCTTTATATTTGAATAAGATACCGGCAGAACGCTGCATTAATCCCATTTGTTCTCCAACCAGAAAGCCTGTATGGGGAATGGGTAAAGTCGGTGCTCCATAATGGCGAATCCTTCACTACGCGACAATTGTATAGGTAATGTATGATTGTATAATATGTTTTGCCGATGGCTTCTTGTGGGCTCCATCCCATTCGGCGCGCCAGTGATTCATTGATAATGATGTCTTCATAAGTAGATAGGTCATCAAGCCATTCACCGGCTAATAAGGTGATATCGTAAAAACGGAAAAATATTCTTTCCCTAAAAATAACTTAACCGGAACTGGCGTATCAATAGGAATATCCAGTCCCTCCCAATTGTCAAATTGTCCGATAGCTGTCAGTTGTGATACTATGGGGTAATAGTCAGGTTGCATAACTTCGGTTATCATGGGAAGTTCTTTTATTTTTCTTATTAAAGGAGTATAATCCATGTCTCCCATAACAGAGAAGCTGCCCCGATTCTTAATTTTCAATCCTAAATCGCGGTGACGCAGGTAATCCAATTGTTGGTTTATCAACACGGTACATCCTATAAAAGACAAACAGACAAACAATTGAAGAACTATACTTCCTCTACGTAACTGTGTACCGGTACTCCTTCCGGTATTGTAACGCAAAGAGAGGTGTAGGGAACGATGATATAGTATATATAAAAGTCCGATAATGGCAGTCAATATAATTAGGGAGATCAAACCGATGAAAAGAAAGGCTTCTCCGTATAAAGAGGATTTTGCTGTATCAATTCCTGTAAGTTCTATGAAAGATGGAAAGCATATTTCTATCAGCAGAAATCCGGTAGTAACTGCACACGCCAACAGAAGCAAAAATTCCACAGTTTAAGAGAGAAACAAGCGAGCGGATGTTGGCACCGTGTATCATTCGCAGTGCCATTTCCCGTTGACGGACTCTCATGCGGTTAATAAATAAGGTGAGATAATTGATTAACGCACACGTTATGATTAATATACCGGCTATTGAAAAATAGATGATATACTGAAAAGTTATTCCAGCTTCTTTATCATCTCGGAAATCTTTTGCATAATGTAGTTTGGAAAGCGGAGTAAGTATAATCCGTTCAATGCCGGTTTTTCTGGTCAATGTCACTTGTTTCAGTTCGGCAGGCAGGTTGGCATTGATTTTTGATTCTAATTCTTCAATGTCTGTATCCGGCTTTACCTTAATCAGTATGCTCCAAGTGATATACCACCAGGTTTTTCCCAATTCTGGGTTGCCTATAAAGTCAAAAGGAAAATTGGTATGTCTGTTTTCAGCTTGGACAATGGCACAAATTTTTTGGTACGTCTGAGCATTTTCACCTCTTTTCCTATCGGGTCTTCCGTTCTGAACCATTTTTTTGCAGCTTCTTCAGTGATTGCTATTTCGGCATTATCTTTGGGGAGCATAAAGTTACGGTTTCCCTTAATAATCCGGATATCCATCAGATTCATCCATGCACTGTCTGCTGATGAAAAAACGGCATCCTGATATTTGTCATTCACGCTGATTCGTTCAGAAATGAGATGAAAGGGGGCGGCAACTGCTATATCCGGAAAGTGCTGGGCCAAATAAGCGGCTAAAGAATAGGGAACTCGTGTTGAAATTTTCCCTTCCGTATATTCGTCATTAGTGCGTACCATATAGATACGGTCGGCATTCTGGCGGAAATGGTCGTATGTCATTTCATAATGTATCCAGTAAAGGGATAATGAAAAACAGACAAATCCTACAGCCAGTCCTAGAATACTGACTGCCGATTGGACTTTGTACTTTACTAAGTTCCTGATTGCTATTTTCAGACAATGTTTTATCATAGTTGAATCTATTTCTTATCATTCGTTCTTGATTACTTCTGCCGGATTAATTCGTGCTATTCTCAGAATACGGAATAATACCGTGAGGGCCGTAATAAATGTTATTCCGATGAAAATTCCTGCCC